>Ga0182024_10012959_pt1 | contig 16399 bp, 12 predicted proteins | sample P32metaG_FD_120480 | JGI IMG/M metagenome (GOLD analysis project Ga0182024, IMG submission 120480) | Permafrost microbial communities from Stordalen Mire, Sweden - P3-2 metaG (Illumina Assembly) | ecosystem: Environmental > Terrestrial > Soil > Wetlands > Permafrost | place: Sweden: Stordalen... | reverse complement strand
CGCGAAATTCCCGAAAACATTCAGAAGATGCGTCGCACTGGCGCGAAGTCGCTGTACCGATTTGGCGATTCCGGCCGTCAGCCGGTCACCGAATATTTCGACCTGACGTGTACGCGTTATGAGCGCCTGGAGGATCGCCCCGGAATTCTATCGCTTCCCGATATCAAGCGCGCCCGCGGCGTGGTGAAACAGAACGCCGGAGCTTCCCTGATCGACGTCGGCGACGGCGTCCTCTGCGTCGAGTTTCACAGCAAAATGAACGCGATCGGCGAGGATCAGCTCGGGATGCTTTACGCCGGTCTCGAAGAGACCGCCAGGAATTTCGAGGTCATGATCATCGCCAATCAAGGCGAAAATTTCAGCGTCGGCGCCAATCTGATGCTGGTGCTGCTGGCCGCGCAAGAAGGCGAATGGGACGATCTCAATCGCGCCATTCATCGCTTCCAGCAGGTGAACATGGCGCTGAAATACGCGCCTAAGCCGGTGGTTGCCGCGCCCTTCGCCCGATCTCTCGGCGGCGGCTGCGAAATTCCACTGCACTGCGCGCGCGTGCAGGCATCCGCCGAAACGTACATCGGATTGGTCGAAGTCGGAGTCGGCTTGATTCCCGGCGGCGGCGGATGCAAGGAGATGCTGCTGCGTTTGAAAGACGCGCGCCGAGCCTTCGAGCTGATCGGTATGGCCAAAGTTTCCTCTAGTGCCGAGGAAGCCCGCCAGTTCGGATTCCTCACCAAGGGCGATCACATTTCGATGAATCCCGAAGGCCTGCTCGGCGACGCGAAAGCGCTGGCCTTGACCCTGGTGCGCGATTACGCGCCAGGCAACCCGCGAACTGATATCAAGGTCGGCGGCGAGAATGCGTTCGCCATGCTGAAGCTCGGTGCCTGGGCCATGCACAAGGGCGGATACATCAGCGATTACGATGTGGTGGTCGCGGAAAAACTGGCGAATGTGCTCAGCGGCAGCCGTCTCACCGGCGAGCAGACCGTCAGCGAACAGCATCTGCTCGACCTGGAGCGCGAGGCTTTTCTGAGCCTGTGCGGCAATCCCAAAACGCAGGAGCGCATGCAGTACATGTTGAAAACAGGAAAGCCGTTAAGGAACTAATCATGACAGAGGCAGTGATCATCGATTGCCTGCGCACCGCCGTGGGCAAAGCCCCACGCGGCACGCTCAAGAATTCGCGGCCCGACGATATGGCCGCTGCGGTCTTCACCCGCCTGCTCGAAAAGTATCCGCGGATTTCGAAAAACGAAATCGACGACGTGATTCTCGGCTGCGCGATTCCCGAGGCCGAATCCGGCATGAACATGGCTCGCATCGCGGCCTTGCGAGCCGGCCTACCCGACACCGTGCCCGGCGTCACAGTGAATCGATTCTGCTCTTCGGGTTTGCAGACCATCGCCATGGCCGCCGATAAAATTCGCTCCGGAGGAGCGGAGATCGTTCTGGCCGGCGGCGCCGAATCGATGAGCCTGCTGCCGATGGCCGGCAATAAATTCGCGCCCAATCCGTGGATGGTCGATCATGTTCCCGAAATCTACATGAGCATGGGCCTGACCGCGGAAGAAGTGGCGCGCAAATATAACGTCTCGCGCGAAGATCAGGACCAGTTTTCTTATCGCAGCCATCGCAACGCGATCAACGCGCAGAACGAGGGAAAGTTCGACGAAGAAATCGTTCCGTTCGAAGTGGAAACGACGACGCTAGGCAACGGCACTCAGAAAACCGTCTTCAAGAAAGACGAAGGCCCGCGCGCCGATACTTCGATGGAAGCCTTGGCCAAGCTGCGCCCGGTTTTCCATGCGACAGGCAGCGTCACCGCCGGCAATTCCTCGCAGACCAGCGACGGCGCGGCCGCGGCGATCGTCATGTCGGAGAAGAAAGCTCGCGAGCTCGGTCTGAAGCCGATGGCCCGCTTTGTCAGCTTCGCGGTCGGCGGAGTGCCGCCGGAGATCATGGGCATCGGACCTGTGGTCGCCATCCCTAAAGCTCTGCGCATCGCCGGCCTGAAGCTCGATGACATCGGCCTGGTGGAACTCAACGAAGCCTTCGCGGTGCAGGCCCTTGCCGTGGTGCGCCAGGCGGGATTAAATATGGAGACGCTCAATGTGAACGGCGGCGCTGTCGCGCTGGGCCATCCGTTGGGATGCAGCGGCGCGAAACTGACCGCGACCTTGCTGCATGAGATGCCGCGGCGCAATGTTCGCTACGGAATGGTCACCATGTGCGTCGGCGGCGGCCAGGGTGCCGCTGGAATTTTCGAAAGGTTGAATTAATATGGCGACGATCGCGATTCCGAAAACCAAGGGCGGCGCGTTTCTGATCGAAAGACGCTCGCCCGAAGGAATGTTCACGCCCGAAGATTTTACGGCCGAGCATCGCGCCATCGCGAAAACGACCGAAGAATTTTTCAACAAAGAAGTGGCTCCGCATCTGGACGAAATTCGTCATCAGCAGCACGCCGTCGCCGCGCAGATCCTGAAAAAATCGGCCGCGCTGGGGTTGACCGCCGTAGTGATCCCCGAAAAATTCGGCGGCATGGAGATGGATCTCACCTCCATGATGGTGGTGGCCGAAGGCGTCGCGCGCGATGGATCGTATTCGGCCTGGCACGGCGCGCACACCGGCATCGGCACGCTGCCGCTGCTGTTGTTCGGCACCGAGGAACAAAAAAAGAAATATCTTCCCAAGCTCGCCTCCGCCGAAATGATCGCGGCCTATTGTCTGAGTGAGCCGCAGGCCGGTTCCGACGCGCTGGCCGCCCGCACCCGTGCCGATCTTTCGCCCGACGGCAAGCATTACATCCTCAACGGCCAGAAAATGTGGATCACCAACGGCGGGTTTGCCGACCTGTACACCGTGTTCGCGAAAGTCGGCGGCGAAAAATTCACGGCTTTCCTGGTGGAGCGCGCCTGGCCCGGCGTTTCCCCCGGCAAAGAGGAACAGAAGATGGGCATCAAGGGAAGCTCCACCACGGCCGTCTATTTCGACAACGTCAAAGTGCCGGTGGAAAATGTTTTGGGCGAGATCGGACGCGGGCACATCATCGCCTTCAACATTTTGAATCTCGGCCGCCTCAAGCTGGGTCCATTTGCCCATGGCGGATGCCGCGACGACCTGGCGGTGTCCATCAAGTACGCCAAAGAACGCAAGGCCTTCGGAAAATCCATCGCCGAATTCGGCATGATCCAGCACAAATTGGCGGAGATGGCGATCCGCATGTACGCCAGCGAAAGCATGACCTATCGCGTCGTCGGCGACATCGAAGCGCATCTCGACAATTTCTCCTGGGACGCGCCCGACGCCGGTCACACCATGCTGAAAGCGGTGGAAGAGTTCGCCACCGAGTGTTCCTTCATCAAGGTGTTCGCTTCGGAAACGCTCGATTACGTGGTCGACGAGGGCGTGCAGATTCACGGCGGCTACGGCTTCCATCAGGACTATTCCGTCGAGCACGCCTATCGCGATTCGCGCATCAATCGGATTTTCGAGGGCACCAATGAGATCAACCGCCTGCTCGCCACCGGCATGATGCTCAAGCGCGCGCAGAAAGGTACGCTGCCGCTGGTCGAAGCGGTGAAGAAGCTGCAAGCTGAGATCCTCAGCGATCCTTCGCTCGCCGAAAAAAGCAACATCGTCGCCAACGCCAAGAAGATCGGCCTGCTGGTTCTGGGCATCGCCTACCAGAAGTTCGGAAATGCGCTGGAGGAGCAGCAGGAAGTGGTCGCGGGCATCACCGACATTTTGATGAACGCCTACGCCATGGAATCGGCGGCGCTCCGCGGTCACAAGATTGCGGCCAGCGGGCGCAACGCGGAAAACGCGCAAGAGATGACCATGGTGTTTGCTCGAGAAGCGATGGATACCATCGATTCGACCGCCCGAGCTGTGCTCGCCGCGTGTTCCGAAGGCGACGCGCTGCGCGTCAATCTCGCCGTGCTGAAGCGATTCACGAAATACGAACCGCTCGATATGATCGGCACTCGCCGCAAAATCGCCGCCCGACTGATTCAGGCCGAACGATACGTCGTCTAAGCTCTCCGCATGAAGGGCCTCGAAGGAAGTGGGGCAGGTCCCCGACCTGCCGAACCAAATGTTCGAGAAACTCCGCGGCCGAAAATTATCGTCTTAGTCGGTCTCCCCGGATCCGGTAAATCGACCTATGTAGAAAAACGCGGCGCGACCGCGCTCTCCAGCGACGAACTTCGCCGTCTTCTCTCCGACGATCCCGAAAACCAAAATATTCACCGCCGCGTCTTCGGCGTGCTTCGTAAACTCCTCAAGCACCGTATCGAGCTGCGCCGCCCCGTAACCTACATCGACGCGACCAATCTCACGCCCTACGAACGCCGCGCTTACATCAAGCTCGCCGATCTTTACGATTGCGAAATCGAAGCGATTTTTTTCGACATCCCCCTTGAAGAATGCCAGCGCCGCAATCGCGAGCGCCATCGCGCGGTGCCCGACGAAGCAATCGTGGAAATGGCCGCCCGCCTGATTCCGCCCACCATCGAGGAAGGCTTCACCCGAGTCGTTGTGCTCAATTCCACTTCAGCCCGCGCAGCTGATCCAGATTGACATTTCCGCCGCTCAACACGCACGCCACTTTCGACCCCGCCGGAGCCTTTACCAATCCATGAAGCAGCGCCGCCACCGGAGCCGCCGCCGCGCCCTCCACCACCAGCTTGCAGCGCGACATGATCCATAACATCGCCTCGAAAATCTCCGCATCCGGCAGCGCCACCACGTCCTCCACGTAATCCCTGACCACGCGAAAGTTGTTCTCGCCGACCCGCCCCACCCGCAACCCGTCGATAATCGTCCCCACCGATTCGAGCGTCACCACGTGCCCCGCTTCCACGCTCCGTTTCATCGCCGGCCCATCCGACGATTCGACTCCGATCACCCGAATCCGCGGATTGCGGGCCTTCAGCGCCATGGACACCCCCGAAATCAGTCCACCCCCGCCGATCGGCACCACCGCCACGTCGATCTCCGGAAAATCATCGTAAATCTCCATGCCAAGCGTGCCCTGACCTGTGATCAACTGAATATCGTCGAACGGATGGATCACCGTCATCCCCTGCTCCCGCGCCATTTCGAGCATCTTCGCGTTCGCCTCATCCCAGATCGTGCCATGCAGCACCACTTCCGCCCCATACGCTTTCGTCGCCGCGATTTTCGACGGCGTCGCGTTCTCCGCCATCAAGACCACCGCGCGCACCCCGTGCACCGCCGCCGCAATCGCCACTCCCTGCGCGTGATTTCCCGCCGAGGAGCAAATCACGCCCGCACGTTTTTGCTCGGCCGTCAATTGTGGAATCTTGTTCAGCGGACCGCGTATTTTGTACGACCCGCCGCGTTGAAACATCTCCGCTTTCAGACGTACATCGAATCCAGTGCGTTCGCTCAACAGCCGCGAAGTCAGCAGCGGCGTATGGTAAGCATGCGCCGAAACACGGCGGCGCGCATCCTCGAATTCAGCCACGCTGACCGAGATACGTTGGCTATGTGTGGGGGTAGTCATAAGACCCAGGTTACAATGACCATCTGCCGTGATTCTTTCCGCGATTCTTTTTTTCGGGATTCTTGCCATGTGGGTACCGGGCCGCTGGGCGCTCAGCGCGTTTCAAGTGGCGCTGTTCGCGCTGGCGATTTTCATGATCGTCAAACGGCGTGGGCGCATCGGATGGCATCCAATTAGTGTCTTGCTCACCATCGCCATCGTCTGGGGAATTTTTCAGATCGTCGCGCATCGCACCATTTATGAATGGCGAACGCGTGACCACATACTCAACTGGACCGTCAACCTGACCGCATTCTCAGTCGCGGCGTGTCTCGCGACCATCCACAAATCGCGTGAACGATTCCTGCGCGCGATTCTGATCTTCGCGTTCCTGCTAAGCATCGTCGCGACCTTCACCGTCCTCACCTCTCCGCCCGACAAAGTCTTTTGGTTTTTCGACGCCGGCACCGCCAGTCCCACCCTCGGGCCATTCGTGTATCGAAATCAGTACGCCGCGTTTGTCGAAGCCGTGCTGCCTTTGGCGATTCTCCGCGCGATTCAGGACCGCCGCCGCGCCGTAGTCTATATCGCCATCGCCGCCACTCTGTTCGCTTCCGTCGTCGCCGGCGGATCGCGCGCCGGATCGTTCCTTTGTCTGGCGGAAATAATCGCGACGCCGATGGTCGCCTATGCGCGGCATCTCATCTCCGGTCGCACTCTCGCCAACGTCGTCGGCGCGAGCGTTGCCGCGGTCGTTCTGTTCACCACCATTGCTGGATGGCAAACCATCTGGAACCGCCTGCAGGAGCCCAATCCGTACTCAGTTCGCGCGGAGCTAGTCAGAAGTTCGCTCGAAATGATCCGCGACCATCCCGTCGCCGGTTTCGGCCTGGGCACCTGGGCCGACGCCTATCCCGCCTACGCGCATTTCGACGACGGCCATTACGTCAACCAGGCGCACAATGACTGGATCCAGTGGGCCGTCGAAGGCGGCCTGCCATTTTTTCTGATCATGCTGGCGATCGTCGCATGGAGCATCCGTCCTGCGATCCGATCCTTATGGGGAATTGGCCTGCTCGCCGTGTTCGTCCACTGTCTGGTCGATTATCCCATGCAGCAGCGCCCCGCTCTTGCGGCATTTTTCTTCGCAATACTTGGAATGCTCGCGGAACAACCGGTTACGAACTTCCAATCAACACGCCGGTAATAAAAACTAGGATCCCGCCCAATCCCACCTGCAGCGCAGCCGAGAAAGGCGGCGTTTCCATATACCGATTGCGGATCCACGTGATCAGGCCAAGCTCGATCACTACGACCACCATCGCCGCGGTCATGGCGACTTGAAACTGCGGCAGCAGGAATGGCAGCGTGTGCCCGATCCCGCCCAGCGCGGTCATTAGCCCGCATATGATGCCGCGTACCCACGGGTGCCCTCGTCCCGTGAGGCTGCCGTCGTCCGATAGCGCCTCGGCAAATCCCATACTGATCCCCGCGCCGAGCGATGCCGCCAGTCCCACCCGGAACGCGTCCCAGCTGCTGTGCGTCGCAAATGCCGCCGCGAACACCGGAGCGAGCGTCGATACCGATCCGTCCATCAGCCCCGCCAGTCCCGGCTGCACAATTTGGAGCACGAACAATCGCCGCTTGGCCTCTTGTTCTTGGGTCCTCACCTCGGAGCTTAATTTGTCTTCTTCCAGCGCCTCCGCGCGATGCTGATGCGACCGCTCCTCCTGCGCCAGATCGTCCAGCAGCTGGCGAATCGCCGGATCGTGCGTGCGCGCAGATGCTTTCTCATAAAAACGCCGCGTCTCCTCCTCCATCGCCGCACCCTGACTGCGCACCGTCTCCAGGCCGAGCGGCCGGATTAGCCACACCGGCCGCCGATTGACAAATCCCCGAACATCCTGGCGCCGAATCAGCGGAATATGATTTCCGAATTTTTGCAAAAACAGCTCGATCAGCCGGCGCCGGTGGCCCGACTCCTCTTCCCGCATCGCATCCAGCACCGAGGCGGTCGCCGGAAAGTTCTGGCGCAGACCCTCGGCGAAGTCGGCGTAGATCCGTTCATCTTCTTCTTCGAGCGAAATCGCCAGCGCCAGAATCTCCGGTTCCGTCAGGCTTTCAAAGCTCCGCATTCCCTTGCCTCCTGCTATTCAGTATCAGGGTATTTTACGAAGTAACGTTACCCTTTGCGAAACTTCGTATTGCAGCGGCACGGTTTCTTGTCTAATGGAAGTTGCGGGCATGAAACCAGGGCATGAAACCAGGGCATGAAACCAGGGCATGAAACCAGGAAAAGATAAACTCATCGCGCTATCGCTGCTGGCGGCGATTCTGATCGCCAACGTCATCGGCTTAACGCCCGAGCTGACCCTCACCCGCGTCGACCTCAACGACAACGTCATGCACTACCCGCTGATCGCGGGAATGGTTGAAGCCGTGGAGCGCGGCGGCAATCCCTTCGACTGGTGGGCGCCCGATTGGGTGTTGGGATATCCGGTGGTGCGAACTTATCAGCCGCTCGGACACGTGATCGTCGCGTTGCTTTACTTCGCATTCTTTAAATCCGTTTCGTTAATGACGCTGTTCGTCTGGGTGCGATTTCTTTCCGTCGCCCTGCTCCCGCTCACATTTTTTATCACCGCGCGCCTGCTGTCGCTTTCGCCTCTCACCGCCGCAGCGGCCGCCCTGCTCGCGCCTCTCATCTCCACGCCCGCCCTCTACGGACTCGAATACGGCAGTTACCTGTGGGCCGGAAGTGGTTTATTTACCCAAGCCATCGCTTCGCACTTCGCGTTGCTCTCCATCGGATTCGCCTATAACGCGATCCGGCGCGGCCGCTCCCTCGCGCTCACCGGATTATTGCTGGGGCTAACCTTTCTCGCGCATTTCATCTACGGTTATATTGCCGCTTTGACCGTTTGTCTGTTGGCGGTAATGCCGGATTCCGAACCGCGCGCCGTGCGCATTCGCCGCACCGTTTGGGTCGGACTCCTTGCGCTGGCCGTTTCCGCCTTTGAGCTCGCCCCGCTGCTGCTCGACGGCGCCATCATCAATCACAGCCGCTGGGAAAACGCCTGGAAATGGGATTCCTTTGGAGCCGGTCAGGTCGTCCGCTGGCTCTTTTCGGGCGACCTGCTCGACCACGGCCGCCTACCGGTCTTGTCCGGACTCGCGCTCGTCGGAGTCGTATTTTATTTCCGCGATCGAAGCACGCATCGCGCTAAGTATCCGGCCCGGACTTTCGTGATGCTCGGCGCCGCCCTCTGGATACTGATGTTCTTCGGTCGCCCGTTCTGGGGACCGGTCCTTTCGCTGGTCGGCGTATCGCCCGACATGCAGCTTCATCGCGTGATCGGCGGTGCGCATATTTTTCTGATCCTCGCCGCCGCCATCGGCCTCGCTGCTTTCTGGCGTGAATTATCGCGATACCACGTGGCCGTCACCGCGCTCGTAACCGCCGCACTTTTTTATCCCATGATCCATGAGCGGGCGCAATATCTTCTGAACAACCAGAAGTGGGGCGACACCAGCCTCGCGGCGTACAACGCCAATCGACAAAACATCGATACCGCCCTCGACGTGGTGAGGGACCGCGGCGGCCGCGCCTATTCCGGCCTTCCGCTCGGCTGGGGCGGAAGCTTCAAGGTGGGCGATACGCCGTTTTACTCCTTCTTCAGTACTGCTCGCGAGCCCGCGCTGTCGTTCATGTATCACTCCATGTCGCTGACCTCGGAGATCATGACGCGGTTCAACGAACTGCGTCCGGAGCAGTATCGTTTATTCGATATCCGCACCGTCGTCGCTCCCGCCAACGTCGCGCTTCCCAGCTTCCTCACGCCGATTAACGATGCCGGCCCCTTCCGGATTCTGGCCGCGCCCGGCAACGGTTATTTCGACGTTGTGGACGTGTTTTACGCCGTTAAAACCACTAAATTCGACTTTTACGACATCGTCGACCGCTGGCTGCAAAGCACCTGGGTGGATAACCGCCAGCATCTGCTGCTCGATTTCTTTGGCGATGCCGGCCCCGCGCTCCCCCGCCTCGACCCCGATCAGAACTTGCCCCCTTCGCCCACTTTCCCCTTTCCCGGCACGGTCTTGAGCGAAAATCAGGACGGCCAGACTTATCGCGCCCAAGTCAACGCCGCGCGCGCCAGTTACGTGCTTTTCAAAATGACCTGGCACCGCAACTGGAAAGCGCTGGTCGACGGCGAGCCCGTGAAAACCGCCATGCTCTCGCCCGGATTCATCGGTATTCCGGTGCTCGCCGGTGCGCATTCCGTCGAACTCCGCTATGAGCCGGAAGCCTGGAAATCCGTGCTCGCTTTCGCCGGATTCTTCATCGCGATCCTCGCCATCGTCGGCGAGCGCCGTGGCTTTCTCGCCGCCTTCGATTTCGCCATCGCCAATCGCTTGAAACTCATTCCTATTCCGCAAGCCGCCTGGGTCCGAACCTCCGCGCTGCTGCTTCTTCTGGCGATCCCCGTTTGTCTGCCCCTGCTCTCCACGCGCCTCATCGAAGGACACGACGCCACCGAATATCTTCCCCGCCAGGTGGAATTTCACGAGGATATTTCCCACGGGATTCTGCTCCCGCGCTGGGCTCCCGACCTCAGCCAGGGAGCCGGCCAGCCGCTGTTCCTGTTCAATCCGCCGATGCTTTATTACCTCGCCGAATTCTGGCGAATCGTCGGCTTCGATTACGTCACCGCCATCAATCTCGGCTGCATCGTGATCGTCCTCCTGTCCGCCGCCGGAATGTTTCTGCTCGGCCGGCTTTACTTCGGCGACCTCGGCGGATTTCTCGGCGCCGCGGCCTATCTCTACGCGCCCTATTTCAGCGTCGACCTCTTTGTTCGATCCGCCTGGGCGGAGTTCGCGGCGTTTCCGTTCTTCGTCTTCGCGCTCTACGGCTCCGGCGCCTACGCCAAACATCGCCACGTCCGATATCTCCTGATCGGCTCCGCCGCCTACGCCGGAGTGCTGCTCAGCCACAATGCCGCGGCCCTCTTATTCGCTCCCGTCCTGGTCGGATTCATGGCCCTCACCGCCTGGTTCGAGCGATCCTGGAAAGTTTTGCAGTTCCAGGCTTTGGGGTTCGCACTCGCGCTCGGCCTCTCCGCTTTCGTGTGGATCCCGAGCCTCGCCATGAACCACCTTACGCAAGTGAATCTGCTGCTCCAAGGCCGTTCCAACTACGTCAACCATTTCGTCTACCTGCATCAATTTCTCGACTCGCCATGGGGCTACGGCTTCTCGCTTCCCGGCGATCAGGACGGCATGTCGTTCTCGCTCGGCGTCGGCCACATCGTGCTGGCAATCGTCGCCCTCGCCTTGGTTTTCTGGCGAAAAGGCCGTGCCTGGCTGCCCTGGCTCGGCTTCTTTTTTGGGATGACCGCGATCTTCTGCTTCCTGATGATCCCCGCCTCGCAGTGGATCTGGGACCGCGTCCGCCTGCTTCAATTGATCTCGTTCCCCTGGCGAATTCTCGGACCCGTGGCCGTCTGCATCGCCGCCATGATCGCCTGTCTCGGAGCGTTCCTTCTGCGCCTCGAACGCCACCGGACGCTCTTCTTCACACTCGCCATGGTCTTGCTCATTGTGCCGAATTTCTCGCACCTGCAGGCCGGACATTACCGCAACATCGACAGTTCCACCTGGACCCCCCAGCAGATCGCGCAGCGCGGTATCGAGGTCACCAGCTTCGCCGAATATCGACCGTTATGGATGCAGGACGTCCCGCCCTATCGCCAGCGCCCCGTCGAGTTCGTTTCCGGTTATGCCGAAGCGCAGCAGACTGGTCGTTCGCCGGCATCCTGGTCCGGGATCTTCCACGCCCAGACACCCGCCACCGCCGAAATGTACATCGCCTATTTTCCCTGCTGGCACGTTCTCATCGATGGCAAAGAAGTTCCCGCGCGTCCCGCCGATCGAACCGGGCTGATTCGTTTCGACGTCCCGCCAGGCGATCATCAGGTTGCCGTCGTGTGGACCCGCAACACCGTGGTCTGGATCGCCGACATTTTCAGCGCCCTGGCGCTCTGCTGCCTGATCGCCGCCGCGGTCCCGGCGCGCCGCAATCTGGCCGCCGCCCAACCCCGCACTCCCTCGCCGGTGGTGGCCGCACACACTTGACCGCTGTTAGAATGACTACGGCGATTATGGCCGGCTCCCCCGAGCAACAGACCGGCGAAATTCTGGACCAACTTGCCTTGCAGGTGCGGCGCACCTTGAAGACCGCCGATCGCGATCAGGTTCATGATTTGCGCGTTGCCACCCGCCGCTTCAGTCAGGCGCTCGCGGTGCTCGACGATTCCTCCCCGCATCACGGGATCGAAAAAATCCGCCGCAAACTGAAGACGGCCATCTCCCTCGCCGGCGCCGTTCGGGATTACGATATCGCTGAAAAACTGATCGCCAAACTCAAAGCTCCCGCCCGGCTCCAGTCTAAACTCGAGCGCCGCCGCAGTGACGCCGAGCGCCAGCTGCTCGACGCTCTGTGCGCCTGGGTGGATCGCGGCCTGACCGCCAGGTGGCGGCAGAAAATAACGTCACGGAAGAATCCGCCCGCGTCCGCCAAGCACCACACCCTGATGCAGACCGCGCGTCGTTTTTTCGATCGCAGCCGGAACGTCGAAGGGTCCACGCGCGCGCTGCACAAGCTCCGCATCGCCGCGAAAAAGCTTCGCTACACCATGGAGCTCACGCCCTTGAACGGCGCGGCCGGTCAAACCAGGCTCGATCAGATCAAGGATGTCCAAACCAGGCTCGGCGACATCAACGATTACGACACCACCCGCCGCATCCTGACCGACGAAGGCGCTTCCCTGAAAATGACGTCTGAGCTCAAGAAAAAACAGGAAAAAAAAGTCCGCCAGTTCCGCCGTTTCTGGAAGAATCAGTTCGCCGGAAAAGAAGACCAGTGGCTGGCCGGCCTAAGGCACCCGCGCAAACGAGCGTAAGCCGCTGTGCACGTATTCCACTTTCCCGTCCGCGCCGGCGATCATTGTAAACTTCCCGTTCCCCGCCGCAAACGATGCGTCGCCATGCTTCACCAGCTCGGTTTCTTTTCCTTCTCCACGTTTCAGAAATAGCCGGTTATTCCGCGCTGTGATCTCGATCCGCTGCTCGCCGTTCTGAAAAATTCCCGTGTCCCGCGCCAGGTCGGAGTCCGTAATCTTCATCGCCGGCGTGTTCTCCACGGCCCCCTTCGGACCAAGCGGAACCAGTAGACCCACCGCGGTTTCGATGGTTGCCGGTAAGGTGGCTCCGCTCCGGTTGGTCTGCACAACCACCCCCACGCGCTGCTCCGGAACCATCATGATCTGGGAGCCGTAGCCCATTCGCGACCCGCTATGGCCGATCTCGCGAACCCCGCGCAGCTCGCCCGTCTCCAGTCCATAACAATAAGAATTCGACCCTCCCGGAATCGCGGCGTGAGGCGCCGACATCAGCGCGATCACTTTCGGATCGATCACCTGCTTACCGTTCAGCCGTCCTTCGTTCATAAACGCAATCACGAATTGCACCAGGTCGTGCGTGTTGCTGAAAATCGATCCGGCCGGCCAGCCCGAGACATTGTCCGCCGCCGGACGCGCGATCTTCCCGGTGCCGTCTGAAAAATCGTGCCCCTGCGCCAGCGGAAATGTCATCGCCACGGTCGGACGAAGCGTCGTCCGGGTCATTCCTAACGGTTTGAAAACCCGCGACTCCATCGCGTCGGCATAAGGTGTCGCCGTTATTTTTTCCACCAGATATCCCGCCATCCAATACCCCGGATTCGAATAGGAAATGATTTTCCCCGGCGAGGTGAACAACCACGCATCCGTCCAGGCCCGGATTCCGTTGCCGAGCGCCGCATCGTCGTGCGACCCGTACATCGGCGCTTCATCGCGGATTCCGGCGGTATGGCTCAAAAGCTGATTCGCGGTAATTTTCGAAAGCCTTGGCGGCAGAAAATCCAGATACTTGCCGACCGGTGCGTTCAGGTCAATTTTTCCTTGGACCGCCAGTCCGACCAGCGCGCTGGCCGTAAACATCTTGGTGGTGGACCCCAGCCGGAACAGCATTTCCGGCCGCACCGCTTCGTCGGTTTCGGCATTTGCCGTACCAACCGCCTTCGAATAAACGATCTGGTCGCCCTGCACGATGGCGATCGAGGCGCCCGGAATTTTCAGCTTCGCAATTTCTTCGCGTGCCGATTTCTCGACCCCGCTAAAATCCGTCTGAGCGCCCAGCTGAAGCGAGCAGACAGCCGCCAGAAGAATCGCCGAGTTCATTCGGCCACAATATCACTCCGGGCAGCCCTAGTGGCATGTCTTAAAAATTGAGTTCACCAGTGGGGCAGGTCCCCGACCTGCCATCCGCCAGCCCCCCAAAAAAAAGCAGGCCACTCGCTCACGGTCGAAGGTCCCACCCACGACCGTCAGCAAGCGGCCAAACTTTCCTCTGCGCTCTTTAGCGCAGCGCTTCTGACATGACCGGCGTGTATTCGTACGCGCCGGCGAGTGACAGAACTTCCACCCGCATCCCTTCGCGAAGGTCCTGCAGCCGCATCTGATAGCCGTTGTTGAATCGAACGGCATCGCGATAGCTGTTGACTTCCGCGCTAAGCTGCGTGAACATCACCCCCTCCTCGCACGTGACATGGCATTGTCTTTGCATGTCCGCCGGAATGTCCTTCAGAATCAGATGGGCCCCGGGCGGAATGCAAACCGCCGGCGCCACCGCCGGTTGGCGGACTGGCTCGAAGAAGCTCTTTAGAGCCTGCCAGAAACTTTGTTTTGTGGTTTCCCGGACAGTCTCGCACACGGGTAGATCCGCGGGCGAGGCGAGTCCCATCGAACCGGTCGAGAACTTATGGACGACGAGTTCCTCGCCTTCCGCAGCCAGACGGTTCGGGATCCCACAGAGAGAATAATCACACATACGGCCTCCTTCATCTTAGAAGACGCAGCCCGGATGCGTTTCATTTCGGAGGTTCCAGAAAGTCTCTGTGGAAAAATCCACCAATCTGCTCGTCCGGGCGTTGGCAACGTGCGCGTTTTCACACAATCACGTTTTCCGTACAGTCCCGCCAGTGAGAGTCTGTGTGAAAACATTCCCTCGCCGTACGATCGTAACGGAGCCGCGACCGTTAGGAAGCGGTATCAATGTTCCCAATCGAATATCCCTACAGCCCTGCCCGCAAGATGGCGTGGGTCAATGCGCGCGTTTTCACCCAACCTCGTTATGGTCGGGGCCGACGTGCGGTATCCGACCCTCTACGGCTTTTGCTTCGTGCCCGCGATCTTCCCCGGCATATCCGCAAGAACATAGCTCATTACCGCCAGCGCCGCCACGTTCTTCCGAAAATCCTCCGGGTCGACTTTATCTAATGTGTCGGTCTCCGTGTGATGCCAGTCGAAATAATGCGCCCCCGTGGTGCGTTCTCCCAAAAGCGGCACTCCCTCGCGCCCCAGCGGCTCGATATCGGACCCTCCGCCCCCAGGCGCGATTTCGCCCGCGCCCACCCGATCGAGCAGCGCGCCGATCTGCTTCAAAAGCTGCATCGATGTTTCATCCACCCGTGGCGTCACCGCCGGTTCGCCTCTGCGTCCGCGCCCGCCGCCCGCTCCGTAGCCGAATCCGCGGGGAGTTTCCGCGCCGCCATCCATCTCAATCGCGGCCACATGATCCGAAATTCGGTCTCCCAGCCACTTGCGGTATTCTTCGCCTCCGCGCCCGCCGTTTTCCTCATTCACCCAAAACACCACGCGAACCGTGCGCCGCGGCTGCAACCCCAGCTTCTTCATCAATGCCACCGCCTGCAGGCTGGCGATAATCCCCGACCCGTCGTCCTGCGCGCCGCGTCCCACGTCCCACGAATCGACATGCCCGCCGAGCGCCACCACTTCTTCCGGATGCTCGCGGCCGGGGATCTCTCCCATGATGTCCGCCGCATCGGCGTCCGCTTCCATGTGCGCGGCCATTTCCAGATGAACGCGCACGGGGACTTTGTCTTTCTGTAATCGCGCCAGCATCATGGCGTCTTCCGGCGAAATCGCCGCGCCCGGAATTTTCGGCTGCGCCTCGTCGTAATTCATGGTGCCGGTGTGCGGAATCTGCATCGCCAAAGGGGTAATCGAACGAACCAGCACCGCCGCCGCCCCCAGAGCAGCCGCCCGCGATGCGCCGTTGGTGCGATAAACCACCGTCTGCCCGTAGCCGTGATACACCTCGTTATAAACCACGATTTTTCCCCGCGCCCCTTCGCGCCCCAGTTTTTCGAGCTCATCAAAATCGGAAACCACCACCGCGTCCGCCGTGATTCCTCCCGCAGGAGTCCCCACGCTCATCCCCAACCCGAGCATGTGCAGCCGCCGGTTGTCGGGCGCCACCAGATTCGCCGATTCGGCCCCGCGCACCCAATGCGGAACCTTGACGGGAATCGTGCGAACATTGCTCAACCCATCGCGCTTCATCTGTTCTTCCGACCATTTGACGGCCCGCGTCAGCGCTTCCGACCCGCTCAACCGCGCTCCGATCCGGTCACACAAATAGGCCAGTTTCGCGTAGCCTTCCGTATCCGCGAGCGCGGCGTCAATCAACCGATTGGCGGTAGCGCGGTACTGACTGGTAAGATCCTGATCGGCCGCAAAGCCCAATCCCGCAAAGAGCGCAAAAGTGATCGAAATTTTCATAAGCCGTTCCATTAAAACACACAGTGGGGCAGGTCCCCGACCTGCCAGATTTTCAAGTCATCTCCCGAACCACATCCAGAAAAGCCCGCAGCAGCGGCGACGTATCTCCCCGCCGCCATGCCACCGCCAGTTCCAGCCGGGAAGGCTCGCCTCTCAAGCCCTTGTACACGAGGCCGCGGCGCGACAGGTTCTGCAGCGTGGCCGG
>Ga0182024_10012958_pt1 | contig 16399 bp, 15 predicted proteins | sample P32metaG_FD_120480 | JGI IMG/M metagenome (GOLD analysis project Ga0182024, IMG submission 120480) | Permafrost microbial communities from Stordalen Mire, Sweden - P3-2 metaG (Illumina Assembly) | ecosystem: Environmental > Terrestrial > Soil > Wetlands > Permafrost | place: Sweden: Stordalen... | reverse complement strand
CCAGCCATGCCGCGCCCGCGATCTCGGCCGCCGTGCCGGCAACGGTGATCCCGCCCGACATCCCGGTCGCGACGGGTCGCAGGCTGAAGATCGAGCGCGGCCGGCCGCGGGCGAGCGTCCCGATCTCGGTTGCCCACGTGTCGGCGGTTGCCGCCGCGTACGCCCCCGCGAACGCCCAGGCCCAACGATACTCATGCGTCAGCGCGAAGCCGAGCGCGCACGCGGTCGCGACACCTCCGTTCGCAAGCACCTGCAGTGCATCGCGCGGGCCGCCTTTTCCGATGTCGACCAGGGCGCGCTTGCGCGTGCGGCCGATGCGCGACACGGCGACCGACGGCACGAAAAAGGCGAGCAAGATCGCCGTGAACGGGATCCCGCCCGACGCGTAGGTCACGCTGCCGACCACGAAGGCCGCCAGTGCTCCGCCGCGCGTCAGCGCGTGCGCACGGTCCGCAGCCAACGCGATCGCGCCGGCGACCAGCGCTCCGATCGCGACGTCGCGCGCGTTCAGGCGATTGCGGCGGTGGTCGCGGCGAGGGCTTGCAGCAGCCCCTCGACCGTGAACGCATCGGGCACGACGTCGACCCGGATGCCGGCCTCGCGCGCGGTCTGGGCGGTAATCGGACCGATCGCGGCGACGGTCTTGTCTCGCAGCGCCTGCGCAGCGCCGGGCACGGCTGCGATGAAGCCGAGTACCGTGCTCGCGCTGGTGAAGGTAACGATGTCGGCGCGTTCGGTCTTCGCGGCAAGCTCCGGATCGTCGACGAAGCGCGTCCGGTAGGCAGCGACGACGTCCACCCGACGCCCGAACGCCCGCAGGCTCGCCGCGAGAACGTCACGCGTGTCCTGCGCGGCGTAGATCAGCACGCGGTCGCCGGGCACGGTGTGCGTCAGCAGGGCCGTCGCCACCGCCTCGTTGACGAACGTCGCCGGAACGAGGTCGACGTGCAGACCGTGCGCCGTCAACGCCGCCGCTGTCTTCGGACCGATCGCTGCGATCTTCACCCCGGCGAGCGATCGCGTCTCGTCGTCGAGCCGCGCGCGTGCGTCGCAGAAGGCGTCGACGCCGTTGCGGCTGGTGAACGCGACCCAGGCGTAGGTCCGCGCGCGCTCGGCGGCCTTCGTCGCCGCCACCGGATCGTCGGGCGGACCGATCGCGATGGTCGGGGCGAGGATCGGCTCAGCACCCGCCTCCCGCAGCTGCGCCGCAAAGACCTCGGCTTGATCGCCGGGACGCGTGACCAGCACGCGTTTGCCCGACAGCGCCGGCGCGCCGCTCATTCGATCGCTTCGTCGCGCGACGGCGCCGCAGCGACGTTCGCTTCTGCGCTGCCGAGCGCGCGCAGTTCGAACAGCTCGTCGAGCATCTGCGCGTGCGTGATCGCTTCGGCGCCGTTCTCGGCCGCCTTGTCGCGAATTCGCGTGATCGCGCTGTGAAGAAGCTTCGAGACGATCGTCATCGACATGCCCGTGATCAGCATGCGTTCGCGTTCGCTCAGCTCCGGGCAGCGCGCGAGCAGCCGGGCGACCTCGTTCTCGCGAATCGTCTCGGCCTTCTGTACCAGCGAGGCGATCACGGGCACGGCGACGCGCGACTGGTACCATTGCCCAAAGCGCGCGACGTGTTCGGTGACGATCTCTTCGACCAGCGGAATCGCTTCGCGCCGGCGCTCGAGCGTGACCGCGATGACGTTCGCGAGCCCGTCGATGTCGACCAGACCGACGCCGTCGAGCAGCGCGACTTCGGGATCGACGTCGCGCGGGACCGCGATGTCGACGATGAACAGCGGACGCTGCGGACGCGAGCGGAGTGCCTCGGCAACCGCGTCCGGCGTAATGACGAAGTGCGGCGCACCGGTCGAGGTCACCACGACGTCGGCTTCGGTGAGCGCGTCAACGAGTCCGGGAAGATCGGCGCTGCGCGCCCCCTCGCCCAGCGCGGCCGCGACCTCGGCGGCTCGACCCTGCGAACGGTTCAAAACGATGACCCGGGCGGCGCCTTCGTCGCGCAGCCGGCGCGCCGCGATGGCGCCCATCTTGCCGGCCCCCACCACCAAGACCGTCTTCCCGGCGAGGTTCCCCAGGTGAAGCTTCGCCGCGTCGACCGCCGCGGTCGCGATCGAGGTCGAGTCGCCGGCGATCGCGGTGCGGCTGCGCGCTTCTTTGCCTGCGTTGATGGCCTGGCGGAACAGCGTGTGCAGCGACTTGCCCAGCGTGTGCGAACGCTGCGCCTGCACGTAGGCGTCCTTGACCTGGCCCAGGATCTCGGCTTCGCCGATCAGCATCGAGTCGAGTCCGGTGCTCACGCGCAGGAGGTGTTCGATGGCCTGCGTCCCGAGCAGCGTGTACATGTACGACTCCATGTCGTTCACGTCGCCGTGCCGGAAGTTGTTGAGGAACGCTTTGAGCTGGGTAACGCCGGACTCGTAGTCTTCCAGTTCGGCGTAGATCTCGAGCCGGCCGCAGGTCTGCAGCATCAGCGCTTCGCGCACCGCCTCGTAATCACGCAGCGCGACCAGCGCTTCGCCCATCGTCGACGGCGAGAAGGCGTGCCGCTCGCGGACGTCGACCGGCGCGGTGTGGTGCGAGAGGCCCAGACACACTAGCGGCACGCGCACACCTCCGCCACCGCGTCGCCGGCGGCGGCGATCGTCTCGTCGATCAGCGCGTCGGTGTGCGCGAGCGACAAGAACGCGGCCTCGAACGGCGACGGCGCGAAATAGAATCCGCGCTCGAGCATGGCGTGAAAGAAGCGCGCGTAGAACGCAGCGTCGGCGCGCTTGGCGCCGGCGAGATCCGTCACCGGGCCCGCGCTGAAGAACAGTCCAAACATCGAACCTTCGGCATCGAGCGTATGGGGTACGCCATGGCGCGCGAAGACCTTTCCCAGCCCGGCGCACAGCCGCCGTCCGAGGCCTGAGAGCCGGTCGAACGTCGCGTCGGAGAGCAGCCCCAGCGTCGCGATCCCCGCCGCCATGGCGACCGGGTTCCCCGAGAGCGTGCCGGCAACGAAGATGTCGCCGTCCGGCGTCACCCGGTCCATGATGGCGGCCGTTCCGCCGAAGGCGCCGACCGGAAGGCCGCCGCCGATCACCTTGCCGAGCGTCGTGATGTCGGGGAGCACGCCTTCGCGGGTTTGGGCGCCGCCGCGGCCGATGCGGAAGCCGGTCATGACCTCGTCGAAAATCAGCAGCGCGCCGAATTCATGGGTGAGCGCGCGCAGCGCGTTCAGGAAGCCCGGCAGCGGCCGCACGAATCCCATGTTGCCGACATAGGGTTCGACGATCACGCAGGCGACGTCGCTCGGCGAACGCTCGAACGCCGCGCGCACGGCCGCGGCATCATTGTACGGAACGACGATCGTGTCGCGCGCGGTCCCGGCGGTGACGCCCTTCGAATCGGGCACGCCGACCGCGAGCGCGCTCGAGCCGGCCGAGATCAGGAACGGGTCGGCGCAGCCGTGATAGCAGCCGGCGAACTTGATGATCTTGTCGCGCCCGGTGACGCCGCGTGCTAGGCGAACCGCGTGCGCCGTCGCCTCGGTACCCGACGAGCAGAAGCGAAGCTTCTCGATCGACGGCACCGCGGCCACGATCGCTTCGGCCAGCTCGGTCTCGACTTCGGTCGGGGCGCCGTACGACGTGCCCCGGCGGGCGGCGAGCACGATCGCGTCGACCACCTCCGGGTGGGCATGGCCGGCGATCATCGGGCCCCACGACAGCACGTAATCCAGATAGCGGTTGCCGTCGATGTCGGTGAGGAACGCGCCCTCGGCCGAGCGGATGAACACCGGCGTCCCGCCGACGGCCTTGAACGCGCGCACGGTCGAGTTCACGCCGCCGGGGATCACCCGGCGCGCGGCGGCAAAAGCCGACGCGGACGCGCTGTGCGACGGTACGGTCGACGTCGCGGGCTCGCTGCTCATGCCAGCGTCTCGCGCAGCGCGTCGTACTCGCGGGGTGTGTTGACATTGGTGAACGCGCGTTCGTCGCGCACCGGCATGAAACGCGTCTCGAGGCGGTCGACCACGAGCCGCAACGCCCCATCGCCGTTCAAGAGTACCGGCATCCCCTCGCGCAAGAAGGCCTCGCGGCGGTAGAGCGCAGCCAGCGGTTCGATCCGGCGCCGTTCGCCGTCATGCATCGGAACGATCGCCTCGATTCCCGGCCCGATGTACGCGGTCAGGCGCCGCCCGAAGTCCGCGTCGACGAACGGCGCGTCGCCGGCCACGGCGAACACCCATTCGTTGCGCATCTCGCTCATCGTCGAGAGCATTCCCGAGAGCGGACCGCGCTTCGGCCAGCGGTCGATCACGCGCGGTGCGTCGATCGCCGCGCCGATCTGGGGCGACAGCTCGCCCTTGATCGAGAGCCAGGTCGGACCCAGCGGCGAGACGTTGCGATACACGCGCACCAGCATCGGCACGTCGCCGACCGTGAGCTCGAGCTTGCCGGGCAGTCGCGTCGCTTCACCACCCGCCAGCAGGCACACGCCGACGTCGGGCGCGTGCGGCTCGGAGAGCGGCCTCAAGCGTGATGCCTGCGCGCGTAGTCTTTCGCGAAGTACGTGATGATGATGTCGGCACCGGCGCGCGCCATCGCCGTCAGCGATTCGTCGACCGCGCGGTCCTCGTCGATCCAGCCGCGTTCCGCGGCGGCCTTGAGCATCGCGTACTCGCCGCTGACGTGGTAGACGGCGACGGGAAGATCGGTGCTCGCCCGCACCTCGCGGACGACATCGAGGTACGCCATCGCCGGCTTGACCATCACCATGTCGGCGCCTTCCTCGATGTCGAGGCGCACTTCGCGCAACGCCTCGCGGCCGTTCGCCGGATCCATTTGATAGGTCCGGCGGTCGCCGAACGAGGGCGTGGACTCGGCCGCTTCGCGGAACGGCCCGTAAAACGCCGAGGCGTATTTCGCGGCGTACGACAGGATGGCGATCTTGGTGAAACCGTCTTCATCCAGGGCCGCGCGGATCGCCGCGACGCGTCCGTCCATCATGTCCGAGGGCGCGATGATGTCGACGCCGGCCCGCGCGTAGGTCAGCGCCGTCTTCGCCAGCACCTCGAGGGTGCGGTCGTTGTCGACGTCGCCGCTCGGATCGAGGATCCCGCAGTGCCCGTGATCGGTGTACTCGCAGTTGCACAGGTCGGCGATCACGAGCAGCCGCGGGAGGGCCTCTTTGATCGCGCGCGCCGCGCGCTGGACGATGCCGCTCGGATCGTAGTTGATGGTCGCAAAGGCATCCTTGCCGGCGGCATCCGGGATACCGAACAGCAGGACGGCGCGCACGCCGAGGGCGTCGAGCTCGCGGCACTCGGCGACGACCCGGTCGACCGAGAAGCGGCTGATGCCGGGCATCGAGCCGATCGGCTGCACGACGTCGCTGCCGTCGACGACGAACAACGGCTGGACGAGCCCGTCGCGGTTCACGTGCGTCTCGCGCACCAGCGCGCGGATCGCCGCGGTTGCCCGCAGGCGCCGCGGGCGCGCGACAATCCGGATCCGTTCCGCGACGTTCATGCCCGATTCTCCAATACGTACAGCGTCACGCTTTGGACGAACGCCCCGACTTCCGCAGAAGATGCAACGATATCGGGTGGCCAGCCCTGCTCCCGGGCCGTTTTCGACGCGGCGGCGCCCATTGCCGCGACCAGCGGCCGGTGCCCGTCCTCGCGCAGCGCCTCCAAATAGTCGCGCAGCGCGCGCACGGCGCCGGAGGAGGGGAGGAGGACCACGTCAGGGATCCGGCCGCCCAGCGCCGACCGGGCCCCTGCGCTGTCGGCCGCTTCGACCACGTCGGCCCCGGCTTCACGCAGAGCCGGCCCGATCCGGGGCTCGGCGGCCGGCAGCGGCAGCAGAAATGTCCGGCCTGCGAGCGGACCGTCGCCTGGGGACAGCAGTTCGGCCCCGCCTTGGGCGAGCAGGGTCTCGGCCAGCGCGGTCCCGAGCTCCTCGGCCGCCGCGACGTCGCCGGCCGCGAGGGCAGCCGTGCGCGCCCCCCGCACGACCCGGGATCCGTCAGCCGCGGCGATCGAGGCCCAGAGAGACAAATCGCCGCCGCTCCAAGTCGCAAAGGCCCCGGCCGGCACCTGGCAGCCGCCGCGCAACGCGCGCAGAAAGGCGCGCTCGGCGCGTACCGCGATTCCCGTCGGCGGATGCTCCAGGACGGCCGCCAGCTGTGCCGCGCGCGGATGGTCCCGGCGGGTCTCCACGCCGAGCGCACCTTGCGCGACGGCCGGGGTGAGGACCTCGATCGAAAACGGAACCGTGTGGCGCGCGCGGATGCCGAGGCGGTTCAGCCCCGCGCAGGCCAGCACGATGGCGTCGTAGTCACCGCTGTGCAGCTTGCGCAAGCGCGTATCGACGTTGCCGCGGATGTCGTCGTACACGAGATCGCTGCGCAGCGCGCGCAGCTGGGCACGCCGCCGCGGCGACGAGGTCCCAACCCGCGCACCCGGCGGCAGATCGTCGAAGGTTGCGAAGCGTTCGCTGCAGTACGCGTCGCGCGCGTCTTCGCGCTGCGAGACGGCCGTCAGCGCCATATCGGGCGGAAGCGAACTCGGCAGATCTTTGCACGAGTGCACGGCATAGTCGGCCCGCCCGTCACGCAACGCCTGCTCGAGCTCGGTGACGAAGACGTTCTCCGAACCGAGCGCCGCGATCGACCGATCCTGCACCGCGTCGCCGCGCGTCATCACCTCGAGCACGACCGAGGGAACGCCGGCAGCCGCGAGCGAGGCCATAACCGCTTTCGTTTGCGTCATCGCGAGCAGGCTGGCGCGCGTGGCGCAGACCATCGGACGCGACTGCGCCGGCACGACGCCGCCGAGCGTGTCGACGGCACGTTCGACTTCGTGTTCGACCGCCGACGGCCGCATCGCAGCGAGCTCGTCGATGTCGCGCTGAGCGAAGTGCCCCATCACCGCCGTACGGAGCGGCGCCGGAACGACGGCCTGGGTGCGATCGCGCAGCGCCGCCAGGGTCACCGCGGCACGCGCATAGCGGGCATCGAACTGCAGCGAGAGTTCGTCGCGAATGCGGGCCGTGAAGGACGGCGCGAGATCCACCGAATCGACGGTGACCGTCAACGGTCCCGACCGGTGCACGGCCGGCGTCACAAAATCGCAGCGGGCCGCATCGGAGGCAGCGTTCACGAGGATGCCGGACGCACGCGCATCAGCGGCGACGTCCGCATCGGCCGCCGGGTCGGCGGTCGCCGCGAAGGCCAGCACGGCGCCGCGCAGATCACCGGCCGCATAGCGGCGTGCCGTCCACGCAATGCGGTCTTCCGCCGCCAGGACGGCGAGCGCCGGCGTCAACACCGGGCTCACCACGGCGACCGCGGCGCCGGCGTCGAGCAGCGCGCGGACGTTGCGCTCGGCAGTGCTGCCGCCGCCGACGACGACCACGCGCCGGCCGTGGAGCGAGAGGGCGACGGGATACACAGGCTCTATCTTCCAGCAGATGCTATCCGTCCCCGCGCGCGCGGCTCTCCTGGGCGCGCTTTTTGCCGCGCTCGTCACCCTGCCGGGTCTCGGCGTCGGAACGCTGTGGGATAACAGCGAGACCGCGTACGGAGAAGTCGCGCGCGAGATCGTGCTGACCCACGATTGGGTCGTCTTACATTTCAACGGCCAACCGTGGTTCGTGCAGCCGCCGCTGTATTTCTGGATCGCCGCACTGCTCACGAAGGCGTTCGGGTTCACCGCGCTGGCGATGCGCCTGCCCTCCGCGCTGGCCACGATCGCGATGGGCGGTGCGATCGGCTATGCGACGGCGCGCATCGCCGGCGGTCGGGCCGGAATGGTCGCGACGCTCGTCCTGTCGACCAGCCTGATGCAAGCCATTGTGGGACGGCTCGCGATCATGGACGCGCTGCTGGATCTGGCGGTCGCGCTGGCACTGCTGTGGTTCTATCGCGCGTTCGAGCCGAGCGGAAGTGCGCGGCGGCGGGACGCCGCGTTCGTGTGCGGTTCCGTTGCGCTGGCCCTCGGAACGTTGGCCAAGGGCCCGGTCGCCCCGGTGAGCGTGCTGCTGATCGTCGGCGTGTGGCTGCTCTGGGAGCGTCGCGCGGGACGGCTGGCCGCACCGCGGTCGGGCGCAATCGCAGCCGGCGTCGCGCTCTTCCTGGCGGTGAGCCTGCCGTGGTTCGTCGCGCTTGCCGGCCGGGTCGGTCCTGGGGCGCTGGTCGAGCTGATCGGTCATTACACCGTCGGCCGCTACACGGGCGTGATCGAGAACCAGCGCGGTCCGTTCTGGTATTACGTGCCGGTGCTGATCCTCGGCTTCTTTCCTTGGATCGCGTTCGTTCCGGCCGCGGCTGCCTGGACTCTGCGCGTCGTGCGCGAACCGGGCGCCGGGTTCACGCGCTTTGCGCTCAGCTGGATCGCCGTTCCGTTCGTCTTCTTCAGCCTCGCGAACACCAAGCTGCCGAATTACATCGCGCTGGTGCTGCCCGCGCTGGCCATCCTCGTCGGGTTGTGGTTCGACGCGGTCATGGCCGGAGCGGCGCGCCGGGCCGCACTGGTATCGGCCGCGACGATCCCGATCTTCGTCGGCTGCATCGCGCTTGCGGTGGCCGTATTCTCGCATTCGAACAGCCTCGAGATCGGGCGAGAGGCCCTCGGCGGACACCTCGCCTTCATCGGCGCGGCGATGCTGGCGGGCTCGCTGCTGACGGTGGCGGCGATCGCGCGGCGCGATACGGTCGCCTGGTCGCCGTTCGTCCTCGCGCTCACCAGCGGCGCGCTCGTGCTGTTCATCGCGTTCGTCGCGGAGCCCGCCGCCGAACCGTTCAAGCCGATTCCACCGCTCGCACGCGCGATCGAAGCGGAGCGGCTGCCCGGAGATCTGATCGGGGTACACGGCGTCGCCGGCGGCAACGCGCTGATCTTCTACACCGCCCCGCCGGTTCGCAACGTTGCGCGCAACGCCGATTTCCGCGCTGCGATCTGCCCGGGCGGCGGGGCTTGGATCGTCGCGAGCCCGTCGGAAGCGGTGCGCTACATGGACCTGGCGCACGCGCTGGGGCGCAATGCAGACATCCCCGCTGCGGCGCCGGCAGGAACCCATCCCCGTGCGGCGCTGCTGCACGTGTTCGGCGCACCGTGTGGGGCGGATTCGACGTCGTCGAATCCTTCGCGTTTACGGCGAACGCCGCACGCCGGTCACTTTTTCGCGGCCGCTGTGACCTCGGCTTCGGTCACCGCGTCGCCCTTGTTGCTCCAGGTACCGCGGATGTAGGTGATCACGTCGGCGATCTGCTTGTTGGTGAGCGTTCCCTTCCAGGCCGGCATCTGAGCGGAGTAGGTTGCGCCCTTCACGTCGATTTTGCCGCTCAGCCCGTTGCTGACGATGCCGATCACCGTCTTCTTATCACCGGTGACGACCGGGTTGCCGTCCAGCGGCGGGAAGAGGCCGGGCTGACCCGCTCCGGTGGCACCGTGGCAGCCGGCGCAGTTGGCGCCGTACACGGCAGACCCCGCCCCAGCAGTTGCGGGCGCGGCTCCGCCGCTACCTCCGGTTCCGGTATCGGTACCCGCGGCGGCGGTCGTGGTTGGAGCGGATGCGCCGCCGACCGCGGCGGCGGCCAGCGTCGCGCCCGGACCGATGAGGTGGTTTCGGAGCTGGCCGTACACGACGTTGTTCTGTCCGTACCACGACAGACCGATCGCGCCGACCATCGTCAATGCGGTCAGCCCCAGCACCCAGGGGCGGCGCGTCAGCCGCCGCGAGGGGTTGCGGTCGATGAACGGCAGCACGACCAGCAGCACGATCAGCAGCGTGGGCCCGATGATCGTGGCAAAGAGTGATGCGGCCTGCACCATCCACGACGGCAGCGCGCCGACGATGTCGACCAGCGCGTAGAGCGCGATGAAATACCATGCCGGGTAGGGGACGAAGAGCGAATTGTTCGGATCGGCCTTGTCGTCGAGCGGCACCGGCGAGAAGGTCGAGAGCGCGACGATCAGCACGAAGATGCCGAACGACAGCACCGTGTCCATGAACATCTGATCCGGCCAGAAACGCCCCGGCCGCAGTTTCGGCGCTTCGTCGATCGGCGGCCCGGCGGGTCCATTCCAGCGGAAGATCGACAAATGCGCGGCGACGAGTCCGACCAGTGCGGCCGGCATCAGCCAGACGTGGATGCCGAAGAAGCGGTTGATCGTGAGGGTCGTGATGCCGTCGCCGCCTTGCAGCAGATGGAGCACCGCCGGGCCGAGGACCGGCGCGTTGCCGGCGATGCGGATCGCGACCGTCGATGCGAGCAGCGCGTTGAGATCCCACGGCAGCAGATAGCCGGTCAGGCCAAGTACCAGCGTGACCACGAAGAGCAGCACGCCGACGATCCATTGCAGCTCGCGCGGCTTCTTGTAGGCGCCCCACAGCAGCACTTGCAGCAGATGCATCGCCATCAGCGCGATCATCGCCGAGGCGCCCCAGTAATGGAGCGAAAGCACGAAGTGTCCGGCCGGGACCTTCTCGATGATGTACTTGGTCGATTCCCATGCGGTCGTTGTCGACGGCGCGTAGTAGAAGCAGAGGAAGATCCCGGTCGCGATCTGGAGGATCATCGCGAAGAGCGTCGCGCTGCCGAAGGCGTACCAGTAGGAAGCGCCGCCAGGAACGTCTTCGGTGAGGAAGTCCTTGGTGGCGGTAACGATCCCGGTGCGTTGGTCGAGCCAGGTCAGCATGCCGCTACGGTTCTCCTATCCGACCTGGATGACGACGTGGGCAGGTGTATTGGCTTGGTACAGAATCCACGACACCTGCACTTTACCTTGATAATTGCGCAGCGGCAGCGGATCGAGTCCCCGCAGCGCCGGGCCGGCCTCGTGTACGCCGAGCACGCTATACTCCGAGCCGTGGCAAGGGCACAGGAATTTCTTCTGCGCCTCATTGTAGGAGTAACGGCAGCCGAGATGCGGACACAGCGGGCTGAACACGGTGAAGCCCATGTTCACCACCGGATACGGCAGCTTTGCGGACCCGTTGAACAGGTCCGGACGCGCCTTCTCCATTTCCGCATCGGACGCGCGCACGGCCCAGACGAACTGTTCGATATCGCTGGCGCCGTAGTATCCGTTCGTTTCGTGGACGTTGAAGGTCACCTTGACCGGCGTCGTCGCGGTCGCTTTTTTGAGCATGTCGACTTCGTCGGGAGTCAACGCCGACCACGCCTCGTTGGACGCATCGGAAGCGGGAACTAGCGAGGTCACGAGCGGGATCACGAGACTGATGCCGATCACGCCGCCCAGCGCGATCGTCGCCTGCGCCATAAAGGTCCGGCGGCTCTGTTCCTGCGGCGTGCCCGGATCCTTGTATGCCTCTGCGTGCGCCATCGGTCTCCTCGACTGAAAGCGGGCTCTCTCTTACGATAGTGCGGGAGCCCGCAAAACTCGCGTACCTTCGTAGGAGTCGCGGGCGCTCCCCTTTGCCCCGGCGCAATCCCGCTCCGGCGGCGCGGCTGCCCGGCATGTTCGACCGGCCTTTTTGGGAAAAGGGCCAGGGTGAACGACCAGGACATCCACCAGAAGATCGAGGCCCTCGTTGCCGAGGAGCACGCCCTCTTCGACCGGGACCAGCACCTGACGTCCGACGAGCGGACGCGGCTCGGCGACGTCAACGTCCAGCTCGACAAGCTCTGGGATCTGCTGCGTCAGCGGCGCGCCCGCGAAGAATTCGGTCAGGATCCCGACCGCGCGAAGCCGCGCAGCGCCGAGACGGTCGAAAAATACTGGCAGTAGCTAGGGCCGGCGGCCGGGGCCGGAACCACGCCGCACCTTCGGCGGCCGTTCGGAGGCGATCTCGACGGTGATCGTTTTGTCGTCGAGCGGGGTATTCTGCAGTGCCTCGATCGCGGCGGCCGCAAGCCGCGCATTGGGAACGAAGACGTAGGCGATGCCTTTGCGCCGGCGGGTTCGGCGGTCGCGCGGGAGCGCGATGCGTTCCGGGTCGCCGCCGAAGGGCGCGAAGAGTTCGGCGATTTGCGTCACCGCGACGCCTTTCGCGACACCGCGGACCAGCAGCCGCACTTCATCCACCCGTTCCATCGGCGCCACGCGTTCCCGGCGGCTCGCCAACCGTCCTGGGCATTGAGCGCCCTCGGTTACGACGAACAGCTCACCGAGAGGTGCGCGTATTCCGGCGGCGCCGGCTCCGCCCACGCCGCCTGCGCCGGGTGTTCGTCGAACGGTGCCCGCAGGACCGCGTACAGCGACTGCGTGACGGAATCGTCGCCGGCTTCGACCGCCTCGAGCGCGCGCTGCGCCACCCAATTACGGAGCACGTACTTCGGATTCACCGCGCGCATCGCCGCGTGCCGTGCCGCATCGCCGCGCGGATCGGCGGCGACGCGGTCGGCGTATCGCGCCAGCCATGCGTGCGCGGTCTCATCGTCAGCGAGCAGCGAGCGCGCCGAGTCGGCGCCGGCGGACAAGGCACGCCAGAAGTTCGTCCAATCGACCCGTCGTGCGGCGAGCAGGTCGAGCAGGTCTGGTACCAGCGCGGCGTCCTCGTCGCGTTCGTCGAACAGGCCGAGCTTTTCGCGCATTCGCCCGACGTAGGCCGCCCAGTAAGCCGGCTCGTAGGCGACGAGCGCGGCGCGGCGCTCCGCCTCCGGAATCAGCGATGACAGGGCCTCCGCCAGCGCGTAGCAGTTCCACCATCCGACCGTCGGCTGACGGTCGAAGGCATAGCGGCCGGTTTCATCGGTGTGATTGCAGATGAAACCGGGCTCGTACGCTTCGACAAAACCGTACGGACCGTAGTCGAGCGTCAGACCCAGGATCGAGAAGTTGTCGGTGTTCATCACCCCGTGCGCGAATCCGGCCGTTTGCCAGGCCGCCATGAGCGCGGCCGTGCGCTCGACGACATTGCGCAAGAAGCGCGCGTACCGCTCGACGCCGTCGGCTGCCGCGGCATCAGGGAAGAAGCGCGCAATCATGTAGTCGGCGAGCCGGCGTACATCCTCGTGCCGGTCGTGGTGATGGAAGATCTCGAACGAGCCGAACCGCACGAAGGTCGGCGCCATCCGAATCACCGTTGCCGCGCGCTCGATGCTCTCGCGCATCACCGGCTCGTCGCCGGCCGCCATGGCGAGCGCCCTCGTGGTCGGGATGCCGAGCGCGTCCATCGCTTCGCTGGCCAAGAACTCGCGCACGGTCGAGCGCACGACCGCGCGCCCATCGCCGAAGCGCGAAAACGCCGTGCGGCCGGCGCCCTTGATCTGCAGCTCCCACGGTTCGTTCGCAGACGTGCGAACCTCGCCCAAGAGAATCGCGCGTCCGTCTCCCAGCTGCCCTGCCCAAACGCCGAACTGGTGTCCGCCGTAGCGCGCCGCAACCGGATCCATGCCGCGCACGAGCGCGTTGCCCGCGGTCAGCGCGGTGAATTCGGGCCGCAGTTCCTCGCCGGGGCGCAGCTCGATCCGCTCGGCGGCCGCGGGGCTGAACGCGACCAGGCGCGCGCCCGGTATCCCTTCGGGTGTGCGATGCTCGGCGAACGGCTCACCGAGCGCGGCGAACGAGTTGTCGAACGTCAGCTCCTCGAGGGTTTTTCCGCGCGGCGGTGCGATAGCCATCAGGTTTTCAAACCGGCACAGCGACGCCGAGCGTTGCGCGCGCACCAGATATTTGGGCGGAAAGCGGAGAAGACGGCCCGATGCGTCCGTTCCTCCTCGGCGTCTTCGTGGCGCTCGCCGGGGTCGCGATCGTTGCCTTCGGCATCATCCAGACCGGCGCGGTACCGGCGCGTCAGGACATTCGGCCCGGCAAACTCGAAATCTGGATGGCGCACACGTCGCTCAACGCGACGATCGAACGCGAAGCGCCCAAGCCGCCCTATCCGTACGGGCCGCCCAGCGAGCAGGACTACGTCGCAGCGGCCGTGCTGTACGTGCAAAACTGCTCCGTCTGCCATGGCACCGCGCACGGTACGCCCACCGCGATCGCCCGAGGTTTCTCCGTGCGGGCCCCGCAGTTCGGCAAACACGGCGTCGAAGACGATCCCGAAGGCGAAACGTACTGGAAGATCGCGCACGGCATCCGCATGACCGCGATGCCCTCCTTCGGAGCGACGCTCGACCAGCGCGCCATCTGGCAGCTGACCTATTTCATGAAGCACATGGACGCGCTGCCGGCGCGGGCACATGCGATCTGGGAGGATCCGAAGCTGGCTCCGCCGCCGACTGCGCTTCCGGCGCCGTCGGCGCCGGCCGGCGCGCACGGCAGCGCGGCGGCTTAACGCCGATGCAGACGATTCTGGCGCTGATCGTCGCCTATCTGGTGTTCGTCACGCGCACCTGGGCGATCACGCGCCTGGTCGTGCTGATCGACGTCGGGTTCGCGCTGCTGTTCGACTTCACGCCGCTGCGCGTGCGCTTCGGCATCGTCGAGCCGGTCGCGCTCGCGGCAACGCTCGTGCTCTGGAGCGTGAATCTCGTCCTCGATCGCAACCGCCCTAGGCCGGGTGGATTCGCCTGACGGCGAATCCTTCGCGGTGGTGGATTCGCCTGACGGCGAATCCTTCGCGGTGCTCGCGCCTTCGGCGCTCCGCTCCGCCTCGTAGCGCTGCGCTCCGCCCTCTTCTTCACATTTTGTAGGAGTGCAGGCCGCTGATCCAGATGTTGACGCCGAGGTAGCAGAAGATGATCGACGCGAAGCCGAGCACGCTGACCCAGGCCGTGCGCGTGCCGCGCCATTCGGGACGCGTGTGCAAGTGCATGAAGGCCGCGTACACGATCCACGAAAGCAAGGCTGCTGTTTCCTTGGGGTCCCATTGCCAATAGTGGCCCCACGCTTCATTGGCCCACATCGCGCCGGTGATGATCCCCAGCGACAGTAGCGGCAGCCCGACGGCGATGATGCGGTACTGCATCACGTCGAGCCGCGCCAGCGACGGCAGCCCGGCGATCCAGGCCGCGAACCCATCGCCGTGCGCCGCCGCGTCGGCGGTCGCGGGCGTATCGACGCGCAGATTTCCCGCCGGCTGGGTGGTGGAATACGCCGCGAGGCGGACATCGACGCGAGCGCCGCCGGGCGCGGCGGCGACGGCGCGCAGGCCGCGGTCACGATAGTGCGACTCGACGGCCGACTTCAGCAAGTAGATCACCGACACGCAGAACGCGACCATGAAGGAAGCGTACGCGCCGATGACGATCGGCACGTGGATCTTGATCCAGTACGATTGCAGCGCCGGAACGGCCGGCATGTAGCCTTGATTCCAGGTCGTCGCGTAGCCGAGTGCGATCGCAGCGATCGCCAAGACCGGTCCGCCGATCAGCGCGAGATCGTACTTGAAGGCGAAGATCAGGAACACCAGCACCGCAAAGGCGCTGAAGAGCGAGAGCGAACCGTAGAGATTCGTCAACGGCCAGACGCCGGTCATCCACCAGCGCGCGCCCAGCTCCCCGAACTGTGCCGCGCAGCCGACGATCGCCAGCGGCAGACCTACTGCACGCAGGACCGGTAAGCGGAACAAAACGTACGCCAGCAGCGTCAGGGCAGCCACGACGTACGACGCGATCCCGATCACGAGTAACGTCTGGTCGAGCCATTGGCGGGTGGGATCCATCACGCTCCCTCGTGTGCCGGCTGCGGCGCGCTGCGTCGCAGGGCATCGACGATGTCACGGAACCGGTCTTCGAACACGTCGTATCCCTTCACGGTCGTGGCCGCGAGACCCACTTCGGTCCCGCCCTCGACCGGGCGAACGATCACGAACAGCCGCGCCGGCAAAAAGTAGAACGAGATACACAGACCGGTCAGCAGGACGAAGGCGCCCAGGCCAACGACCGGGCTGCCGGGATCGTACCCGTACTGGAAGCCGGAGTAGAGGATGTAGCGCTCCGGCGTGAGCACGTAGCCCGCCCCCAGATCGAGCGGCCGGCCCAGCGGCACCAGAACGCTGCCGATCGGACGGTCACCATCGTAGGCCGCCAGGACGACGCCCGGGTCGTTCGGGCGCGGGTCCGCCGCGGGTTGACCGGTCGCCCGATCGATCGTGCCGACGAAACGCGTGTACTGCACCGCGCGCGTCGTGCCGTCGATCGGGAACCCTTCGCCTTCTTTGAGGGGCTGGTCCGGCGCGCCGGGAACCGGCCGTCCGTCTTTGGTCAGGCGCAGGTCGATCGCGAACCCGTAGGTCGATTGGTACACCAGCGTGCCGTCGACGTCGTAGGGATGATTCACCCGGATCACCGCGTCGCGAGCGACGCCGTCCTTTCCGGTGACGCGCGCGTCGGAGACGTAGTCGATCGGCTGGTAGACGATACCCGCCTTCGTTGCGATCGGGTCGATGCGGTACGAGAACCGCTGCAGCGCGATCGTGGCGCCGGTCTGGGGAATAGTCGCGGTCTGCCCGCTGAGCACCGCAAACTGCCCGCTGTATCCCTT
>Ga0182024_10012957_pt1 | contig 16399 bp, 13 predicted proteins | sample P32metaG_FD_120480 | JGI IMG/M metagenome (GOLD analysis project Ga0182024, IMG submission 120480) | Permafrost microbial communities from Stordalen Mire, Sweden - P3-2 metaG (Illumina Assembly) | ecosystem: Environmental > Terrestrial > Soil > Wetlands > Permafrost | place: Sweden: Stordalen... | reverse complement strand
GCTCGAGTGCGGCGCGGGCGGCTCGATCATGGATCTCGCCCAGTGGCGCGACGGCCCAGCCGATGTCACCAGCGGCCGCGTCACTGAGGAGGCCAACCTGGAATACCTGGGCGGCCTGCGCCAACGAGGCGTCGTCGACGGTCAGGTTCACCGTTGGGCGCACGATCAGCTCCCAGATCGTCTCGACCGCCCGGCGGCTCTGGCGATGGCGACGCAACCAGTCGCCGAACGACACGGCGTCGTTGCCCGGATCGTCGACGTCAACAGAACGCAGCCGTTGCATCGCCCAAGCCAGCAGGAGGCGCTCGCGCATCCCGAGGTAGGGGTACCGCAGCAGCGCAGCGGCGAGGTGCAGCGGCGCCCGCAGTCCCGACCGGCGCAGATGGCCGAGGCGGCCGCCCGGTGCCAGCACGGCCACGTCGAGCCGCGGCTGCAGCGCCACCAGCTCGCTCGCGCCGAGCTGCTCGACCAGCTCCCGATAGGCGGTGCAGCAGCGCAGGAACACGTGCTGACCGTTGTCGACAGTGAGCTCGCCACGACTGAAGGAGTACGCGGCGCCGCCGAGTCGCCCGCGCGCCTCGAGCAGCGTCACCTCGGCGCCGGCGTGCGCGCACGCGAGCGCGGCGCTGATGCCCGCCAGGCCCCCGCCGATCACGACCACACGGCCGCGGCGGGTCGGCTCGCCGCTCACCGCCGGTGCTCCAGTCCCCCGGCGCCGACGAGGCTGCGCGCCGCGACCCACGACTTCTCGAGCGGCGAGAGCGAGATCCGCCCGCGCAGCACCTGTGCAGGGTCCGCGAGGATGCGATCGAGTATCCGCCTGTAGATCCCTGTCATCGCCTGAACGCACGAGGCGCTACGGCCGTCCAGCATTGCCAGCATCTGCAGGCCGCGGTCGAACCACTCGTCGGCGCGCTCGGCCTCGAAGCGGATCAGCTCGACGACCGCGTGCTTATCGGCTGTGGCGAGGTCGAGGCCGCCGAAGCGCCGGCGATCCTCGGCCGGCAGGTACGTGCGGCCGAGCTCGCGGTCCTCGACGATGTCGCGCAGGATGTTGGTCAGCTGCATCGCCACGCCGAGATCGTCCGCCAGCGGGTAGATCTCGTCGGCGGCGCCGTCGGCGAAGATCGCGGCGCACAGGCGACCGATCGAGCCGGCGACGCAGCGGCAGTAGCGCACCAGCTCGTCGAAGGTCTCGTACTCGACGCCAAGCACGTCGTGCTCGACGCCCTCGACCAGCAGTTCGAGTGCGTCGGCGGGGAGGTGATAGTGCTCGCAGGCGTGCGCCAGCGCTGTGATCACGGGGTCGCCGGGGTCGACCTGCCCCTCGGCGAGCTCCGCCAGCCTGCCGCGTTCGCGGCCAAGCTCCGCCAAACGCACGCTCGACTCGAGATCCCCGTCGCCGATGTCGTCGATGCGCCGCGCAAACGCGTAGGTGGCGCACATCGCCTGGCGCTTGAAGCGCGGCAGCAGGCGAATGCCGTAGTAGAAGTTCGCGGCCCGGCGGCGGGTGATCTGCTCGCATTCGCGGTAGGCGTACTCGACCTCGATCGCCGGGCTCGTCATCGGCCTGCCACTGTCCGCAGCAGGTGCCGGGCGTAGCCGAGGCGACCGGTGCCCCCGGGCGCGAGCGCGTCGAGCGCCCGCAGCCCCCCGGCGGCGAAGCCCGCGACCGCGATCCGCGGCGTGGGCGGCAGCGTGCGCGCAAGCGGCGCGCCGCTTGAGAGCAACGCTCGCGCGCGGGCGGATTCGAACTCGATCAGCGCCTGCAGCGGTGCCGACGGCGGCTCGGAGTCAAGATCCTGCTCACCGCAGCCGAAGCGCACCAGGTCCTCGCGGGGCATGTAGACGCGTCCGCGGCGATGGTCCTCGGCGATGTCCTGCAGGTGCTCGACAACCTGCAACCCCGCGCAGACGCGATCGGACAGCGCCACGCGCTCGGGGGTGGCGGCGTCGAAGATGCCGAGCACGAGCTGCCCCACCGGAGCGGCCGAGAGCCTGCAGTAGTCGAGCAGCTGCTCGAAGGTCTCGTAGCGGCTGACCACCTGATCGACGCGGTTTGCCTCGATCAGCCGCTCGAACGGCGGCCCCGGCAGCGCGCACTCACGCACGGTCACGGCCAGCGCCTGCATCAGCGGGTGCCGCGGCCGCGGTGCGCCGGCCTCGGCGAAGACGCCGCTCAGCTCGAGCTCGACCAGGTCGAGCAGCGCGTCGCGATCGCCCGGCGACTCGTCGCCGACGTCGTCGACGAGCCGCGCGAACCCGTAGATCGCCATCAGGTGGCGGGCGCGCCGGCGCCCGAGGATCGTGCTCGCGACGGTGAAATTCTCCCGCCGAGCCTGCGGCAGGACCTGCTCGCGCGTGGGGAGCGAGGCTACGGTCGGTGGCTTGAGGGCGGTCATCGCGTGCAACGCCCCAGCGCCATGATCGGGAAGATCAGGCGGTAGAGGTGGTACTTGATGTAGAAGTCTGACGGGAAGCCCGTGCCGGTGTGGTGATCCTCGTCCCAGTCGCCGTCTTCGCGCTGATGCTCGAGCAGCCACTGCACTCCCCCGCGCGCGGCCGCGGAATCCGCCTCACCGGCGGCCTCGAGCGCGAGCAGCGCCCAGGCGGTCTGCGAAGGGGTGCTCTCGCCGCGACCGATCCAGGCCGGATCGTCGTAGGAGCGGCAGTCCTCACCCCAACCGCCGTCTGCGTTCTGGTGACGCTCCAGCCACCTGACCGCGCGGCGTATCGCCGGATCGGCCACCGGCACGCCGGCGGCGACCAGTGCCGGCAGGACCGCGCCCGTGCCGTACACGTGGTTGACGCCCCAGCGCCCGAACCAGGAGCCGTCCTGCTCCTGGTTGTTGAGCAGCCAGCTGACGCCGCCCCACGTCAGCTCGTCGTCGCCGCGACCCAGCACGCCGAGCATCTCGACGACGTGGGCAGTGACGTCGGCGCTCGGCGGGTCTATCACCTCGCCGAAGTCGCAGAACGGGACGTCGCGCACCAGCGCCCTGCAGTTGTCGACGTCGAACGCGCCCCAACCTCCGTCGGAGCTGCGCATGCCGGCGAGCCAGCGGACGCCGCGGTCGATGGAGGCGCGGACGCGCTCGTGGTCGGGATGGTCGACGGTCTTGAGCGCCAGGACGACCTCGGCCGTGTCGTCAATGTCGGGGTAGTTGGCGTTGGCGAACTCGAACGCCCAGCCACCGGGCTCGAGCTTCGGTCTCCGCACGGCCCAGTCGCCCCGTTGGAGGATCTGCTGCGCGATCAGCCAGTCGGCGCCGCGGGTCACCGCCTCGTGGTCACCGGGGACGCCGGCGTCGTGGAGCGCGATCAACGACAGACACGTGTCCCAGACGGGAGATTGGCAGGCCTCGACGCGGCGCGGCTCCTCCTCGATCGTGAAGTTCTGCATCCCGGCGAGCCCACGCTCCATCACCGGATGCTCGAGCGGGTAGCCGAGCAGATGCAGCGCGATCAGCGAGTAGACCCAGGGAGGCTGGATCCCGCCCCAGCCTCCGTCGGGCTCCTGGCGGTCGACGATCCAGCGCTCGGCGCGGGACAGCGCGAGTCGGCGTAGCGGCGCCAGCGGGCGCCGCTCATAGAGCCGAATCACCCGGTCGAGTGCCACCAGGCCGCGGCCGAATCGGGAGGAGACTGACGGCGGTGACCAGGGCTCGGGGCCGTCAAGCTCGTCGAGCGTGAACGGCAACGGCCGCACCGGCCGCTGGGACAGCACCACCGACAGCGCGACCACCGTCTGCCGCGCCCAGCAGGCGAAGTCGTACGCGTTCAGCGGAAACCAGGACGGCAGCAGGATGAGCTCGGGCGGCAGCGCCGGGACCTGGCTCCAGGGCCAGGCGCCGAACAGCGCCATCCAGATGTGAGTGAAGACGCGCGCGCGCTGCAGACCGCCGGCCCCCCGCACGTATTCGGCCGCGAGCCGCATGTGTTCGTCGTCGGGCGAGTCGCCCGCGAGTCGCAGTGCAACGTACGCCTCGATCGTGGTCGAGAGGTTGGCGGGACCGTCGTGGAAGTTGCTCCAGGTCCCGTCGGCGCGCTGCTGGGAACGGATCCAGCCGGCCGTGCGCGCCGTCGCCTCGGGAAGCCGGATGCCGAGGAACTCGCGCAGCAGCATGTCCTCGGCGTCCATCGTGACATTGGTCTCAAGCTCGCCCTTCCACCAGCCGCCCGAGTCCTGCAGCGAGAGCAAACGCTCTACGGCCCGTGCGAGGGCTGCTCCAGTTTCTCCGGGGACCGTCGCCACGGCGACATCGGACAGCGGCGCGAATTGATCGCGCGAGCGGTTGAGGGCATCCATAATCTGGCTTCCGACTCGGTCTACCCGAAAATGGCCTTTCCGATCTCCCACGCGAACGACAACAGTAACGAGCAGGCTAACGACCTCGCCGACTCGCTTGCGCAGCAGGCCGGTCAGGGGATGGAGCTCAACCAGCGCTACCTCAACCGCCAGCTCGGACGCGTGCTGCAGACCCTCGGGTTCGACCGCCAGTGGGTGCGCGGCAGCGGTGCGTACCTGATCGACAGCGAGGGCAATGAGTACCTGGACCTCTACGCCGGCTACGGCGTGTTCGCGCTCGGGCGCAACCACCCGTATGTCAAGGAGCAGCTGCAGGGCCTGTTGGCCAGCGACCCGCCGAGCCTGCCGCAGCTCGGTATCTCGACACTCGCGGGCCTGCTCGCCGAGCGCCTGGTACAGAGCACGCCGGAGCCGCTCGATGCCGTGCTGCTCACCAACTCCGGCACGGAGTCCGTCGAGGCGGCGTTGAAGCTGGCGCGCGCGGCCACCGGTCGCACCCGGCTCCTGTACTGCGAGCGCGCCTTCCACGGGCTCTCGTTCGGGTCGTTGTCGGTCAACGGCAACGACGAGTTCCGCGAGCGCTTCGGGCCATTGCTTCCCGGTTGCGACCCGGTCCCGTTCGGAGACCTGGATGCGCTCGGCCGCGAACTCGACCGCGGCGACGTGGCCGCGTTCATCGTCGAGCCGGTCCAGGGCAAAGGCGTGTACGTCGCGCCCGACGGCTACCTCGCGGGCGCGCAGGCGCTGTGCCATGCGGCCGGGGCGCTGCTGATCGTCGACGAGGTGCAGACTGGCTTGGGCCGCACCGGCAGATTCCTGGCGGTCGAGCACTGGGGTGTCCAACCCGACATGGTCACCCTGTCAAAGGCGCTGTCCGGCGGGTACGTCCCGGTCGGGGCGCTGCTTGCCAGCCGCGCCGTGTTCGACGCGACGTTCGATTCGATGGAGCGCAGCGTCGTCCACGGCTCGACCTTCGGCGGCGGCGACTTCGCCGCCGGGGCGGCGCTCGCCAGCCTGACGGTGATCGAGCGCGACGGTCTCGTCGAGCGGTCGCGCGAGCTCGGCGAGCTGCTGCTGGAGCTGACACGTCCGCTGGCAGATCGCTTCGAGATCGTCCACGATGTGCGCGGGCTCGGGCTGATGTGGGGGCTCGAGCTCGGCCGGCCGTCAGGACGCACCGCCCGCCGCGTGTGGGAGGCGATCGAGCGCCGCCAACCTGGCCTGTTCGCGCAGCTGATCACGGTGCCGCTGTTCCACGAGCACCACATCCTCACGCAGGTCGCCGGCCACCACATGAACGTCATCAAGGTGCTGCCGCCGCTGACGATCGCCGAGGCCGACCTGCACCGTTTCGCCCGCGCGCTCGAAACGGTGCTCGCCGACGCCGAGTCGCGCATGCTGCGCGGCTACGCCGGTCTCGGGCTGGGTCTCGGTCGGCGCATGCTGTTCGCCCGCTGAGCAAGCGCGGGCTCCCAACCCGAACCTAAAGCGACGCAACCGGCCTTCAACTTTGCGTTTTGCGTTATAGCGGCGCCGTTATGACGCAAAACGACGTTTTGGAAGGGCCGGCCGGCCCGCTGGCCGTCCGACTTCAGGCGTCAGCGTCGGCTCAGGCGGTGAGCCGCTCAGGCGGTAAGCGCCGCGAGCAGCGCGACACCGTTGGGCACGCCCCAGCCGCTGACGGCGTCGAACCCCGGCCCGGCCTGGTAGCCCCTGCCGAGCGTCGATGAGGTGTTGTCGCCGCTGGTCACGTCAACGCAACCGACCGCGCCGACGGACCTGCCGCCCGCCCCGATCGCGGTCGCCGTCGCGGTCGCGGTCGCGGTCGCGGTCGCGTAGAGCATCGGCGCGAGAAAGCCGGGCTTCCACGGCCGCTCGACGTTGCCGGCCATCAGCGCGATCAGCGCCGCCCAGGTCGGTGTGGCGGCACTCGTGCCCCCGTTCGCCGCGTCCTGCCCCATGAAGATCAGGTCGTAGAACGGCGGGCCGGCGAGTGCGGCGATGTCCGGGGTCACGCGCCCGTCGATGCTGCCCGGGTTGAGCGAGGTGACGCTGACGTCCTGCCAACTCGGGCGAGGGAATACGACGCTGACACCGCCGCCGGTGGCGCCGCCGCCGCTGCTCGTGCGCTCGCCCGGCGACTGCCACCAGGTGACATCGGTTTGCCCGTCGAGCATCGTGCCGCCGACGGCGAGCACGTGCGGGCTCGACGCCGGGAAGTCGACGTGCGCGCGGCCGTCGCTCTCCTGGTCGGCGGAGCCGTCGTCGCCGGCTGCGGCGCAGACCGTGATGCCGAGCGCGGCGGCGGCCTGCAGGCGCTCGTCGATCGCCTGCAGCGCGCCCTGGGACCAGTCGGGGTCGTCCTCGGCGAGCCCCCAGCTGACCGACAGCGACACGGCACACGCCGGCGTGCTCGCGATCACCTCGTTGAGCAGCTCGACCCAGCCCTGCTCGTCGAAGCTCGAGAAGTACACGAGCAGATCCGAGCCGGGCGCCAGCCCGGCGAGGATCTGGACGTCCATGTTCACCTCGACGCTGTCCTCGAGCTGCTGCGTGCGCTGTTGCTGGGGAAGCTGCTCGATCTGGGCGAGCGTCAGCACCGGCGTGCCGTGGACGCCGATCGGCGTGACGGTCGGCACGGCGGTGCCCTGCTTGGCGCAGAACGCGGACAGGTCAGCGGCGAAATAGCCGCCACCGAACTCGGCGATCGCGACCGTCCGGCCGGCGCCGTCGCCGGGCGGGAAGTTGTAGTGGGCCGCGAGCTGCGCCGGGGAGAGCGGCCGGGCAGACACAGCCGCGCCCTGGGGGAGTATTGCCGCGTCAGGCGGCAAAAGTCCCCCAGCGCCGTGGGTTGGAATCACGCGATGGCGGCGGCGGGCGACGCGGCGCTCGTCCAACCCGAACACGCCTGTGATCAAGCCGTCGAGCTCGGCGGGGATCTGGAGCCCGCCTTCGCGGCCGCGGAACTCGCCCTGCTCGGCGTTGCGGTAGCGCGCGAGCCCCGGCTGGAAAGCCGCCTCGATCTGCGCGACGGTGCCGCTGACCTTAAGACTGCGCGTCAGCGCCGAGGCCTGCCCAACGCTGAGGCCGAGCGCTTCGAGCACCCGCGTGACCTCCGCGATCGTCTCGGGGTCGGCGCCGTGCTCGCGAGCGAGCGCCTCCCCTGTGAGCGGCTCCGTAGCGGCCGGCTCCGGCAACGGGGGACCCCTCAGCGTCACCGTCAGCTCGACCCGCTCGTCCGGGCTCAGCTCGGCGATCCGCTCGGCATCGCGCTGGCGCGGCCGCTCGCTTCCGGGCAGTGGAACGTGGCCGGCCATCGTCAGGTGAGCTCGATCGTGACCGCGTCGGCGGCCGCTGGAACACCGGGAGCCGTGAACGCCAGCTCAAGCGTGCGGGCGGTCGCGTCATGCATGTCGACCGTCGCTGTCAGGTAGCCGTAGGCAGCGGTCGGCCCGACCAGAAGCGTGTAGTCGTTCCATGTCCGCGGCGCCTCGCCGGCCTGCTCGCCGGCCGGTGCGCGCGCGTCGTGGCCGCCGCTGCCTGCGACGATGTACGGGAGCTGCCTGCCCGCGACGCTGCGTGCGAAGCGCTGGTAGATGTGGGCATGCCCGGACACGATCGCGTCGGGCCAGAACGCGGCCGCGCTGAACGCTCGATCGAGGTCGTCGGCGAGGCCGGTGGTGCCGCCGTGCGTGACGTCGGCCGAGGCCGGTGGGTGGTGGCAGGCGAGGATCACCGCACGGTCGAGTGCCTTGCGCAGCGGCGCAAGGCGCTGGAGCTCGCCCACGAGCCAGTCGTACTGCCGGTCGTCCTTCAGTGCCGGGTAATGGCCGCCCTCGTCGGTGAGGACGCCGGGGCCTTCGAGCACGTTGGTGTAGAGACCGATGATCGACACCATTGGCGCGTCCAGCGTGAAGTACACGCCGGGCTGGGTCATCGTCGTGCGCGCCAGCCCGCCGGCGTCCTGGGGCTTGCCGGCCGTCGCGGCGCAGAAGTTCGTGATGAAGGCCTGAAGTGATGGCACGTCCGGCTGGGGGCCGCCGTTGGTGTAGGTGACGGCGCCGTCGTGGTTGCCCGGAATCGCGAAGATCGGACGATCGTAGGCCCGGAACGGCTCGTAGAACTGGTCGTAGTAGTAGTCGCCCTCCCCGAAGTTGTAGATCACGTCGCCGAGGTGGAAGAAGAAGGCAGGCACGGCTGCTGAGCCGCCGTGCAGCGCGGCGGCCATCGCGTCGGCCACCGAGCCCTCGTGCGGGATCTCGGATCTGAGCGACGCGCCGGTGTCACCGACGATGTGGAAGCTGATCCGGTCCGCCGCGATGATCGGCGCCAGGAAGTCTGCCCCGACGATGTCCTGCAGCGCCAGCGGCGCCCCGGGCGGCGCCATCGGCACCGGCTCGACGTCGTTCTCGTGCTGCGTGTAATAGGGCGAGTTGTAGTACTCGTCGCTGGTGTTATCGACCTGAAACGCGGTCTCGTCAGGGCCCGGCGCCGGGTCACCGAACAGCTGCCCGGCCGGACCGCGCAGGTTCCGGGTCCACGGGGCGGTCGTGCCAGATCCGTCTGGGCGAGCCATCCCTTTCGTTGTCGCACGACCGGCCCCGACTGTCAACCGGGAGCGCCGCGTTTTACACAGCGGTTACGCCGAGCGCTGGCCCCGCGTCAGCTCAACGTCCCGCCGAAAACTGTCCCAGCCGATGACGTGGAGCAGTCCAGGCCACGTGGCCCAGTGCGTGAGGACCTCGCCGCCGATGAGCGCGCCGTTGCCGGGGTCGCCTGCGGGTCTCCGCGGCACGCCCCGGACGATCACCTCGCCGATGTGGGGGCCGAAGCGGTCCTTCTTTCTCGGCGTGGCCGCGACGTACATGTGCGGTCTCAGCCGAGACCGACCTGGTCGTGTTTCTGCGACCTCGGTCGCAACGCATGGCAACTGAGCGAGCTCGGATGCGGTGGGGGCGCGTCCGCGCTCCCACGTCACGAGTTCGACCACCGGATCCACGACGCCTCGCGGGTAGCCGGGGTGATGGCACACCACAACCGCTATCACGCTTGCTGGGCCGTCGGTGCTTCGCAGGAGAACGGCGTCACCGACGTCAAAGCTGACGCCGAGCGGCGTGCTGCGCCGCAGCCGCTTCGGCTTGGGCTGTGGCGCCCGAAGCTTCTGCGCGAGGCAATCGAGCACCTTCTGACGCTGTCGCCCGAGGGATTCATCTTGCTCCCGCCAGGTGGCGACATCACCACCCGCGTCGATGATCGCCAGCGCGCAGTTGCGAACAACGCGGTCGAGCCGCCCGGTCTCCATCTGCGCCGCCGCCAGCGCCATCCAGAAGACGAGCGTGTCGCGATCATCAGACCGACCCGGTGCGTAGCGGTCAACGAGCCGCCGCGTCAAATCCTCGGGCTCCGCGCCGTCGAGGATCGCGTCGCGCCAATCGGCGCGAACGTCCGCGGCCAGGTCGTCGGAGAAGAGCGCTGTGCCCCACGAGCCCACACAGAAACTCTACGCATGATCGGCAGCGGTCGGCCGCGCCGCCACCCCCCGACCGTCGGTCAGGAGGGGCCCGTCGAGCCGAAGTTCGTTAGCTTCGGCTGCGATGACGAATTGGGGGGTGCTGCTGCCGACCTTCGACCCGCTGCGGCGCGGCGAGCCGTTCCCGGTTGCGCAAGCCGCCAAGCTCGCGGAGCAGTCCGGCTACGCCTCGGTCTGGGTCGGCGACCATCTGAAGTGCCCGGCACCCGTGCTCGACGCCCCCACCTGCCTGGCGGTGGCCGCGACCGTCACCACACGCGTACAACTCGGTTTCAGCGTGATGCTCCTGGGCGCCAGGCCACTCGCCTGGGCCGCCAAGCAGATCGCCACCCTGCAGCTGCTGTCGGACAACCGGCTGCGACTGGGCGTCGGCGTCGGCGGGGAGTTTCCGCAGGAGTACGAGGCCGCAGAGATCCCGCTCGCACAGCGCGGGGCGCGCCTCGATCGCGCGCTCAAGCTGCTGCCGCAGTTTCTGGCCGCGGGCACCGAGCACTCGCTGGAGCCGTCGGCGCCGATGCCGCCGGTGCTGGTCGGCGGCCGCAGCGATCGAGCGATCGACCGGGCGGCGCGGTTTGGCGACGCGTGGCTGCCGATGTGGATCTCGCCCGAGACGCTCGCCCAGCGGGGCGAGCGGCTGGCAGAGCTGGCCCGGTCGCATCAGCGCCCGACGCCCGGGATCTCCCTGCTCGTGCTGGCCCACGTCGACGAGGATGCCGCGCGTGCCCGCAGCGAGGCGGCGGCGCATCTGCACGGTCAGTACGGGATTGCGCTGGATCGCGTCGAGCGCTGGACCGCGTTCGGAGGCGCCGAGCAGGTGGCGGAGTTCCTCGAGCCGTATACGCGAGCCGGGGTCAGCGAGATCCTGCTGCTGCCGCTCGGCTCACGGCCGCTCGAGCAGGTCGCGCGGCTGGCCGAGACGGTCCGCCGAATAGGATCGCTGAGCGATGCGAGCTGATCTTGGGAGATGAGTTGTTGAGCAGCACCACGCAGTACCGGTACGACCCGGAGCATTTCAAGCAGGTCTTCGAGCATCAGTTCGGCTATCTCGCGGGCGTCAGGCGCAACAGTCGCCGATTCGCTGCGCGTCCGGCGCTGCACGACCCCGTGAGCGGCCGCCGCTGGAGCTACGCGGAGCTCTGGGAGGACACCGGCAGGCTGGCCGCCGGCCTGTACGCGCACGACGTGCGGACCGAGGACGTGATCGTCTTCGATCTGCTCAACGGCCCCGAGTTCGCGCTCGTCTGGATCGCGGCGCAGCGGCTCGGCGCGATCGCCACGCCGATCAACTTCCGCCTCGCGCCGGGCGAGGTCGCGCACGTGCTCGATGACAGCCGCCCAAAGGTCTTCATCTTCGACGCCGGCCTCGACAGCGTCGCCACGGAGGCGCTGGCGCTCGCAGCGCACAGCCCGGCGCTCGTGATCGCGGTCGACACCGAGGACTGGGGCAGGACCGCAGGAGCCGCGCAGCCGTTCGGCGAAGTCTTCGCAGACGCCTCCACCCCACAGCCGCCGGAACCCGAGCGCTCGATCTACGCGGAGACCACGCGGCTCTATACCTCGGGCACGACCGGGCTGCCGAAGGGCGTCTCGCTGCCGGACATCGTCGAGGTGCTCTCCGCCCACGATGTGATCATGCACTTCCCGCTCACGCCCGAGGACCGCACGCTCAACATGACGCCGTGGTTCCACCGCGGCGGCCTGTACTCCGGCGGCCCCAACCCCGTCTTCTACGTCGGCGCCGAGGCGGTGCCGCTGCGAGCGTTCGACGCCGCCACCGTGCTCGACTGGGTTCAGGAGCACCAGCTCACGTTCCTGATCGGGGCGCCGACGAACCTCGCGCTCCTGAGTGCCGAGCAGCAGACGCGCCCACGCGACCTCTCGAGCCTGCACGGGATCGTGACGATGGGCGCGCCGCTCGACCGTGAGGCGTGCCTGCGCTACCAGCGTCTGCTGACGCCGCGGATCTTCAACGGTTACGGCACCACGGAGGCTTTCTGGAACACGTTCCTGCGCCCGGCGGATCTGCCGGAGCACGCCGGGTCGGCGGGGCGCGCGTGCACCGACGACGACGTCGCCGTCGTGAAGGTGTTCGAGGATCGCTTCGCTTCGCCCGACGAGTTCGCCGGCCAAGACGGACAGGATGTCGGCGAGGTGATCGTGCGCTCCGTCAAGTCCGGCTATGCCTACGTCAACAACGGCAGAGAGCAGGCCATGCGCTTCCGCGACGGATGGCTCTACATCGGTGACCTCGCCACCTGGGACGCCGACGGCTACGTGACGATCGTCGGCCGCAAGGACGACATGATCATCTCGGGCGGAGAGAACGTCCACCCCACCCAGGTCGAGGCGATCCTCAACGAGCACGCGGGCGTGGCGGACTCCGTCGTCGTCGGCGTGCCGGACGAACGCTGGGGCGAGCTGGTCGTCGCCTACGTGGTTGCTGACGGCGGCGTCCCGCTGGACGCCGCCACGCTCGAGCGTTACACACGCGAGCATCCGATGCTCGCCGACTTCAAGCGCCCGCGCGCCTACCGGTTCGTCGATCAGATACCGCTGACCGCCACGGGCAAGAAGCTCCACTACAAGGTCCGCGAGCAGGCGCGCGAGGACGACGCCGCCGGACTGTTGGAACGGCCTTGAGCGCGTCCACAGCTGCAGCTCCCGATCCGGTGATCACCGGGATCGGCGCCGTAACCCCGCTCGGCCACGACGTGCCGACCAGCTGGCGACGCCTGGTCGCCGGCGAGTCCGGCGTCGGGCCGATCACACTGTTCGACGCCTCGGAGCTACCGACGCGGATCGCGGCCGAGGTCAAGGACTTCGACGCCGATGCCCTGCTTGGGACCAAGCGTGCGAGACGCTCCGCGCGCTTCTCGCAGCTCGCGATCATCGCCGCCCGTGAGGCGTTCGCCGACGCCGGTCTGCACCCCGGCCCCGGCGTCGAGTCGGTCGCCGACCACGAGCGTGTAGGCGTCGTGGTCAACACGGCCGTGACCGGCATCCCCGAAACCGAGGTCAACGTCAACGGCCTCGCGCAAGAGGGGCTGAGAGGCGTGAGCGCCTACTACGTGCCTTCGATGATCCCGAATATGCCCGCCTGCGAGGTCGCGATCGACCTCGGCCTGCATGGGCCGGTGACGTCCAGCGCGCTTGCCTGCGCGAGCGGCAACGCCGCGCTGCTCGAGGCCCGGCGGCTGATCCTCGGCGGTGAGGCCGACGTCGTGGTCGCCGGGGGCACCGATGCCGGGATCACGCCGGTGATGTTCGCGGGCCTGTCCAACATGGGCGCGCTGTCGGCCCACAACGACGATCCGGCCGGCGCCAGCCGGCCGTTCGCGGCCGACCGCGACGGCTTCGTCTACGGCGAGGGCGCTGTGCTGTTCGTGGTCGAGGCGGCCAAGCACGCCCGCGCCCGTGGCGTCCGGTCATACGGCACGCTCGCCGGCGGCGCACTGACGACCGACGCCTTCCACATCAGCCATCCCGATCCCACCGGCCGCCAGCCACGGCGGGCGATGCGGCTCGCACTCGAGCGAACCGGCACCGACCCCTCCGAGGTCGACTACATCTGCGCGCACGGCACGGCGACGCGGATCAACGATGCCGTCGAGACCAGCGCGATCCGCGACGTCTTCGGCGCCGGCGCGGACGAGCTGCTGGTCAGCTCGCCCAAGTCGATGGTCGGTCACATGATCGGCGCCGCCGGCGCGCTCGCGGTGATGGTCTCGGTGCTGGCGATGCGTGACGGCGTCGTGCCGCCGACGATCAACCTCGAACACCCGGACCCGGCGTGCGATCTCGATTACGTGCCGCTGATCGCGCGGGAGGCGGAGGTGCGCACGGCGGTCGTCAACGCCTTCGGGTTCGGCGGGCAGAACTGCGTGGTCGTGCTCGAGGCGCCGACGTCGAGCTCGCCGAAGTGAGCCTGCGCGCCATGTGGATAGAGACTGCTACGGATTGCTGTCCACTTGTACGAGGCGGTAGCTATGCCGGATCACGGAGGATCTAACCTATGACCTCTGCCCTCATCATCTCCTACGACGGCACCCCGAACGACGACGATGCCCTCGCGCTCGGAAAGCTTCTCTCACAGACCGGAGCATCGGTGGCGCTGGCATACGTGCGTCACTCCAAAGAGTTCGACCCGCGCCGGGAGCAGGTCGCCCAGTTCGACGCAGAACAGCGCCTCGAGCGTGGCGCGGCGCTGATTGGCATCCCCGTCACCAAGCACGTGGTCGTTGGTGCGAGCACCGGTCAGGTGCTCGGCGAGCTGGCCCAAGAGCTGGGTGCATCGATCATCGTTTTCGGCTCTGACTACCGCACACCGCCTGGGCGCGCCGAGCCGGGGACCTCGGCTCAGCGCCTGCTTGAGAACGGCACCGTCGCGATCGCGGTGGCAGCAGCCGGCCTGCGCGCGAAGCCAGAGAACTCGATCAAGTCGATCGCGGTGCCGTTCGCCGGTCCCATCAACGACGACGCGCGGGCGACCGCTCAGGCACTGGCGACCAAGCTTGACGCCGAGGTGGTGGACGCCAGCGCCGATTCGGTCGATCTGATCGTCGTCGGATCTCAACAGGGGGCCCCGAAGGGGCATGTTGTCGTGGCCGGCGAGGTCCGCAACGAGCTCAACAGCGCCCGCAGCTCGGTGGTGGCCCTACCGGCTGAGACCCGACTCGAGTTCTGAGCTGGCCGCAACGAGCGTCGCCAGCATCTCGCAGCGCGACGCCCGCGCTGGTTACCCAAACGCGGGCGTCATTCCGGGGCTGTGACGGAGGACCCCGCCGCTCGGCTCGCGGTCCCGGCCCCCAGTGGTTCAGGCCGCGAGCCGAAGTTTCCAGTCCTTACGCGACCTGTTCCGGGGTCGTGGTCGGGTCCGTCTTCTTGAGCTCCTCGAAGAGGCTCTCCTCGGCGGAGACACGATTCGCGTGCCCGATGCCGAGGCCGGTCAGGACCAGCAGGACCGCTGCGCCGATGAAGGCGGCGATGGCTGCCCAGAACATGATCACGGCGATCGTTCCGAACCCGTAGGCCTCAAGCAGCAGCCCGCGGAGGGTCGTGCCCTGGAAGACGGTGGTCTCGAGGGCCGCCATCTCCGTTGCCTGCTTGCTACCCGGCTTCGCGCTGCGCGCCGCGCCGCTCACCTGGCTGTAGACGCCGTGCAGCGGCATCGCGTACAGGTGCTGGCCGATGAAGTCGTTGGCGTAGACCTCGGCCTCTTTGCCCGTCAGGACCTGCTGACCGGCGTACGGCTGGAGTGCCGGAATCATGAGTGCCGCGTTCGGGAACTCAGGATCGGTGACCGCCTTCTGGCCGCCCTTGGCGTACTGCGCCTGGACCGCGTTGATCTCGCTCTGCTTGGGGAAGTAGATCTGCTGCTGCGCCAGCTGGTTGTGGACATTGCTGCTGGCAAAGCTGTGGCCCCATACGAGCAGGCCGCCAGCGATGAGAAGAATGACGACGAGTGCTGCACCGACGCCCGATGCGAGCCTGTCAAATACTTTGCGTTGCATTCCGGGTTCCTCCTTGGGTTTGCGGGTCAGTCCTCCGGTTGCACTGTCAATGCTCTACTTCAGAGGCCCATGCGGAATCCGGGTCAGGCCCGCTTCCCGCGGTGGCGCGCTACGCGCCGAACTGCAGCGTTGCCGCGCGCCCGCCCGCGGAGAACTACGGATACGATCTGCGCGTGACCGATCGCCTGTTCTTCACCAACGATGAGGCGGCCAACCAGTTGCTGGCCGACGAGCCGATGGCGCTGCTGCTCGGCTTCCTGCTGGACCAGCAGGTCACGGTCCAGAAGGCCTTCTCTGGGCCGCTCGTGATCCGTGAGCGCGTCGGCTCGCTCGACGCCGCGACGCTCGCCGACGCGGACCTCGACGCCGTCTTCCGGGAGAGGCCGGCGATCCATCGCTTCCCAGGAGCGATGGCGACGAAGGCACACGAACTCGCGGCGATCGTCCGCGACGATTACGCGGGCGACGCGAGCCGCATCTGGAACGAGGCGGCCGATGCCGCCGACCTTCGCGCACGGCTGGGCGCGCTGCCGGGCTTCGGCGACATGAAGATCAAGTCGCTCGGGTCGGTGCTCGCAAAGCGCTTCGGCGTCAAGGTCGCCGAGGGCCTCGTGCCCTCGCATCCGACGCTTGGTGACGTCGACTCCCAAGAGGCGCTCGCCGCCTATCAGGCGGCGAAGAAGGCCCACAAGGCGGAGTGGAGCAGGACCGAGGCGGCCTGAGGGCGCGTCAGCGGGCCCAGCGATCGAGCACCATCAGCGTCTTCGTGCCCGTGACGCGACCGGTCCGACGCAGCCTGTTGACGACCGCCTTGAGGTGCTCGACGTCATCCACGCGGATGCGCAGCAGCGCATCGGGATCGCCCGCCATCGTGAACACCTCGCGGATCTCGGGGATCTCCTCGACGGCGGCGAGGATCTCGTCGATGTCGGCGTCGCCGGCGAATCGCAGCTCGGTGAAGGCGTCGATCGAGGGGCCGATCAGTGCATGGTCGACGGTGACCGTGTAGCCGGTGATCACGCCGAGCTGCTCGAGCCTGTCGATCCGGCG
>Ga0182024_10012956_pt1 | contig 16399 bp, 14 predicted proteins | sample P32metaG_FD_120480 | JGI IMG/M metagenome (GOLD analysis project Ga0182024, IMG submission 120480) | Permafrost microbial communities from Stordalen Mire, Sweden - P3-2 metaG (Illumina Assembly) | ecosystem: Environmental > Terrestrial > Soil > Wetlands > Permafrost | place: Sweden: Stordalen... | reverse complement strand
TGAGCAATGCGCTGGTCGTGGATGCGACCACGAGAATCCAGCGCGGAAAGTAGGCTTTGCGAATGAGGTCGCCGTTTCCGGCTACCGCGTTCATCGCCGTAGCCGTAGCCTCGGTGAAGAACGCCCACGCAACGATGGCGATCAGCAACTGCACCGGGAAATCGGTGTCGCCCTTGCCCACCCTCAGTAGGATGCTAAACACCAGAAACATGATCCCGAAGAGCATCAGCGGCTTGATCAGCGACCAGACGTAGCCGAGCGCGGAGCCTGTGTACTTCAGCTTGAAGCTGGTGATCGAGAGCTCCCGGACGAGGTTGACATTCCTCTGGAAGACGCTTTTCGGGCGCTGGATCGCTTCGAGGGTGCCGCTCTCCTGCGCGACGACGGTCATGTCGGAATCTCCAATACGAATCGCACGTGACTGACGTCCAGCTCGAGTTCGAGCATAACCAAGCTGCGACGAATCGTGGGCACCCCGCATACCATCTGCGTTCGATGCACCCTGACCGGCCGAGACGATGACGCCCGAGCCTGCCCCGTGACGGCGCCTCGCGACGAGGCCGGCCGGGTGGCCGAAGAGTTGCTGGCGGCACGCCGCCACATCAGCGAGCTCGAGGCCGAGCTCCAGGCGCTCAGAGCCGAGCTTGCCGCGGCCACCGGGAGCGCTTCGGCACGGATCGCCCTTTCCCTGGCGCGCAGGGCGAGGCGGGTCGTGCCTCCTGAGTCCCGCCGCCAGCAGACCCTCCACAAGACGGCGGCGCGGACCCTGACACTTGTCGACAAGGGCCCCTCCGCGCTGGCGGGGCTCATCCGTCGCGACCGCGAGCTGCGCCGGGCAATCGGTGTGGCGGACACAGCGGCTGCTCGTCGCCGTCAGTACCGCCGCTGGCTCGCGCTCCACACGCCAGGACCTGAGGAGCTCGCGACCATGCGCCGCATCTCCGAGCGCGATGACGGCGCGCGTGTCATCAGCCTGGTCATGCCCGTGCACAACCCCGAGCGATCGTGGCTCGAGGAAGCAATCGCGTCGGTGCTCGGGCAGGCGTATCCGCACCTTGAACTGTGCATTGCGGATGACGCGTCCACACAGCCGCACGTGCGCACCGTGCTCGGCGCTGCCACCGCCGACGCTCGCGTCCGCGTCGTCTATCGCGAACAGCGCGGCGGTATCGCGGCTGCTTCGAATTCGGCGCTCTCACTCGCGACGGCGGAGTTCGTCGGGTTCATCGATAACGACGATGTGCTCCGACCGCATGCGCTGTACTCGATGGCGGCGTACCTGCGCGAGCATCCCGACACCGACCTGGTGTATTCCGACGAGGACAAACTGCTCCCCGACGGCAGCCTCGGGTCTCCGACGTTCAAGCCCGACTTCTCGCCCGACCGTCTCCTCGCCGAGAACTACGTCAACCACTTCACACTCGTGCGCCGGACGCTCGCGAACCAGGTCGGCGGGTTTCGCGAGGGTTTCGACGGGAGCCAGGACCACGACCTGATGCTTCGGCTTGCTGAGCGTGCGGCACACGTCGGGCATGTGCCGGATGTTCTCTACGCCTGGCGCATGGTGCCGGGGTCGACCGCGGTGTCGGCCGGGTTCAAACCTCTCGCCCAGGATGCCGGCCGTCGCGCAGTTGCGGATGCGCTGCAACGACGTGACGTCGACGCACGCGTTGACCTCGGTCCGAGCCCCGGTCTCTACCTTCCTCGCTATGCGCTCGTGAGCACCCCGCCGATAGACGTCATCGTCGTCGCGCGGACCGACGGTGCCGACGCCCAGGATTGCGTCGCCGGCATCGAGGAGCACACGACCTATGCGAACCGACTCGTGACGTCGATCATCACGGGCGATAACACGCCGGCGGCGATCAACCGAGCCGTGCGAGCACGGCGCGGTGAGCACATCATCCTGCTCGACGCGTCAACGCGCGTGATCACCGCAGAGTGGATCCACATCATGCTCGAGTTGAGCCAGCGTGTGGACATCGGAGCCGTCGGCGTCAGGCTCCGCTACCCCGACGGGACCGTTGCGCACGAGGGGATCATCTGCGGACGGCTCGGGCTGGCGAGCAGCGTCGATCAGCACCTCCACGTCATCAAGGAGATGAGCGCCGTGTCGGGGGCCTGCTTGATGACCACGCGTGAGGTCTTCGAGCAGGCGGGTGGTATCGACGAGCGCTTTCAGCACGCGTTCTGGGACGTCGACTACTGCATGCGCGTTCGTGCGCTCGGTCATCGTGTTCTCTGCACGCCACTCGCGGAGCTGACGTGGGGTGAGGCCGCGCGCGCCGATGGCGGCGACATCGCCGGGCAGGATGCGCGAGCGTTTGCCAAACAATGGGGAGGCGTCGACGAAGTCGAGGAGCCGTATCTCAATGTCAACGTGCTCTGGCCCACCCCGCTGAGCCTTCGCCTCGACTGAGTCCAGGATCCACAGATCCTCATATCGATCGTCAGTCGCTTTCCTGATTCGGGGTTACACTGTGGCGCGGAGGGGATGACCAGCATCGGGACGGAGGCGTGGTACGTGAAGGTTGGACGGCTGACGAGTTGGATTTTCTGCGCGAGCATCGTGGCAGCGCTTCCGGTGATCGGATCAACGACCATTGCGGCCGCAAGCCCTACGACGTCAAGCGCTCATGCTGCGTCTCGATATACGAAGCCCGTCCTCGGAGTGACGGGGCACTCGCACGCGGCCTCGCCGATCCGCGGCTTCGAGCGTCTGAAGACGGAGCCCGTCCGGATCCACGCCATGGGAAAGGTCGGAGCTCCCAGCGGTAGCGCAATTGCGAGCGCTCGATCGACCGCGCCACTCGTATCAACACAAACGGACACTCTCGTCGCCCCGTTCTCCGGGGCATCACAAGAGCAGGACATCGCCGCGCACGGTGCCGGCACGCAGGACGTTGCGCCGCCTGATACCGACGTCGGCGTCGGGCCAAGCTTCGTCGTGGCCACGGTCAACTCGACGATCAACGTGTACAGCCGTGCGGGCGCTCTTCTCGGCACGGACGATCTCAACACCTTTCTGTCCATTGGCGGCATTCTCAGCAGCACCGATCCTCGCATCGTTTATGACGCGGCTTCAGCCCGTTGGTGGCTCACCGACACCGAAGCCCAGAACTTTAACTGCAGCAATCCCGGCGCCCCCGTGCTGATCGCTGTGTCGGCGTCGTCGAACCCGCTGCCGTTCAGCAGCTGGATCGTTTACACGTTGCCCTTCGTGAACACCAATACATTCCTCGGCGACCAGCCGGGCCTCGGGATGTCGACCAACGTCGCGGCCGTCACGTGGAACGACTACAACTGCAACGGCGGCTTCCTCGGCGCCGAGGTCGACATACTCCAGAAGTCAGACCTGGAACACGACGCCGGAGCGCACGCCAACGCGCCGTTTTTCACCAACAGCCTTTTCGCGCCGCAGCCGGTCCAGTCGTTCGGCACGATGACGACGCAATACCTGGTGACCAACCTCTCCGACTGCGAGTTCATCTGCAGCACACCCGCTTCCGTTGAGGTGGACGCGTTCACGGGGACACCAGAGACGAGCATCAGTATCCACACGACACTTGTGGATACGACGTCGCCAACGGCGGTGGATCCCACCTACTTCTCCACGCCACCTGCAGAGCAAAACGGGACAGCCACGACGATCCAGACGGACGACGATCGCTTCCTCAATGCCGTTTGGGAGAGCGGTCACATCTGGACTGCCGACAACACGGACTGCACACCTAGCCTCGATACCACCGCTCGGTCGTGCCTGGATTACGTCGGAGTCACCGCGAGCAGCACAGGGGTTGTCAATGCCACGATCAACCAGATCAACAACGTCGGCGTGAACGGCAGTTATCTGTATTACCCGGCGGTCAGCCTCGACTCGGCCGGCGACGTGATCACCGTTTTCGATGAGTCTTCGAGTTCGATGAACCCGACGATTGTCAGCTCCTCCATCCCGTCAGGCGGATCAGCGCTCAGCGCCTTTCAGACGGTTCATCCGAGCTCCGGGTTCTACAGCCCCTCATTCGCATGTCAGTCCATCAACTCGACGAATGCCTGCCGGTGGGGTGACTACTCGGGCGCGGCACAGGACCCAGCCAATCCGAAGGACGTGTGGGTCGTGTCGGAGGCCGAGGATGGACAGACATCGTCCTCCTGCACACCCGCGAGTGAGTGCTGGGGAAGTGACATCACGGACCTGACCCTTGCCGGTCCCACCATCACCTCGCTCAACCCGTCGCTGGGACCACTCACAGGTGGACAAACCGTGACTGTAACGGGCTTCGACTTCGGAACTGACACGACAGCCACATTCGGTGGGAACCCGATCACTCCCGTCGGCCTGACCCCGACATCGTTCAGATTCGTGACTCCTCCCGGCACCGGCATCGATCAGGTCCAGGCCACGGACGCGCTGGGGACGACCGCAGTGTTGCCGTACAGGTATATCGGCTTGGCCAACTACACCCCACTCACCCCGTACCGGATTCTCGACACGCGCACCAGCAGTCCGCTCGGACCAGGCGCGATCCGGAGCCTGCAGGTCACCAGTTCGACCTTGGGCGTGCCAATACCAGCAACCGCGACAGCGGCGGTGCTCAACGTGACGGAGGTGAGTGGATCTGCGTCCAGTCTGCTCACGGTATTTCCGTTCGGCACGGTGAGACCGAACGCCTCGAACCTCAACTTCGCGGCGCATACGGTCATCGCCAACCTGGTCACGGTCACGCTCGGGGCGAATGGCGTCCAGGGCTGGATCGACATTTACAACGCGGCCGGCAGCGTCAATGTGCTCGTCGACGTCGAGGGGTATTTCGCGGCCCCCTCACCTCCCAGTAGCCCGGTGGGACTGTTCCATCCGATGCCCCCGACCCGCGTCTGCGACACGAGGGCCCAATCGCCGACGCCGTACTGCAGCAGCCACGGGGCTTTGGGACAGGGCGCCTCGATGATGATCAACTTTGCGACGACCGGTGGACCGCCAGGTGATGGAACCGCAGCGGCAGTGGTGGTCAACCTCACGGGCGTTGCTGGAAGCTCCTTCACGGCACTGACCCTCTTCCCGCCGGTGAATGGCCTCTGCCCATACCGTGCCGGCACCAGCGCGCCCCGGTTCTCGACGATCAACCTGAGCGCGGGGGCTGTCCAGGCAAACCGGGCCATGGTCGCCCTGGGTCCGGGAACGTCAGGCGGCCCGAATGACGCGATCTGTGTGTACAACGCGCTCGGGGTCATCAACGTGGTGATCGACGCCAACGGCTGGTACGGAAGCTCGACCGCGACCGGCGGGTACCAGTTCCAGGCGCTCCCACCAACTCGGATCTGCGACACGCGGGTGTCCACGACCTCCTGCCTCCCGGCGGGGGCGATCGGCGCCAACGTCAGCCATAAGATCCCGGTCGCCGGCGACCAGGACATCCCCGCTTTCGCGAGCACGACCATGGTGGTGGCGGTCATCGCCATCCTGACGGCGATAGCCCCCACGGCGAAAACCGTCCTGATCGTCTACCCCGCGAACCTTCCGCACGCTCCGACGGCGTCGGATATCAACGTCGAAGCGGGGGTCGTGCTGCCCAACCTGGCGGTCGTCCAGGTCGATACGTTGGCCGCGGACCCGTACGACGGCGAGATCTCCCTCTACAACAGTGCCGGCAGCGTCAACGCCGTCATCGACATCGAAGGCTGGTTCCAGTAGACGAAGCGCATGTCCGGCGCGACTCCGGCCGGTCCACCGATCACGTGGTGATCGGCACCGGCCGGGTCGCGGAACCCCTCGTCTTGTATAACTGTGCCCGCACCGTCAACGCGATGATCGATTTCGAGGGTTTGGTTCAGTAGCTGTGGCATGGATGAACGTACTCCCCGAGATGGAAGGGGTGCTCAACGCAATGGCCTCGCGCCCACTGACGGAGCGCCTTGGCGCCATCGACGGCGTGATGGTCAAGACGTTCAAGAAGTGGACGGATCAGCGCGGCTACTTCATCGAACAGCTGAAGCGTGGCGATCTTGACGACCAGGGGCGAGCATTCATGCCCGACCACCCGTTCGCGCAGATGTCCCGCAGCCTCGCCTACGCGCGCGGCGGCAATCCGCCCGAGCTGATCAAGGCATTTCACTGGCACAAGCGTCAGTGGGACTACTGGGACATCGTTCAGGGTGAGGCCCGCGTCGTGCTCGTGGACCTGCGCCACGATTCGCCGACGGTGGGTCGCGTGCAGTCCGTGATGCTCGGCGAGAACGCGCCACGCATGGTGGCCATCCCGCCGCTGGTGGCGCATGGATATCAGTGCCTGTCCCTGCGTGACGTGATCCTCAACTACTACGTCACCGAGCCATACAGCTCGGAAGATCCCGACGAAGGGCGGATCGCCTGGAACGATCCCCGGATCGGCTTCGACTGGACGATCGAGAACATCTGACGTGCGGCTTCTCGTGACCGGCGGGGCCGGCTTCATCGGCAGCGAATTCGTCCGGATGACTCTCCGCGAGCATCCCGACGACACCGTTGCCGTCCTCGACAAGCTCACCTACGCCGGCAACGAGCGCAACCTCGACAGTGTCAGGGCCAGTCCGCGATTCCGGTTCGTCCGTGGCGATATCTGCGACGCGGCGCTGGTCCGCAGGCTCGCAGCCGACGTCGACGTCATCGTCAACTTCGCCGCGGAGTCGCACGTCGATCGGTCGCTCGAAGCGCCCGGACAGTTCATCCTGACCGACGTCTACGGGACCTTCGTCCTCATGGACGCGGCGCGCGAGCACAAGCACGAGCGATTCCTCCAGGTCAGCACCGACGAAGTCTACGGCGAGATCAACACTGGGCTGAGCGTCGAAGGCGATCCGCTCCAGCCGCGAAGCCCGTACAGCGCGAGCAAGGCGGGCGGTGAGCTCCAGATCCAGGCGTATCGGACGTCGTACGGCTTCCCGGCGATCGTCACCCGCGGCTCGAACACTTACGGCCCCTATCAGTACCCCGAGAAGATCATCCCGCTCTTCATCACCAACGCGATCGATAATCGTTCCCTGCCGATCTACGGTGACGGCGGCGCGGTTCGCGACTACCTCTACGTCGAGGACCATGCGCGCGGCATCGATTGCGCGCTCCGCCACGGCGACCCCGGCATGGACTACAACATCGGCGCCGGCGGCGAGACCGGCGGCATCACCGTTGCCGACACTGTGTTGCGCCTCCTCGGCAAGCCGAGCTCTCTGAAGCAATTCGTTCGTGACCGGCTCGGCCACGACCGCCGCTATGCGCTCGACTCCACCCGCCTCTCGGGCCTCGGGTGGCACCCCACGGTCTCGTTCGAGACGGGCATGGAACGCACCGTCGCCTGGTTCGTCGAACACGAGGAGTGGTGGCGACCGCTCAAATCCGGCGAGTTCTGGGAGTTCTACCAGCGGAACTACAAGCCGGTGCAGGCCGGCTGATCCCCTCGAGAGGGTGGTGCCGATGCGCTATCATCGAATACCGAAAGAGGTCAAACGCGCCAACACCGCGTTGGTGCTGGCCCCATGGGATGGACGCAGGTGGCCGACACGGCTCAGAAGAAGCGCGCGGTTCTCGCAACAGGCCGGGGATCGATCGAGTCGTTGCGAACAGTAGTCGTGATGCCCGCGTACAACGCGGTCAAGACTCTGGAGACAACGCTGGCGGGCATCCCTCCCGGTGTTGTCGACACGATCATCCTGGTCGACGACGGCAGTCGCGATGGAACTGCTGCGCTCGCGGCATCGCTCGATCTCGTGGTGATCTCGCATCCGCACAATGCCGGATACGGCGCCAACCAGAAGACCTGCTACATCGAGGCGCTGCGCGACGGCGCCGACGTCATCGTGATGCTCCACCCCGACGGCCAGTACGACCCCGCGATCCTTGACGACATGGTCGAGGTCATCCGCAGGGGAGAGGCGGATGTCGTGCTCGGCTCGCGCTTTCTCAACCCCGGCGGTGCACGCGCGGGCGGCATGCCGTGGTGGAAGCGCATCGCCAACCGATTCCTCACCGGCTATGAGAATCGCGTGCTGGGGCTTGGCCTCACCGAGTACCACACCGGTTATCGGGCATACAGCCGCAAGTTCCTCACCACCGTGCCATTCCTGCGGAACTCCAACGATTTCGTCTTCGACACGCAGATCCTCACCCAGGCTGCGTCATTCAAGTTCAAGGTGGCCGAGGTCCCTGTCACCACCAAGTATTTCGACGACGCGTCGTCGGTGAACTTCCGGGTCTCGCTGGTCTACGGGCTGAAGACGGTGTGGACGGTGAACCGCTTCATCCTTCACCGCCTCGGACTCCGCTCGCGACGCTACTCGCGCTGATCGGAAGTCCGCACCGCATAGACGGCAATGGTGGCGCTGCGCCGCGCCGCGGCTGCAAGTGGTGCGACGACCGCCGCGGCCATGGTGAGCGGTACGGCGAATCCGACCGCCAGGCCAGCCTGAAGCCGACCGCTCGGTCCGCGCCGCAGCCTCGCCTCAGGTCGACGTAGGACGTCGTAGAGCAGGTTCGGGGGTAGGCCGAGGCGGTTCTCGACCGTCTGAACGAAGCTGAAGAGGTCGTACTCGGGGACGAGGTAGCTGACCTTCGCAGGACGGAACCCGGAGTCCTTCAGGATCGCGGTGAGGGTCGCCGGGGTGAAGTGCACCAGGTGCCTCGGCACGTCGAGGTGGAACCACCCGGCCCGTCCCACCCTGGCCTCCGGGGATCCGAAGTTGGGCACGGCGATGAGCAGCACGCCTCCGGGGCGCAGCAGCCTGGCAATCCCCCGGATGGTCTCCCGTGGCGCACGGAGATGCTCGGCCACATGCCAGAGGACCACCGCATCGTAGGTGGCGCCGGCCGCGACCAGGTCGTCGACGTCCACCGCGCTCACGTCGAGATGGAAGACGTCGCGTGCCTGTTGCGCGGCGGATGGCGAGCGCTCGGTACCGCGGACCCGCCAGCCGCGGGAGCGCATCTGGTTGATGAGCACCCCGGGGCCGCACCCGATGTCGAGGACGCTCCCACGACCGCCGGCGAGCCGCTCGATCGCCCGGATCCGGCTGCGATGGACCAGGGTGAGGACGCGGTCCATGCCGCCGCGGTACCGCCTGGTCGTGCTGTGGTAGCCCTGAGGGTAGTAGCTGTCGAGCTCCTGCTCGGACGGCGCCGGAGCGGTTTGCGCCAGGTCGCACCGCCGGCAGCGGACGATGCTGAATGCATCCCCGGTGGCGGGATCCCTGGCGTCGAACAGCGTCTCGGCCTCCCCGCCCGGATGGCCGCAGGCCGTCGATGCGGTCACTGGGCGATCGCGATGTCGGCGGGCCGCCCTGAGCGGGCGCCCGGGTCGACCAGGGCGAGCGCGAGACCGGCGAGGATCAGCACGCCGCCGAGGACGGTGGCGAGCGACGGGACTGCCGCGAGGATGAGCAACGCGAGCACCGCCGCGAGCGGCGGCTCTCCGAGGAATGAGACCGAGACGAGCAGGACTGGGACATGGCGAAGTGCCCAGTTGTACACGGTGTGGCCGCCGATCGTGCAGATGACCGCGAGTCCGAGGCACGCCAGCGCCACCCTCGGTGATGGGAGATGCGCGACCCCAGCGACAACAGCTGTCAACGCCGCGATGATGCACACCACCGCGTAGACGATCGCCGAGTATCCGGCGACGCCGAGATTCGCCCGCAGGCTGCGCCCGATGAGCAGGTAGCCGGCGAGGCAGAGTCCGCCTGCGATGGCGAGGAGATCACCACCGAATGCGGTGCTGCCAACCCGGAGATCACCAGCACAGGTGACCACCATGCCGATGATCGCGAGCCCGACCCCCGCGAGCATCTGTCGAGAAACCCGTTCTCCCAGAAGGCGTTTCCCGAGTGGCGTCACGATGATCGGGTGCAGCGACACGAGCAGGACGCTGGCCGCGACCGAGGTGTACTTGAGTGACGCCGTCCAGAGCAGGAAGTGTCCCGCCAGGAACACGCCACTCACCACAACCAGGCCGATTTGCGCAGAGCCCTTTGGCAGGACACCGCGCCGTACGTCACGGAGTACCCACGGGGTGAGCAGGACCGCGGCCATTCCCATGCGCAGCCAGACGATCGTCGCCGCATCATCGCCCGCCGCTTTGATGAGGATCGCCGAGAAGGAAACCGCGACCGTGGCTGCGACCAGCGCCCACCCTGGGGAGGGAGTGCGCGAGCGCGCGACCACGGCGCTCATCTGTGACGCTCGCGATCCCGCGCCTTCTGCAGCGCCGAGTACCCGCCGAGCACCTCGCGGATACCGCCATCCTCGATCGCCCACGTCCGGGTCGCGACGGCGTCGATAAGTGCCCGGTCGTGGGTCACCAGCACCATCGCGCCCGGATACTTGACGAGTGCGGCTTCGAGCACCTCCTGAGCGGGGATGTCGAGGTGGTTGGTCGGCTCGTCGAGCAGCAGGAGGTTGGTCTCCTCGATCGCGAGCTTGCCCATCATCAGACGCGCCCGCTCGCCGCCGCTGAGGTCACCGACCAGCTTGAGCGTGTCGTCGCCGCTGAAGAGCAGCGAGCCGAGCAGGGTGCGCGCGCGCTCCTCGCCGACAGGATGCGTCGCAAGCAGATCCGCCAGCACCGTCCGATCGTCCTCACCCGCGGGGACGTCCGCTGCGCCGTGCTCGATCGACTGCCCAAGGTCCTGCCGGTACAACCTGCGCACGCTCCGAGGGCCGAGGGTGAGCGTCCCGTCCAGCGGGGGAAGATCGCCGGCGAGCGTGTGCAGCAGGGTCGACTTGCCGCTGCCGTTGGGGCCGAGCACCGCGATGCGCTCGCCGGGCACGATCGTGAGCGGCGGCACCATGAGCAGCGGTTCGTCGCGCCCGATGATGAGCCCGACGCCCTTGAGGGTCACGCGCGATGCCGGCGCGCTCGCGAAGCGCAGTCGGGGTTTCCGGTCAACGGTGGGCGGGGTGACTCGCTCGAGGCGGTTCAGCCGCGTCTGGCGGCCCCTCGCCTCGCGCGCACGCTGGCCCGCCTTGTACTTGCGGATGAAGTCTTCCTGGTGATCGATGTACGCCTTCCGCGCAGCGAACTCGCGACGGCGGCGTTCGCGGCGCTCGATACGCAGCTTGGTGTACTGCGTGTAGTTGCCCGGGTACTCCTCGATGGTCCCGCCCGCGACCTCGATCACCTGCGTGCACACGTTGTCGAGGAAACGCCGGTCGTGGGAGACGAGCACGAATGCGGTGGACACCCCGCGCATGAAATCTTCGAGCCACTCGATGGCGGCGAGGTCGAGATGGTTGGTCGGCTCGTCGATGAGCAGGAGGTCCGCGTCCTGCACGAGGAGCTTGGCGAGCTCGAGCCGCCGCTTCTGCCCGCCACTCAGTTGCGAGGGATGGCGTTGCTGTGTCTCGGTATCGAGGCCGAGCCCGCCGAGCGCTTCGCGCGCAGTGGCCTCGAGCTCGTAGCCACCCTGGTCGATATAGCGATGCTGGACATCGCCATAGCGGAGCAGCAGCTTCTGGGCGTCGGGCCGCGTGGCCTCGGCGAGCAGCGGCTCCAGAGTGGTCATCTCGTGGTGCATGGCGGCGAGATCCTCGCGGGACGCCATCACCTCGTCGAGGATGGTCTCGGCGACCGGCTCGGGCGCATCCTGGGGGAGGTAGCCGATGCGCAACCCGCGCTGCCACTCGATCTCGCCCACGGTCGGCTCGAGCGCTGCATTGATGAGCGTCAACAGCGTGGTCTTCCCCGCGCCGTTGGCGCCGACGACGGCGATGCGCTGGCGTGTTTCGACGCGGAACGTGACCCCTTCGAGGATGCTCTCGGCACCGAAGGCGACACCCACGTCGCGAAGGCTGACCAGGGACAAGCGGCTACTGCCCTGTCGCACCCTCGCGGGCGACGATGCGCCGCACGATGGCGACCGACGATGCGTACGTCGAGTCCATGCCGAAGTAGGAGAGTCCGCGCGCGCCGAGCGTGCGGGCCTGGGTGTACGGGGTGTCGGATGCGTAGTGGATGACCCCGAAATCGATGGGCAGCTTGGAGAAGTTGACCGGCTCCCCGGTTGGATAGCGGACTGGCTGGGTCATCTCGTACACGGCACTGCAGTATGGACCAGCCTCCATCTCGACCACGGTGAACGCCTCGCGATAGTAGAAGTCGAGGTAGCCGCGGTTCTGCAGGAACGTTCCCTTCACGCTCACCGCGCGTTGATTGTCGAGGCCGCTGCCGAAGCGCAGATACGGCGCGATATCGGACACTGAGAAGGCGTTGTCGAGCCAGTAGGTCGAGCGGCTGTGCTCGTCATGGATGACGCTGCTGATCATCACGTCGCCGACATCGGCGTTGAGGGTCGCAGCCTTGCCGAGGATATAGACGCCGCGAAGGTCGACGGTCTCGGCGACCTCGCGCAGGATGTTGTACGCGGCGAGCCCGAGTGGGTAGTCGATGTTGACGATGACAGCGCGGCTGGCGGCGAGCGCAACCGCGTCGATGGGCAACACCCGCTCATCGCAGTTTCCGGGAGTGACGCGGTCGAGTGGGATGACCTGGGCGGCGACATCGAGCGCGGTCCGGCTGGTCACGCTCAACGAGCCCGCTTCGCGCTCCTCGCGACGGAGTGCCGCTCGTTCGGAGTCGGGGAGGAGGCGGAGCCGCTCTCGCGCCGCGTAGTACAGGAAGTTGTTCCAGTGCCCCTTGGCGTTGCTGTCGCGGAAGCGCTGCAACTCGTCTCGCAATTCGCCGCCACCGTCGCTATCGACCGCGGCCGCGAGCTCGTCGGCATGGCGCGGCGCGACCCCGGTGAGCAGGTTGGCGATGGCGTGGGAGTTGCTGCTCACGAAGTACACGGGCCGGTCCAGCAGCGACTCGGAGCGCATCAGGCCGGTCACCTGCTGCCACCAGCGCCGGGTCACGCGCGCGTAGCCGACCTGGGTGCCTCCGAGCATGCGGAGGCGCAGCGCCAGGCCGTGCTCCGCGATCTGCGCCAGCCGGGCGCCGAAGGACGCGGCCCAGATCTCATAGAGCTGCAGCCAGTCGTCCTCGAGCCCTCCGCAGGCAGTCGCAAGCTCGCCGGGGGTCGCATCCTCGACATGCTCGATTCCCGTTCCGCTGAGGGCGACCTTGAGCTTGTTCACCTCGATCTGGAGCGCGACCATGGTGGGGATCAGGTCATCGACATCCGAGGCGCTCGCGATCAGAACCGCGAGGGTGCCATCACCATCGTCGTACCAGCGCCGCCGCCGCCCGGGGGCACTCACCTCCGTCCACTCGCTGAAGGGACGGAATCCACGCTGGGCGAAGACCTCGGCGGACTGGCCCATGACCACCAGGCGCGCCCGGGAGATCGCGTCTGGGAGCCGCCTGACCGCGTAGAGCAGCGCACCGAGGTCGAGTTCCATGGATCCGGCAAGTGGATGCAGGCTCGATCCCATCGCCTTGTGCGAATGCTCGAACACCCGCAACTGGGTCTCGCCACTGCTGCGCAGGATCGTCGTGTAGGTCCGGTGGTAGACCTCAACCGCGTCGACGAGCGCGGTCTCCTCGAGCGACGGCTCGGTCGGGGACAGGCCCGAGAGGGGAGCCTGCGGGACGGGCCCGCGTCCCAGCTCATGCAGCACCATCAGACCCATTGTCGCCGCTCGCAGTACGGCGGGCACATCGGGCTGGCTATCCTGCCCCGGCTATGGGTCGAATTGCCGTCACCGGGTCCGTCGCCTTCGACACGATCATGGAGTTCGGAGGGCGCTTCGGCGACTTCATCCTGCCCGACAAGACCAATGAGCTGAATGTCGCTTTTCTTGTCGAGCGCCTCGAGAAGCGCCGGGGTGGGACGGCCGCGAACATCGTGTTCTCGCTCGCGTTGCTGGGTGAACGGCCACTGCTCTGTGCGGCGGTGGGCGGAGGCGACTTCGTCGACTATGCGGCCGCACTCGAGGCGGAAGGCGTGGACACGTCCACAGTGCTGACCTGCGACGACATCAGCACCGCGACCGCGTTCATCACCACCGACAAGGACGGCAACCAGATCACCGCGTTCTACCCGGGGGCGATGGCGCGTGCCGCAGGTGTCGACCTCAGCAAGCTGTCCGATGTGTCGGAGGTGGTGGTGGGCGCGGATGACGCCGAGGCGATGGCCCTGCACGTCGAACAGGCGCGAGCGCTCAACGCCCGCCTGGTGTTCGTACCGGCACAGCAGATTCCGGCGATGGCCGATGAGGTGCTTCGTCATGGCCTCGAGGAGGCGTGGTTGGTCGGGGGCAACGACTACGAGTTCGAGATGATCCGGGAGCGCACCGGTCTGTCGATCGCCGACCTCAGCTCTGCGCGCATGGTCGCGGTCACACGCGGTGCGGCCGGCAGTGAGCTGCACAGTCCCGACGGCGTTGCGGTGATCCCGACGGCTCCCATCAGCGAGGCGGTCGACCCCACGGGCGCCGGGGATGCGTACCTCGCCGGCGTGATCGCGGGGTTCCGATCCGGAGCATCGCCCGACGTTGCCGGTCGCATCGGTTCGCTCGCCGCTGCATACGTCGTGGAGCAGCACGGGCCCCAGCGTCATCGCTTCGACGCCGCGTCCTTTCGCGAACGCTACGCCGTCGCGTTCGGCTTCCCCCTCGATTTGATATCCGAAGGTTGGGGGTAGAGTGATCGGCATGGAAGAAGCCGTTATCGTCAGTGCCGTGCGGACGCCGGTCGGCACCTTCGGCGGCGCATTCACGCACGTCCCGGCGACAACGCTCGGTGCGATCGCCGTGGAGGAGGCTCTCCGTCGTGCGGGCATCGATTCCGTCGACGAGGTGCTCATGGGCAACGTGCTCCAGGCGGGTCTCGGTCAGAACACCGCACGCCAGTAGGCGATCGGCGCCGGGCTCGCCGAGAGCGTTCCGGCGACAACCATCAACAAGGTCTGCGGTAGCGGTCTCAAGACCGTTGCCCTCGCTGCACAGGCGATCCGCGCCGGTGATGCCGAATGCCTTGTGGCGGGCGGGATGGAGAACATGTCGCGTGCGCCGTACCTGATGGAGAACGGCCGCTACGGCTACCGTCTCGGGCATGGCCAGCTCGTCGATGAGATGATCCGCGACGGGCTCTGGTGCGCCTTCGACGACTGTCACATGGGCAGGACCGCCGAAAACATCGCGCGCGAATTCGAGGTGAGCAGCGAGGACCAGGATTCGTTCGCAGCGGGCTCGCAGCAGAAGGCTGAAGCCGCAATCAAGTCGGGGCGCTTCAGGGACGAGATCGTGCCCGTCCCGGTGCAGCGCAAGAAGGAAACCATCCTCGTCGACACCGATGAGCACCCCCGCCCCGGCACGACCGCCGAATCGCTCGCCGCGTTGCGCGCCGCCTTCGCGAAGGACGGCACCGTCACTGCCGGAAATGCCAGTGGTATCAACGACGGAGCCGCCGCAGTCGTGGTCATGAGCGCATCACGTGCGAAGGCCGAGAACCGCGTTCCCCTGGCTCGAATTCGCGGCTACTCGAGCGCCGGTGTCGCTCCCCGAATCATAGGTATGGGACCCGTCCCCGCCGTGCGCGCCGCACTGCAAAAGGCAGGCGTCGAACTTCGTGACATCGACCTCTTCGAGCTCAACGAAGCGTTCGCGGCGCAAGCCGTGGCGGTCGGCCGCGAGCTCGCCGTTCCCGAGGATCGTCTCAACGTCAACGGCGGTGCCATCGCCATCGGTCACCCCATCGGCGCAAGCGGGACCCGCATCCTCGTCACCCTGCTCTACGAGATGGCGAAGCGCGATGTGCACCTTGGCGTCGCAGCCCTCTGCATCGGCGGCGGCCAGGGCATCGCCATGGTGCTCGAGCGCCGTTAGGGAGCGTTTCCTCTAGAGGCTACCGGATAGGTGCCGAGCGAGAGGACCGTCCCATGCGCCAGCCGTGCCTGTTTCACCGCCTGCTGATAGGCTGAGCTTAGTTGGTCTGCCGCCCCGCGAGGTCCTCAAAAAGGAAACGCGACACCGGGCGGACGCCGCGAACGATACCCGGTACGAATTCACGGTCGAGCGCGATGATTGCGCCAAACAACACGACCGACACCGCACACCCGACCAAGCAACTCTCCCACGCCGCGAAGCGGGGTGGCGCGAACATGCACAAACTGCAGTAATTCGTCATCGAAGCCATCCAGAGGCCAGCCACGATGCCAGCGGTGATCCCCGCCACCCACTGCATTGCGGTCTGAGCGTTCCTCACGGAAGGGAATATACGCGACGGTGTTCGAAATGTCCGCACCGCCTGGGCAATGCCAGCCCATGGCATCGGAGCCGGGCGCTCGACCCACGGGCTCTAGCGACTGGGATGATGTCGCCGAGGACCTCTCGGGCACGGACTGACTCTTCTAGCGACAGGCGCATTGCCTTCCCAATGATTCGTCGTCCGTGACCGGGGGCCCTTGTTGGGGCCATCAGCGGGGCGAACGTGACCTG
>Ga0182024_10012955_pt1 | contig 16400 bp, 15 predicted proteins | sample P32metaG_FD_120480 | JGI IMG/M metagenome (GOLD analysis project Ga0182024, IMG submission 120480) | Permafrost microbial communities from Stordalen Mire, Sweden - P3-2 metaG (Illumina Assembly) | ecosystem: Environmental > Terrestrial > Soil > Wetlands > Permafrost | place: Sweden: Stordalen... | reverse complement strand
GGAGCGCGGGCAGGTGATCGCCAAACCGGGTTCGATCAAGCCCCATGCGAAGTTCAAGGGCGAGGTTTATGTGCTGTCGAAGGAAGAAGGCGGGCGTCATACGCCGTTCTTCAAGGGTTACCGGCCGCAGTTCTATTTCCGCACGACGGACGTGACGGGAGTGGCGGAGATGCCGGAAGGCACCGAGATGGTGATGCCGGGCGATAACGTGCAGCTGGTGATCGATTTGATTACGCCGGTCGCCATGGATAAGGGACTGCGCTTCGCCATTCGCGAAGGCGGCAGGACCGTCGGCGCCGGCACGGTTTCCGAAATTTTGGATTGAAACCGACTCCCTCTGGTCGCGGCTCTGTAGAATTAGTGGGTTACCGAGCCGTGACCAGAGGGAGCGGTTGTGTTGACAATAGAGGGTAAAAGATGCCGAGAGAAATCATAACGTTCCAGTGCCAGGAATGCAAGAACCGGAACTACACGAGCACCAAGAATAAGAAGACGACCACTGAGCGTCTCGAGATGAAGAAGTTCTGCCCGCACTGCCGGAAGCACCACGCGCATCGGGAGACGAAGTAGAGAGAAATTGTACGCTACACTGGTTTCTGGACTCACCCGAAACAGGGGCGTAGGCTCAACGGTAAACCGGCGGTCTCCAAAACCGTTTTTGGGGGTTCGAATCCCTCCGCCCCTGCCAAACGCCCTGAATCAGTAATTCAGAAGTCCAGGTGGAAGTGAAGCATATCCGCGCGGGGAAATAAACTATGGCTGGCGAACTGGAACCGAAGAAGAATAATTGGATCGCGGATACACGCGCTTATATGGGCGACATCCGAAGCGAGATGAAGCGGGTGACGTGGCCGAACCGCAATCGCGTTCAGTCGACAACCCTCGTTGTGATCGTGAGTGTGTTTATTTTCGCGACATACTTCAAAATAGTGGACACGGTTATCGAAAGAACCGTCGTGAAGGTCGAACAGAGCCTCATAAAGTAAAATGCCGGAAATCGATAACCCCTACAACGAAGAACCCGAAAAGCCGGAAGGAGACGATCTGATTGCCGACAGGATCGTGGATGGCGAGTTTTCATCCGAATTGCTTCCCGCCGAGCCCATTCCGGCGACTGCGGCGGAAGATACAAAACACTGGTACATCATCCACACGTATTCGGGTTTTGAGCGCAAGGTGGCAGAATCGCTGAAGACGCGCGCGGATGCTTTTGGGTTCTCCGAGCAGATCGGGCAGATTCTGATCCCGGAAGAAGAAGTCGTCGAGCTGCGCAACGGGAAGAAAGTCACCAGCAAGCGGTTGCTTTATCCAGGCTATGTCGTGGTCCAGATGGAGATGAATGACGAGTTGTGGCATCGCGTGAAGGATACGCCGCGAGTCACCGGATTCGTGGGCGGCGGGCAAACTCCGGTGCCGTTGAGCGCCGATGAGATCAACAAGATGCTCTATCGCCAAACGACGGCGGCGGAGCGTCCGCGCCCGAAGATGACATTCGAAAAAGGCGAATCGGTGCGCATCATCGACGGCCCGTTCGCGAACTTCCAGGGCAAGGTGGACGAGATCAATCCGGAGCGCAATACATTGCGCGTGCTGGTCACGATTTTTGGCCGCGCAACCCCGGTAGAGCTGGACTTTCTGCAGGTCGAAAAGACCTCGTAAGCCGGCTCTTGTACCGCTGGCGATCTTGTCGCCGGCGCGTTTATTAGGTAGAGAAAGGTTTTGTAATGGCGAAGAAGATAACGGGTTCGGTAAAGCTGCAGATCCCCGCGGGAAAGGCGACACCAGCGCCGCCGGTCGGCACGGCGCTTGGACCGCAGGGCGTCAACATCATGGAGTTCTGCAAGGCGTTCAACGCGAAGACGTCGGGCAAGGATCAGGAAGGCCTGATTATCCCGGTGGTCATCACGATTTTCTCGGACCGTTCGTTCACGTTCATCACAAAGACTCCGCCGGTGCCAGTGCTGATTAAGCGCGCGGTCGCCATTGCGAAGGGGTCGCCCGAGCCGCACAAGACCAAGGTCGGCAAGATCACAGCCGCGCAGGTGGAAGAGATCGCGAAGATCAAGATGCCGGATCTGAATTGCTTCGATGTCGAAGCGGCGATCCGCAGCGTTAAAGGCACGGCGCGCTCGATGGGCGTCGACGTCGTTTAGTATCCCGCGTTTGTACTCATCCTGACCGCTCCCTCTGGTCACGGCTCTGAAGGGGTTACCGAGCCGTGACCAAAGGGAGCGGTTTCCGCCTAACCGACAGCCGGATTCCCGGTCTAACCAGAATCTGCGTAACCTTTCCCGGCTTACGCAGTTTGACGGATATGAAGCGTCTTGCCCAGGACATCCGGTTTGCCCTTCGCACGTTTCGGAAATCGCCTGTCTTCACCGCCGTGGCGATCCTCTCGCTGGCGCTCGGTATCGGGGCGAATACAGCAATTTTCTCGCTTGTCGACCAGCTGATCCTGCGGCTCCTGCCGATTAAAGAACCGAAAGCGGTCGTGCTCCTGGCCGGGCGCGGCCACCACTACGGAGGCAATAACGGCCGAAACGCGCTCTCGTATCCCATGTACCAGGATTTCCGGGACAGGAATCCCGTGTTCAGCGAGATGATGTGCCGGTACAGCATCCCGATGGCGGTTGGCCTGCCCTCGCACACCGAAGTTGTGAATGGCGAATTCGTCTCGGAAAACTACTTCCATCTGCTGGGCATCGGGCCCGCCCTCGGCCGCGTGTTCACGGCGCAGGACGACCTTTACGCCGGAGCGCATCCTTACGCCGTATTGAGCTACGCGTATTGGAAATCGAACTTCGCGGGCGATCCACATGTAGTGGGCCGGGTGATTCGCGTCAACAACTATCCGCTCACGATCGTCGGCGTGTCGCAGCCCGGTTTCGACGGCGTGGAACCTGGCTTGCCGAACCAGATTCGCATTCCGATCACGATGGCCCCGGTGGTCCGGCCGGCCTTCACCAACATGTACAACCGCCGCCAGCGCTGGGTGAACGTGTTTGGCCGTATGAAGCCGGGCATGACGTTGGATCAGGCGAAGGCCGGCATGCAGCCCTTGTTTCATCAGATCACGGCGCAGGAAGTTCTGGAGCCCGCGTTCCGGAAGGCCACGTCGTTCGACAAAGACGAGTTTCTGAAGATGTGGGTAGACGTGATGCCCGGCTCTCAGGGCAACACGTTTCTCAGAGATCGGTACGAAAAGCCGCTTTGGGTGCTGATGGGCGTGGTCGGATTGGTGCTGCTGATCGCCTGTGCCAATTTGGCCAGCCTGCTGGCCGCAAGGGCCGCGTCCCGCCAGAAAGAAGTCGCCATCCGCCTGGCGCTCGGCTCGACCCGCAGCCGCCTCGTCCGGCAACTTCTTACCGAGAGCCTTCTGCTTTCGATGGCCGGGGGAATCGTCGGCATCGGACTCGCTGTCCCGATGTTGAAGGCGCTGATTGCCTTCCTGCCGGCGAATATCAGCGGATACAACATCTCGAGCACACCCGATTACCGGATGCTTGGCTTCACTCTCGCGATCTCCCTGCTTACAGGAATCTTATTCGGTCTGGCTCCCGCGATTCAGGCGACGAAGCCCGACGTTGCCGGCACGCTCAAGCATGAGGCGGCCAGTGTGGCTGGTGGCGGGGGCCAGCTCAGTTTCCGGAAGGTTCTCGTCGCGCTTCAGGTCGCGCTGTCGCTGGTGCTTCTGATCGGCGCGGGTCTGTTCATTCGAAGCCTCGGCAACCTCCGGCTGCTCGATCCTGGATTTCGCACGGCGAACATCGTGCAATTCAATTTGAATCCCCGCTCGCTGGGCTACGACTCGGACCGTACGGCCGCGCTCTACCAGCAGATCGATCAACGGCTGAGCGCTATTCCGGGCGTGCGCGGCGTGGGCTTCGCGGACGTGGCCATCCTCCAGAACAACGAATGGGACCAGTGGGTCACCATCGAGGGCTACGCGGCGGCTCCGCGGGAGAAGATGGATCCGCATTTCAACTCCGTCAGCCCCGGATACTTCGACGCGATGGGGATTCACATCGTGCAGGGCCGGGGTTTCACGGTGAAGGACGACAGGAAATCGCCGCTTGTCGCAGTAGTGAATGCCAGTTTTGTCAAGCGGTACTTCCAGGGCCGCGACCCGGTTGGGCGGCACATCGGATTAGGGTCCGACCCCGGTACGCCTACCGATACCGAAATTGTCGGTGTTGTGAACGACACGCGATACGAAAGTCTGCGGGACGAGATACCGATGCAGGTTTTTCTTTGCTCGGGACAACGGTCCGCGTTTGGCGTCACGGTTTACGTCCTGATGAAGAGTGACACAAAGGGCGCATTCCGCGCCATTCGCGGGGTGGTCGGCGAGATGGACCCCACCCTCCCCGTCACGGTCATGAAGACGATGGACCATCAGGTGGATGAGTCGCTGGTCACCGAGCGTATGATCGCGGCGCTGTCGAGCGTCTTCGGTTCGCTTGCCACGGCGCTGGTGCTGATCGGCCTTTATGGCGTCATGGCTTACTTGGTTACCCGGCGATCCCGCGAGATCGGGATCCGAATGGCGTTGGGAGCGATGGGCGGAGACGTGGTGTGGCTGGTGATGCGGGAAGTATTGGTGCTGATTGCGTGTGGCATTGCGCTGGGCTTGCCCGCCGCTTATGCTCTGACGAAACTTGTGCAGGCGCAGCTCTATGGCATCGAACCGGGCGATCCCCGATCCATTGCCGCCGCAGTGCTGCTGCTCGCGGTGGTGACGTCCGCCGCCGGGTACGTCCCTGCGCGCCGGGCTGCGTCCTTCGATCCGCTGCGAATTCTGCGCTATGAGTAAGCGGAAACCTGGCCTTTCCGCGTTACACTCAGTCTGATGCGTTTCCTCGCTGCCCTCGTCAGCCTTGCCGCCACGGTCACGTGCTTTGCGCAAACTCCGGCACCGGCCGAGTTGCCCGCTGAGCCGGGTCTTTATGCCATTTTCGATACGTCCATGGGCCAGATCGCCGTTCGGCTTTTCGAAGATAAAGCGCCGGCGACGGTGAAAAACTTCGTGGCGCTTGCCACCGGGACAAAAGCGGCGCTCGACAAGAAGGGGGTGCTGGTAAAGCGGCATTACTATGACGGGCTGACCTTCCATCGCGTCATCAAGCGATTCATGATCCAGACCGGCGACGTCAATGCCACCGGCAGCAGCCCTTGCGGGATACCGAATCTGCGCGACGAAATCGATCCTTCGCTGAACTTCAAAGAGCCCGGCCGCCTGGCTATGGCGAACACCGGCCGGCCCAATACCGGCGCCTGCCAGATCTTCATTACCGTAGGGACACCGGACTACCTGACTGGCATGTACACGATTCTCGGACAGGTGGTTTCAGGCCAGGATGCAGCGGACAAGATCTCGCAGGTTCCCACTTTGCAGAACGACAAGCCGCTGGTTCCGGTGATTGTCAAGACGGTCACGATTCAGCGGAAGCAGTAGCAGCGATCTCCGGACTACCCGAGATACCGGACCGCCATGACTGTTATATCGTCGGACTGGGGCGCCGAGCCCACAAACGTCTTGACGTCTCGAACGAGACCCTTCACAATTTCGTCCACCGGCGCGTGGGCTGTCGCTGCGAGGGCTGTCTCCAGCCTGTGGTCGTCGAACATCGCGTCCGCGGCGTCGAACGCTTCCGTCACGCCGTCCGTATAAAGCAGCAGGCCGTCACCCGGTTCGAGCTTAAGGCTTCCCCCCTCGTATTTTGCTCCTTCGTACAAGCCGGCAATCACGCCACCCCCGTCTGCCGCTTTCCGCAGCCCCTCGTGAGCGGAGAAGACGATGGGACGATTGTGGCCGGCATTGCAGTAGTCCAGTTGGCCGTTGCGCGTGTCGAGGATGGCGTAAATAAGCGTCACGAACATGGTCCCGTCGCCCTGCCTGGCCAACACATTGTTGACGTAACGGACACATTCCGCGGCGGCGGTGCCCTGCATTGCGGTCGCGCGCAGCAGGGTCCGGGTTGACGCCATAAACAGCGCCGCTGGTACGCCTTTGCCGGACACATCGGCAATCACGAAACCAAGGCGGTCGGTATCGATGAGAAAGAAATCGAAGAAGTCGCCGCCCACCGATCGCGCGGGTTCCATTTCCGCATAGATTTCAAACTCATGTCTCTCCGGAAACGGCGGGAACCTCCGGGGCAACATGGATTGCTGAATTCTGTTGGCTACGCTGAGCTCATTCTCGATGGCGTTGAGTTGTTTCCGCGCCTGATGCCCTGCCCTGACGCCCTGGATCTCAAGAATCGTCTTCTGAAGAGTGATCTCGAAATCTTCGAAATCAATCGGCTTGGTCAGGAAGTCGTAGGCTCCGCGGTTCATCGCAATCCGGATATTCCGCATGTCGCCGTAGGCCGAAACGATCACTGTGCGCAGCAGGCGGTCCATGTCGCGGAGGCGCGACAGCAGCGTCAGGCCGTCCATCACCGGCATGTTGATATCGCTCATCACGATGTCGATGGATTCGTCGTTGTTCAGTTTCGCCAGCGCGTCTTCGCCGTTCAGCGCAAATTCAAAGTCGAATCCTCCCTCCCGAATCTTGCGGCGGAAGCGCTGCTTGATGAGAAGCTCCACGTCTGGTTCGTCGTCTACCACAAGAATTTTGAAAGCCATTTATGTCCTCGGAAGCGTGATGATGAATTCGGCGTACTCGCCGGGTTCGGACTCGACGCGGAGTTGTCCCCCGTGTTGCTGCACTACGATCTCGTAGCTCATCGAGAGCCCGAGGCCGGTGCCCGAGCCGGCGGGTTTAGTGGTAAAAAACGGCTCAAAGACTTTCTGCCGGATATCTTCGGGAATACCGTCGCCGTTGTCGCGCATGCGGATTTCCACGTGGCCGTTCAGGTTCGCGGTAGCGATGCGCAGCGTGGGTCTGAAATTCGGCGCGCCGCGCTTCGCCTTCTGGTCCGCCGCAAACGCGCCGTTATTGGCGATATTCAGGATCACGCGGCTCAGATCGTGCGGGACCAGGTTCATGACCGGAATTGTTTGGTCGTATTCTTCTTCAATCGTCACATTGAAGTTGACATCCTGAGCGCGGAGTCCGTGATAGGCAAGCTTGACGTACTCCGAGATCAGGGAGTTCAGATTCGTCGGCTGCACCTGGCCCGTCTGACCGCGTGAGTGCATGAGCATCCCTTTCACGATATCGTCGGCACGTTTTCCGTGTTCCCGAATCTTCGCGGCGTTGCTGTCGACGTCGATCAGCGTCTCCTCGATGAATTCGAACTCGCCGGGATCGATCCGGCCTTTTTGGGAGACCAGCGAGTCGCGAAGGTCGGCAACCAGCGACTTCAGAATCTCCGCGAAGTTGGTCACAAAGTTCAGCGGGTTCTTGATTTCGTGAGCGATGCCGGCCGTCAGCGTACCCAGCGAGGCCAGTTTTTGCTGGACCAGGAGCCGGTCCTGCGTTTTCTTTAATTCTTCGAGAGCGGCGGCGAGATCTTCTCCCTTTCGTTTTTCCTGCTCGTGCGCAGTCGTCAATTGCTCGCGCGCCGCCCCAAGGTGAGCGGACATATCGTCAAACGCTCTCGCGAGATCTCCCAGTTCGTCGCGCTGATCGAGAGAGATTCGATATCCCAGTTCCCCCGCGCCCACCGCCGCGGCCCCGGCCTTCAGCGCCGAAAGTCCTCGCGCTACATCGCGCGCAATGAGCCACGCCAAAATCAATGCCGCGAGCGTGGAAATGATGAAGATGGAAAACGTGATCTGATCGCCGATGCGGGAAGCGGCGCGGAAGTTTTCGCTCGCGGATTCCGCCCGCCGATTCTCCTCGGCCTGCACCCGGGGCATCAGTTCCTCTATTACACGGCGGCTGAGAGGGTCGCCGCGGATGGCAAGCTCCGCAATCGCCTTTGTCTGGTTCACCCCGAAGTTATCGTAAAACAGACGCCATGACGCGGCCAGTTCCCTGGAAGTACGCTCGAACTCGACAATGGTGGGAGTGTCCTTCTGGAGCTTCCGGAACTCCGCGATGTTTCGCTCGGCGGCGTCCAACTGGTTGGCGAATTGAATTTTCTCGGATGGAGAAGCGCCCGCCGCGCCCGCTTCCGATGCGACCTGGCTCAGCACGCCGATTTGCTTCTGCGCATCGTTGAACGCCAGTTGAACGGAGGAAAGCAGTGCCTGGCGAGTAATCGCGCGCCTCAGATCTTCCACCGCCACCGATCGCCGCCCGTTGCTCCACACGTAGACCCACGCGTTGAACGCAAAAAGGGCCATGATTCCCAGAAACGAGAGTATGAAGCGGCGCCGGATCGTCATCGGATATCGGGCTGGTTTATGTTACCGCGATCAACGCAGCGGATAGGTCTTGTCGCCAGGCAGCTTGCCGTCGATTTTGAGAACTTTGAGCCCCTTCGGAATCTGCGCCGCATCGATAAACGCCACAGCGCCGGGAATCGCCGTGACCAAATCGTTCGCCATCTCGGTGGAGTAGACGATCTTCGGCCCGGAAGAGACATCGGCCCGAAAAACTTTGGAGATCCAGTATTGCCGGAACTGCGCCTCGCTCATCTGATAGATGGTCCGCAACACCACATCGCGCTCCGGCGCAACGGGCGCGCGCATCAGCAGCACCACGCGAAGGTTCGGATTCCAGAATTGGCGCTCTCCCAGAAACAACTTGCGCACCTCTGAGAAGGTTATCTCGTCGACAGGCACATCGGGGCTGACGACGATAGCTACGGGCGAAGCGGCCGCACAGGCCAGGAACAACAGCGACAAGATGAATGTTTTGACGGGGCGCAATGGGTGGGGTCCTTTTAGAAAGTGAAATCCGTCTGTGCCCAGGCAAGATTAATGGTCGGCAAGCCGGGCCGGTTCTGGTTCCGCCATTCGAATTTGAACGCCGCGAAGCTCGAGATGTCGTAGCGCACTCCGAACGTGGAGCCGGACAACCCGAGATTGAGGCCGCGGAAAATCACATCGGCGAGCGGAGTGTGAATGTATTCGTAGCGATAATAGGGCTTCCAGCGTTCCGCCATCGGCAGACGATACGCAACCTGCGCGTACCACGCCTGGTTGTTCGTGACCACGCTCGAACCCGGCTGCTGGTGGCTGATGTTGAAGAATTCGGCGATGAACTCGGGGCTTTCCTTGGTCCAGACAACATGGGCCGATTCGATCCATTCATAAGCTTCCGGCCGGCCCGTAGCGTCGATCTTGTCGCGATAGAGGGACCCGCCAAGCTGAAGCCCGTACAGCTTGTCGGGTTTAATGAACACCGTGGTGAGCCAGGCTTTGTTGTTGTTCACATCGCCCCAGTCTCCGGAGCGGCTCAGTACGGAACTTCGGCCGTTGCCGATTCCGACGTTGTAGTTCAGATTCAGGCCTCCGGCCGAGAAGGCGCCTTCGGCGAGCGCTCCGACGAAATGAATGGGAATGAAGCTTCCGCCAAACTCAATCATTTCCGGACGTTCGGCGGTGGTCTGCAGCCAGAGGCCGTGGTGGAACTCCGTGTTCCAGTAGCTGATCGGCGTGTGATAGCGGCCGAACGAAAGCTTGAAATGATCGCTTTGGTCGTAGCGAATGATACTCCGCTCGACCTCCGCATTGAAACCTGGTGCTGGGGGAGATCCGGTACCTGCATCGGTCCTTGCCGTCAGGCTGAGCTCTCCGAAATAGGTCACGTGGGGCGAAAGCGCGGAGCTGATGTGAAGGACGAACTGCCCCTCATTGAAGCCACTGTGAGTGCCTTTTTGGTCGCTGGCGGAATAGTTGATGTCGCCGAACCCCGATAGTTTCAGCGAGGGATAGGACGTTTGGGCCTCGATCGGAGTGCCATGGTCGTGCCCAGCGCCGGCTGCGGGAGTCGCGGCCGCGATCTCGGGCGTCGCCGCGGCGGCCGCAGGCGCGCGCTCGACCAGTTGAGCGGGGCGCACGGACTCCAGTTCCGTCACTCGCGTTTCGAGTTTATCGATCCGCTGCAACAGTTGCTGAATCAATTCGGTTTGTTTAGCGGCATCGGCGGACTGCGCCCGTGCGGCGACCGACAAGAGGAGAAAAGTGCTTGCGAGCCTTAGCTCAAACGGTAGAGTCAGTGATCGAGGCATGAGGTTTCTCTTTTGAACAGAATCCCGGGCCGGCAGCCAACATGCGCGTTTTCCCATTGGCCTCGGTCGGATTGGTAATTCGATAAATCGTTTGATCTGGCCCGGCAGCGGCTTGACAAGGACCGTTAAGGGATCATGCCCGGGAACGATCAACTAAGAGAGTATCAGGGATCGCCGGATTTCGTATCGTTTAATACGGCCGCCCGGCCAACCACCCGCAGATCGTGCCGAAGGTACGGCCCCGCAGCCTAAAGGCGGTTCCAGTCCGCTGCGTATTTGACCTTTTCTCGATTTCTGTCGCAGCCGATCTTTACGATCGAAACTTACGGATCGAAACTTGGTTTGAGCGGACCGGGCCTAACAGTGCCTTCGCTGGGGACGGCAGAAGCACCAACGGCTGGCGACGCGGGCGTGTGTGCTGGGTTACATTCGCCTCGCCTGCGCATTACACTCATGTCATGCGCGCTGTTTGCTTCTTACTGGCCTTAACCGTCGCCGCGTCCCTGGTTCGGGCCGCTACAGACCCGGCGCTGGCACGCCTCGAACAGCAGATCGAGTATGTTTCGCACGCGACCGATGGCGTGGCGGGCGTCAACGCAATCCACATCGAGACGGGGCGAACGGTCGCACTGCACGGTGCCGAAGCGTTTCCCATGGCGAGCGCGTTCAAGCTTCCGGTGGCGGTTCAGATCCTGTCGCTGGTGGACGATGGCAAGCTGAGCCTCGACCAAATGGTTTCCCTTGCCGCACCCGATCTGCACCCCGGCAGCGGCAGATTGACGGAGCTGTTTTTCCATCCTGGAGTTTCGCTGTCGATCGCCAATCTGCTCGAACTGACCATCGTGATCAGCGATAACACGGCGGCCGACGTTCTGCTGCGTGAGGCTGGAGGACCATCGGCCGTTACAGCGAAGATGCGATCGCTCGGATTGCCGGGCATTCGTGTCGACCGTTCCACTGCGCTGTTGATTTCGGATTGGCAGGGCGCGAAGAATCTCCCGCCGGAAGAGCAATGGAATCGCGAAATTTGGGAGAAGCTCTACGATGCCGTTCCCGAACGCGATCACATGCGCGCGCGACGAACGGAGATGAGCGATCCGCGCGACACCGCAACGCCCGACGATATGACGCGACTGCTGCTGCGGATCTGGAAGCGGGATGTTCTGACGCCCCAGAGCGCGCAGGTTCTGCTCGGCATGATGGAGCGCTGCCAGACCGGGAAGTCGCGAATCAAGGGACTGCTTCCGCAGGGAACCGATGTCGCCCACAAGACGGGATCGCTCGGCGGAGTGGCGAACGACATTGGGTTTATCACGCTGCCGGGAGATGCGGGGCATGTTGCCGTCTCCGTGTTCACGAAAGCGTCGAATAAACCCGAGGAGGCGTCGGAGAAAGCGATCGCCGAAATCGCCCGCACGATCTACGACTACTTCGTGCTGGCGCCGCGATAATGGCAGGCGGCTGATGGCGGACAAATGGGACAGTTCCCTGTATGACGACCGGCACTCTTTCGTTTGGAAGAAAGTCGGGGACCTGATCGATGTGCTGGATCCGAAGCGCGGCGAACGGATTCTCGATCTGGGTTGTGGAACCGGACATCTGACAGCTCAAATCGCGGCGCGCGGAGCCGTTGTAACCGGACTCGATTCTTCGGTGTCGATGACCGCGCAGGCGCGCCAGAACTACCCGAAGCTCACGTTTGTTCTGGGCGACGCGAGCGATTTCCGGTTCGACGAACCGTTCGACGCGGTCTTTTCCAATGCGGCGCTGCACTGGATCAAGGATGATCCGGACGCGCCGATTGCGTGTGCCTTCCGCGCCCTCAGGAACGGGGGAAGATTCGTGGGTGAGTTGGGCGGCCATGCGTGCGTGGGCGCGATTACCGTCGCGTTGGTGGCTACGCTGGAGCGCCGAGGCGTGAACGATGCCGCTTCGCGGATTCCGTGGTACTTCCCGACGGCCGAAGACTATGAAATGCGGCTGCGGCGGGCTGGTTTTGTGCCGCAAAGTGTACAACTGATTCCGCGCCCCACCCCGCTGCCAACTGGAATGCGGGGGTGGCTGGACACATTCGCCAATCCGTTCTCGGCCGCGTTGCCGTGTGAGGAACGCTGCGGCTTTCTCGATGAAGTTACCGCGCTGCTCAAGCCCATTCTGTGCGATGCGGACGGGAACTGGACAGCGGATTACACTCGCCTTCGCTTTGCTGCAATAAAACCGTGACACGAACCGACGAGTTCACCTCAGGGCAGGGGAACTTAGGGGCGATTTTCTAGTTCTCAGCGGGTCATATCCCGCGATTTCCTGCGCGGCCAATCGATTCACCAGCGACCGCTGCGGCGCATGAGCAAGAGACCGGGGTGCGTCGGGAGACCGCCGGAGCCTATCTGAAGGCGGCCGGGATCGGGGTGCGGCTGCCGGCAAAACCGGCCAATGCTAACTAATGTGGTGACCACCGGGTCGGGCGCGGCAAAACCGCCCCCCACGATCACCCCCAAGCCCGAAAACCCTTCTACTAGGGAAAATGCAAAACCGGCCAATGCCGGTGTGGTGACCACCGGGTTTGGCGTGGAGTCGACAGGCTTGGACGTAGAAAATCCTAAGCGGATTCCATCCGCCAGTGCCTGCGAGCGGTTTCGTGAAGCATCGAGTTAAGTCTGAGCCGCGGTCGGGATGCCACCGCAATCTGGCAAGACCTGGTAGTCGAAAATGGCTTCGAGGGGGCTATCAGACGGTCAAGCGGGTATCGGCACAGCTTGCCTCCCAACGATCTAGATAGGCTTGGGTTCGGACCCGATCATCGGACTGCCATACGCGGCTTGTGCAAAAGAGACCATTCATGAAGGTGGCCGTGAGACTAGAGTGGGCTTTTGCAGCGACGTTGCATTACTGTGCCAAGTACCCGCTAAGGTGGTTTTCATATTTCACGCACAAAAAAAAGGCCGCATTTGCGGCGACATGGAGGCGAACAGTGAATGAGGATCAGATTTTTGGCAAGATTCAGCAGGCGGTAGGAAAGGTAAAGCAAGGCGTTGGGGAAACTCTCGGCAACGAGAAACTAGCCAATCAGGGAGTTGTGGATCAAGTCAAAGGTGCGGCAAAGGAGACGTGGGGCAACGCTAAAGACGCTTCTAAAGAAGTGCAACAATCGCACCAGAAGGTCGCAACCGACAAGGCTCATGAGAGGCGGAATACGATCAGTCAATCGGTGCAAAACGCCAAGGAGAAAGCCAACGAGAAGATCGACGAACTCAAGGAGCGCCATTCAGCCTGATGTGCCGTGGGTTCGATCAAGTTAAAGCGAAGAATCAAGTCGCAGCGTCTTGGTGATTTAGGACGGGTCGGGGGTGACGAGTTTGGCAGAAGTTCGGCTGCAAGAAGGCGAGTCAATAGAAAGCGCTCTCCGTCGCTTCAAGCGTAAGGTTCAGACGGAAGACATCATTAAGGAAGTGAAGCGCCACTCCTTCTACCTCAAGCCCGGCGCAAAGCGCCGAGTCAAACAAGCCTTGGCGCGAAAGCGTGCTCGGAAGAAGATTCGCAAAGAATCTGAATAAGTTGCAACCAAATGGTGCGCTGCCGCCGAGCAGCGGCCTGCGGCTTCGCGGGACCATCTTCTGTCCCGACTGGATGCATTTCCCGCGTTCTCCTTGATTTTGATTCCTCAGTCAGGATGGTACCGCTGCGCTGCCTAGTTAGGACTCTCCCGCCGCATCCTGCGAAAGGCGATTCTTAAGCGAGCGCATAGCGTGTGGAATCAACCTTCAAAGGGACTTTCTAAAGATCGTCAAGTACAAGAACAGCAAAAGCGCCAACCCGCTGAGAACACTTCTAACGGCATGCAACATGCCCCAGCGTGCGAGTAGCCGCTCTGTTTCTGCCGACCGCCTGTCCAGTGCAGGATTGAGCAACTGCTTATTGATGGGTAGGATCACAATCAGCGTAAATGGGATAACGGAGCCCAGCAGCACCCCGCCAATGACCCATAAGAAAGACGCTCCTGCGAGCCACGCTGCAATGGAAGAGACCAGTCCCACCGCTGCTAGGCTCGCCTGCATGACAGTGGCGCGGCGATAGCTCGGGGCAAATTCGGTCGCCGCTAGTTCCACGCCGCATTCCATTCGCGCCGGATGTTCAACCAAACTCAAATAGACGGCGGCTCCTGAGAATAGAGCACAAGCGAGCCCAGCAACGAATTCAGCAACGTGGCGCATTGACCTTCAGAACACGATCTCGTCTGTAGGCTTGACCCTGACCACGTGCTCGCCAGCACCGAAATCATTGAGCACCAAATTGTGGTGGGCGATGATATTTGCAGCGGTTAACACTTCGTTGTCCCTCGTTAGGTGTGCATCGCCTGCGAGCGTAACGTCGTAACCGAGACTAGTCGCACGTCGGCAAGTGGTGTCCACGCAATACTCCGTCATGGCTCCCGCAACGATGAGATGGGCGATTCCTCTTTTTTCAAGTTCCTGTTGGAGAGTGGTTCCGAAGAACGAGTCCGATTCTCGCTTTCTAATGACGCACTCGCCATCCGCTGGCTTGAGTGAGGGATAAAGTTCCCAGCCTTCTGTACGGGCCTCCAGTGGATGCCCCTCTGCGCCGTCATGCTGAATGTAGATCACGGGAATCCCCGAAGCCCGTGCTTCAGTAAGGAGCGCTTTGATCTTGGGCAGAGCACGGCCCTGGACCTCGGCAGACATTAGCTCAACCAGCCCGATTTGCACGTCAATGATCAACAAAGCTGACGAATTATTTCCCATCGCCAATATTGTAAATCGTGATGCCTTGCAGCCTCAGCCTATTCGTCGATGATCCGCAACTAGGCGTCTCAGGGCCTTTGTCATCTTGGTCGCAAGCTTGTGCAAAAGTGACCATCCTGAGGGCGGGGTTGAGACTAGGGTAAGTTCTTGCGCTGAATCAGCAACGGGAGCATCCTATGTCAAACCAACATTCTGTCACGAAACGCCACCGCCGCCCGAAGTCTGGGAAACGTACAGACTACACCGCACGGACGATGGCCGCTGTGAAGCAACTCTCAGAGGTAGTGAAGGCAACTGAATCTCAGAGTTCGCTTCCGAAAAGTGTCTGATTGTTCCGTGTTTCCGTAATGACGCATCCAATAGCAAGAGTCTAGAACAGGAGGAGGATTTATGTCTCGTTTGCGAATGTTGCAAGTTTGGATGGCCACGATGGTGCTGTGCACCGGATTGGCCGTCGTGCCGAAACTGGTTGCGGCCGGCACACAGACCTTTACTGGAAAGGTTAGTGACGCCATGTGCGGAGCCAAGCATTCGGAGGGGAACCTCACCCCCGCAGCCTGCGTTCGTGCCTGCGTGCAGAAGGGCGCAAAATACGCTCTGGTAGTCGGCGACAAGATTTATACCCTCAGCACCTCGGATCAAGCCTCGTTGGATGAACTCAACAAATTGGCTTGGGAGCAGGCCACAGTCACGGGCACAGCCAATGGCGATACCATTTCGGTGAAGTCGGTCGCTGCTGCCAAATAGGAGACGGGGGATGGTTGCTTCAACATCAGGTGCAATAACCTAGCGCCTAAGCAAGCCCGCTGCCATAAACAGGAGACATTCCGCAGATGGGTGCAGTTGCGATAAAGAAGGGTCAGAGCCGGGAGAAAGCAATGGGTCTGCAAGAGATGGGAACCCTTCGGTGTGACGGCTGTGGCGAAGAGTTCGTTGTCAATCACGAGCCAGCTTTGGTCGATAAAAGGCTCGCTGAAAAACAGGCTAGTTGGCTCGAAAGGGTTCTGGCGGACGATCACCAATGCGACAAGAAGCATCCCGACCGAATCGAATTGCCAAACTGATAATGCCGGGCGGCTTCCGCTCAAGTCGGTTTCGAAAATACGAAATCGCTTCACCCCTGGTTAGACTTTGGGGCGCCGGCGTGATGGCCCGGCGCAAACTCGCTTTGAGCAGATAGCAGCCCTCATGAACTGCTTTCCCGAGTTCATCGATCTTGCGATCTTGCTCGTTTCAAGCTTTACGGGTTTATTGCAAATACCGCAGATTGGGAAATACGACGACTCAGAGGCAGTCATGGAACGGCCTCAAAGAGCGAATCATTAGATTGCACAAGAGACCGGCCGCCCGGAATGGGGTTCGATCCGAGGGAGGTGTAAGAGACCTCTAAAGCTTAGCACCCGAAACACACACCTGTATGTGTTACATCGTACAGTTCGTCTCGGGCCCCTCCGTGCCAATATCTCTGAGACACTTCCAGTAGTCGTAATTAATGAGCAGGGCGAGGAAGAGAAGAATAAGGATGAACAGGAATTCTCTTGGTGTTGTCTCAGGGGCCGGGGCTGGCGCG
>Ga0182024_10012954_pt1 | contig 16401 bp, 13 predicted proteins | sample P32metaG_FD_120480 | JGI IMG/M metagenome (GOLD analysis project Ga0182024, IMG submission 120480) | Permafrost microbial communities from Stordalen Mire, Sweden - P3-2 metaG (Illumina Assembly) | ecosystem: Environmental > Terrestrial > Soil > Wetlands > Permafrost | place: Sweden: Stordalen... | reverse complement strand
GTAAGCCATTGATAATAAACAAGCTATTGGTGGAGGCGATGGGAGTCGAACCTTTCATCCCCATTTAGATTCTGTAACTTACTGATTCTATGAACGGAAGAAAGTGCCAAAAGGCCTGCACAAAGACCGGCGAGACGCGCACTCGCGCAGGCATGCAGGTTTACCGGACCGAGGCTGGCAAGCTCGCGGAGACTTGGCTCATGTTCCAACAACCAGGCTCGGCATGGCCCGACACCGTCGCGCTGGAGCACTGGACAAGCCCGCCGCCAATCAAGTAGGGCTGCGTCAGACAGATCGAGCCCGGATCGTCGGCTACTCGGAAACGACCACCACTCGATCTCGACAGCAAGCTAACCCACATAATCACTTCCAGTTTTCCCGAGCTATTCCTGCCAGGGCTGCCTCCCGAACATTCATTGGACGGCGTGATTGAATGCGGTTAGTTTTGCGCCAAAAGCAGCTCGCTTCTGCTACTGGAGGTGCACATGCCACGCTGGTCATCAGTCCGTTTCATCCGCCAAATCCAGCTCCTTGCTCGCTCGATGTGGGGGCGCCCAACTGCCGTTATTCTCGCCCTGCTTTTCCTCATGCCCATGGCCGCGCAGGCACAAGGCTCACCGTTCGACACCGGCTTTAACGCCATACAAGCCCTTTTCACTGGCACCATCGCGAAGGTTGCAAGTCTGGTTGCGATCGTGATCGGCGGCTACGGTTTCGCCCACGGCGAACCGGGCGCAAAAAAGGCACTCGCTGGTGTTGCCGCCGGTACAGGCATTGCTGTTCTCGCTGTGAATGTCCTGAGTTGGCTTTGGGGCGTATAGCGCCACCTTCAACCCGCGCTTAGATGAGGGACTTATACCAGACAAACCACCGCAGAAGCATCGCACAAATCGAGTCTTCAACAGCCTGCATAAACCACTCACCTACTTGGGAGCGGAACGGACGCTGTTTTACTTCGTATGCGTCGGCGCGGTCGAGGCCTTTAATCTCTTCAATTCCATCCTCGCGGGCATCGCCGTCTTCATTGGCGGTTTTGCCTTCGGCCATTGGGTAACGAACAGCGATCCGGCGTTCCTCCGCATCCTCGCAAAGTCCGAACGCTACAAGCTGCGCTATGACGCGGCTAAGCAGGAAATCCCGCGCGTGGAGGTGGTCTGATGCTGCGTCTCGGCAAGATCATCAAGCCCTGGAAAGAGAGCGCGGCTCTCAACAGCCACATTAACCTCTATGGCTTCTGGAACGATACGGATCCTTACCAAGGGTGATGTAGGAATGGTGCTGAGTATTCCCGGCGTCGACTATGAGAGTCTTGACCGCTCGGAACAGGAGTATGCGGTGAAGCGTCTGGAGGCGGCGCTGAAAGCGTTTGGCCCAGGCTTCCCATGTTTACCAATACCTCTTCAAATCGAACTGCCCGGATATTCCGTTCGCCAGATATGACGACCCGATTGTAGAAGCGCGATCGACGCGATAGCCCGCGCAGGTCTTACCTGGAGTCAACTGTTTAGAAACGACTGTCCTGACCCAGTTACGATCAACACTGAGCATCCTTCCCGAAAAACCTACATCAGTGCAACGCCCCAACCGAAAACCGGGGGATTCGTTCCCCGGATCCACATCACCTGGACTCTTGCCGACGAGATCGCAATTTCAGCGTGCGCTACAAAAGCGAATTGACGCAAAACATCTCCAATGCGCTGCATTCGTAAACGCAGTCACATGTGGAAGCCAAGCTCTCAAACCAGAATTTCGGTGAAGTGGGTATCGTCCCTGCACTCTATATATGGCAAGGCCGATCTAGCGAGCGGTTCTCAACTGGATAGTTTCAACTCGCGAATCGCTTCTCCAGCGCCGCTGAGGTCAGCGAGCCGCATCTCGGAATACTTGCGAGATAGAATCACACCTGGCGCGCCAGCGCGGAAAGCCGCGAGGACTGCTTCCTTAACGCTTTGCGGCGTACACTTGCTGTTATTCGGCTCGGTCGGGATATCGATATCAATGCCCGGCCAGATCAGAGTCTTCGTGCCTGCGACACCGTCGAGAGAGCGCTTCATCTCGCGATAGACGTAATCAGGCGAAAGCCCTGTGTGGGGAATCTGATCGTATTTGCCCTCCTTGAATCCCATCACAGCATAGTTCAAATCGATCAGACCCTGTTTCGATAGATCTCCATAAAGTGTCGAGCCGATATTGTCTGCATACAGCGCCATGCGCTCGCCGCCGCAGTTGTTGTACATAACGACCTTTATAAAATCCGAATAATTCGAGAGCTCATGCAGGTCCTGTTCCGCGCGGTAGATGGGATTGAAGGAATTGTTGTGCCAGATATGCCAGCCCACTGGTACCGCCGGCTTGGCTGTCTTTACCGTTTTGTATATTGCGGCGTAGGTCTCGCGAAGACTGTCCGTCCAGAGCATTTCCCAGGCGGCGAGTTCGGGATACCGCAATAGAAGCCGCCAGAATTGAACGTAGTAGCCGTCCACGGGGCGCTTGCCGCTCCGCGCCGAGCGCACGAATTTTTCCAACTCCAGAAATCCCTGCCTGGCGCGATCGGGATTGATGCCGCGGTCTTTTGCTTTGCTCTGACAAAACTCGCAGAAGCAAGTTACGCTCCCCGGATCGATCGGCGGTGTGTCATGCGTGGCTCCCAGGCTGTCCGAAAGCGCACCCTGCCGCTCGGATCCCCACATAATCCCGTCAATGTCATAGGAACGGGCATAGTCCTCGACCAGACCTGTCAGGAAATTCCGGTAGTCCGGATTGTTGACGCACAGCGTCTCGGCATTCCGCCCGTACAGATCTCGCTCCTGAACCTTCTCGATGTTGGGCAAGTCGGTGCGAAACACGTCCTCAAGCCAGCAGATAACCTTCATGCCGCGCTTCTTCGCGGCAGGCAGCACTTCGGCCAGGATATCCAGATGGCCGTGGTCGGGCGCGCGAGTGTCTTTGAGAATCGTGTTTTTGTAGTACTGGGGATGAGGGGTAGCGAAGTTCCCGCCATGAAAATTGAGATCGTACTCCTGCTTGCCGTGATCGGGCAGCGGCTGGCCCGGAATCTGTCTTCCGGCGATACCTCGACCATAGGTGAATACCGCAAGAAAAAGGGTATTCACGCAGGCACGTTCCTGAAGCACATCCAGGACTTTTTCCGTGCCTTCATCCACAAACGAAACCGCTCCGACCTGGATGCCGATCATTTTGGAGGACACAGCAGTATGTCCTGAAGTTGGCATGACCAAGGCGGCACCGGCCCCAGCGGTGATCTTCAGGAATTCGCGGCGATTCACGTCCAATTTCAATATGGATACTCCTATTTTCTTTGGTAGCAGCCGATGTCTATGTTTCCGGATTTGACTCGCGGTGAGCCTTCAAGATCCAGTTCACCCACCGGCACTCCGTCAGTCGTGCCAGCAGCGATTGCGGGAGAATCAGATTGCAGATGAAAGTCCTTGGTGGCGTCAACAAAATGCGGGTCCAGAAATCGGGAATGATGGTCATGGCCCGTGGACTCAACATACTTGTCGAATCCGGTCACGGTGCCGGAGGTTTCTACCCATGTACTGGCCTTCGCTCCGGACGCACAGTAATAAAGGTTGTGATCGATAGCGACGGGAGGATGGTTTTTATCGACCTGAGATCGGTTCAGCGTGATAAGGCAGCGGGCCCCTGCGTAGACGATGTTGTTCGCAAAAATATCGTCTGCCATGTTCCACTGCATCTGGAACTCACCGGAGCCGGTTGCCGACGTATCGTTGTCGTAGAGCGTGTTGTTGACCACCGTGCTGTGATCGGTGTGTCCCCGCTCAGGCGCATAACCTCCGATGGAAACACCCGCGGTATGGCAGTGATAGATAAGATTGTTTCTCGCCGTGATGTAGCTGGTGGCGCGGTCCTTGTGCTCACTAGCCAGCTCGATTCCGAAGTCGTCATCATGCATGATGTTCTGTTCGATCAGGATTCTGGTGCCGCCATCCACGTAAATGCCGTCGGAGTTTTCTTCGTTCTGGTATGCCGGATTGCCCCGCGAGTGGATGTTGTAAACCAAATTGCCGCTTACTACTCCGTCGCGGGCCTGGTCGACGGCAGGGTCGGACGCCGTGTGCTCAAAGCCGATGACGTCGATTCCAATGTTGTTGTTGTCGTGGACTACATTGTGAGTAATGCGGAAGTTCGTAACGTTCCCGTTCACCACCAGCGACTCGCTCGAACCGGTTTTCAGGTTATGCACCTCATTGCCGTCAATGACCAGCTCACTGATAGGAGTCTTGGCGTCGGTACCGTACACGGCAATGCCAAACCCGTTGCCGCCGCTTCCGGGAGCATCGCGGCCCGGAAAAGTCTGTTCGATGTGATGAACATTGTTCTTCAGCAGTTCTATATGGGATCCGGCCCCCATAACACTTATGCCCATGGGAGTCAGCCGATGTTCGGCGGTGCGGAAGTTGCGAATTTCGAAGCCTTCGATCCTAACGTAACTCTTGTCATGAATGGTCAGTATGGCGCTTCTGGCATCCGGAGTGAAATGCTCCGCGTCGAGGACGGCCGTCTCGCCAGGATAGCTTCGAAAAGTAATGTATCCATCGGTCGCGTTGCCGGAGGTCTTGATGTTTACGAGCTCTTCGTAGACTCCACCCCGCACATTGACGGTACTACCTGCATGCACGGTGTCTGCGGCATGTTGAATAGTGCGCCAAGGCGCCGTTTGCGTGCCGGGATTCGAATCATCCCCGGTCGTCGACACGTAGAAGCTGGAGTTGGGTTGGCCAAAGGCCCCGGAGACGAACACAAATAACATAACAAGGAACAGAAATTTCACGCTCGTCCTCCCAAGAAAGGCACGCCTGAATGAAATCGAACACAAGCCTTCGTAATACAAGGAAAGGTTTGCAAAGTCAAATGATTTTGGGGCCTCAAGAGGGAAGAGTCTGCCGCGATCCTCATAGTTCTTGCATTCTTTGCCATCTGTCTGAATCACTCGCTGGCCGTTTTAGGTGCCCGCAAGTTTATATTTATCAAAAACGATCGAATATATTTGTTATCTTGTGCTGGACAAACGAAATAAAACGATATAAGTAGTAACAGTTCCGATAGTCATTTAGCGGTTGCTCCCCGACCGGGGGAACATCCTCACCTGGCGAGTGCATGCTTCAATTTGACCGCGATGGCTGGAGATGTGAATCTCGCACTCCAGCAGACTGCCGCTGTGACCTTGGACCAAACGATACATCCCGTCTGAAGAAGAGGAACCGCCGTGAGAATACCGGCTTAGTGGTGATATTGCTGTAGCTGATCGATAAGTGAGGAGATGATTCCGATGCAGCGTAGAGATTTTCTAAAAAGCACTGTCGCTGTTGCCATAGCTGCGGAACTTGGAATGGGTAAAGCGCAGGCGAAGGTTCCCGCCCATAACTGGGGGAACTACGACTACGGCTCCGGTCCCACGGTGAGCGATCGCCTCAATCAGGGTCCTTTCCCTCAATACCCACCCGATGCGGTTATTCCCACTGATGATGTAGTGATGACCACAACTTCTTCGGAAGACGTCGTGCCGAACTATGGCAAAGGGCTGGTCACCTATATCACGGCGGACAGTGGCACGGAGGAAATCAAGTCCGACAATATTCCTCAGGCGATCGAAGACCTGGTTCAATTTCCCTTGGGACAGCAGCTTTACATCCGTCCGACGTGGAGGGAAGTGCAGCCGCGGCCTGGGCGTTTGGAGCTGCCCGATTACGTAAAACAAGTTTTTGAATCGGCGAAGACGAACAACAAGCGGGTCGGACTACGAATTCAGATGTGCGCGCCAGATTATAAGCACGAAGCCGCCCTGCCTGATTTTGTCCTCGAGAAGGTACCGAAAGTTGATCTGGTGAATGGTAATGATCAGGGAGACGTCGCTGCGGGAAAACGATTCTTGGATAACCCGCACTCGCGTTACCAGCCCCGGTATGACCATCCTTTTTTTCGGCAGGCATTCAAAGAACTGGTCGGCCAGTTGGCGGCGGAATTCGATGGCAACCCGCTCGTCGAGTTTATTGATACTTTCATGTATGGCTTTTGGGGGGAAGGGCACACCTGGCCATTCGCCAACAATCCTTTCCCGGATTATCTGACAGGCGAGCGCACCTGGGTCAATATGCTCGAAGTCCAGCTCGAGTACTTCAAGAAGACCCCTCTACTGACCAATACTCAACCGGACTTCAGCCGGGTCGGTAATTCAGAACTGCTGGATCGCACGGTCCGCAGTAACAATTGGATTCGAAGCGATACCATCTTTATTGAGAACGAGCAGATTGAAGCGCTCAGCAACCGTCCGCCATGGATCGCGGCTTTGCTCGAGCAGGGGATTCCCGGTAAACCTCCCGATCCGCACGCCGCACAGGAAGGGATATCTCCGGCAGAGAACATGATCGATCATGTGATCGATATCGGGGCGAATTACTTTTCGCTTTGGAACTTTCACCAGATCAACGCAAAGAACCTGATGACCTACTACCAGGCTTATCCGGCGGCGTTCGACCGGATCAATCGCCGAATTGGCTATAGGGTGAGACCATCTTTCATCTGGAGCTATAAGGACAGCAGTTACCTGGGTCTGATCGTAGGCTTCGCCAATGACGGCATCGCGGGTGTGCCGGGCGTATTACGGGTGACCGTGGAGAGCGGGGACGGAAAGATGCTCACCAGCGGTTGTCTGGACGCCGGTTACCCGTTGCCGGGCAAGATTCGGCAGGCACAGTTCGTGCTTCCGAACGTCGCGGATTGGAAAGGCTTGAAACTTAGAGCTGAGATTGAGGTAAAGGGAATGCGCTATCCCGTGCGGTGGGCTTGTCACCAAAAGCTGAACGATGACGGCTCGCTTACCCTGCGTCCCAACCTCCGTCAGCAGGTCTAGGCCGTGGTTGTTATGATCCAAGTTGTGCTGATTCAAGAGACGCAAGTCTTCTGCGTCCGCAAACGTGTCTTTACAGCAAGAAGCGAAAGTGTCATCACATAGGACTATCGGCCTCAAACGAGAACGGAGACGGTGGAAATGAACTATGTAGCCGATGAGAAGCGGTATGATGCGGCCCAATTTCGGCGGTGCGGGCAATCAGGATTAAAGTTGCCCCTGGTATCGCTGGGGCTGTGGCAAAACTTTGGCGGCACCGACGTATTCGAGACGGGAAGAGCGATGATCCGGCGCGCGTTCGACCGCGGCGTGACCCACTTTGACCTGGCCAACAACTATGGACCGCCCTATGGATCGGCGGAGGAGAATTTCGGAAAGATTCTACGCAAGGATTTTCTTCGCCTTCGAAACGAGCTCGTCATCTCAACCAAAGCCGGATGGGATATGTGGCCCGGGCCGTATGGAATCGGCGGGTCGCGCAAATATCTGCTGGCGTCGCTGGACGAGAGCTTGAGCCGCATGGGGCTGGAGTATGTGGATATCTTCTACTCCCACAGGCCGACCATGGATGTGCCGCTGGAAGAAACCATGGGCGCGCTGGCGCAGGCGGTGCATCAGGGCAAGGCTTTGTATGTGGGCATTTCGTCGTACAGCCCGGAGCGAACCCGGGAAGCGGCGCGTATTTTGGAAAGCCTGGGGGTACCGCTGCTGATTCATCAACCGTCTTACTCCATGCTGAACCGTTGGGTGGAAGAGGGGTTGCTGGAGACGCTGTATCAATTGGGCGTGGGCTGCATTGCGTTTTCTGCGCTGGCACAGGGGCTGCTGACCAACAAGTATCTGAATGGGACGCCGAAGAACTCGCGTGCAATGATGGAAGATTCTTTTCAGAAAGAGTTCCTGCGCGAAGAAAATCTGGAGCGCGTGCGGGCGCTGAACGAAATTGCGCGGAGGCGGGGGCAGACACTAGCGCAAATGGCCATCGCCTGGGTGTTGCGCGACAATCGGGTGACCACGGTGCTGATCGGGGCGCGCACGGTGGAGCAACTAGATGATTCGCTGGACGCGGTGAAGAAACTCGGATTCACGAATGCAGAACTAGAAGAGATCGATCGCCATGCGCAGGACGGGGCTATCGATATTTGGAAAGATGCCCGTCTTGGCACGGCGTAGCGATGCTACGAATTTCTTTTGGGGGGCGCGCGCTTCGAAGGACGCGACGCCAGTTCGGTTCCCGTCCCTGGTTAGTCTCGCACTCTGCGGATGCACTAAGCGGGAATATGCCTGTCTATAATCCAAGAGGCGCTTGCAGAGGCTTCCGCGATTTCCCTTGACAACCCCATCCAAGAGAATCTAAAAATGTTGATTCGTAAATAATCGCAAGTCGACGAAATTCTTCGTAATGGTTGGCGGTCTCAGATCCCACATTTAATTCGGAGCAAGGTTCGAATTCAGAAAGTGTCGATTCACAGATTGACAGGGGCCCAGGCATGACGAAGGTGGGGCGCGGAGTGAGGCTCGGCGTATGGCTTATCACCGTATTCACGGCAGTGACGGCCGCAGGTCAAACGCGGCTGGGCGTGCCCGCTTATCAAGACCCAGGCTCTGCACAATGGACAGCGTGGGCGGCGCCGGGGGCGAAGGCCATCGGCATCATGATCGTCAATCTCGATAATGGCGACGACGAGAACTACTACCCGAGCGTGGACAAGGCCATCCGCGCCACCCGCAAGCAGGGCATCTTCGTGATTGGATACACCTACACAGGCTACGGCACGCGTGATCCTAAGATCGTCCGGCAGAAGATTGATGCGGTCTACCGAAACTATTTGGTCGATGGCATCTTCTTCGACGAAGCGCCGACCGATTGCAACACCAACAATTCATTTCTTTCAACCCAGTTTTTGTATTACCAGTTACTCACCAACTACGTGCGTGAAAAAACGGGGGCGCGGATTACGGTGCTCAATCCCGGCACCTACAGCCCCAGCGATTGTTGGATGGGCATCACCAACATCCTGATGAACTGGGAAGACAAAGGCTTCGCGAGTTATCGAGACAATTATGTTGACTTTGCGTGGGTGCACAAGTATCCGCCGGACCGGTTCTGGCACATCGTCTATGGCATGGGTGCTAACGAACTTCAGAAAGCTCTAGATTTAGCCAAGCAGCGCAATGCTGGCTGGATTTACCTAACCCAGGAGGCAGGCAATCCGTATGCCACGCCGCCGAAATACTGGACGGCCGAAGCGGAGGCGGTGGAGCAGCAGGCCGTGCAAGCCCCCTTTGCCAGCGCATGGCCGGATTCCTTCGATGGCCAGGGCGCTCGGCTGCGGGGGCGCACCTCGATTCGTTGGAGCGGTACGAGCCCGAATTGGCAGATATTTCTCGACACCGATCAGAATTCGAAGACCGGGTATACCGGTGGTGGCATTGCAGTCGGCGCGGAATACATGTTCGGAGTTGAGGGCGGCACGGCCCATTTGTGGCAGTACGCGGGCACAGGCGCAGATTGGAACTGGACGGAAGTTGCTGCAAATGCCGCGTTCAACGTTCTTGATCCCGGTGTTCAGGCCGCGAGCTTCGACACGGCAGGCTTGGGCGGCGCGAAAACTTTGAATTTTCAGATTCTTGCCTTGGACGCTACCGGTCATCCAACCTATGACAGCTACGTCTTGCCGCTTAGCCTGAACAATACCGGACTGGTGTTCGACATCACAAACCATTCGCAGTAATTGGAAAGCAAACTATGAGAAAGCGTGGAACCTGGGTTGTAGCTGTGGCCTTGTTTTCTCTGGGGGTGTTCTCGCAGGGGCAGGATGTTCCTCGAGACCAGGACTGGACACATTATGTCCGGATTGCCGCCTACGGACTGACGCCCGATAACGCGCAACAAATCGTTGATCGCGCCACCAAAGACGGTGTCTCTGGCATCGAAGTGGACAACGATATTCCGGGAAGATACGAAAGCTTTCTCGATCCTCAAGAAAAACTCGCCGCAATTCACAATGTAGCTGTCGCGGCGCATAAGGCCAATAATCATGGATACGTCTATATCGCTGGACTGGAGTGCATCACCGCACACGGCGACCGCGTCCAGCACACGCTTGCCAAAGATCATCCCGACTGGTTGCAACGCAAGATCACGGGGGAGCCCGCCATCTTTGGCGGGGGCAACGCTTTTTGGATTGCGCCGGGTGACGAGGACGTATGGGTGAGTCCGTATGCGCCGGAATGGCGAAAGACCTACATGGAGCGGGTGCGACAGATTGCCGCCACCGGCATTGACGGAATCTATGTCGACATCCCGTACTGGATGACGCACTTCGACGGCTGGGAAGATACCTGGGCCAGCTTCGATGACTACACGGTTGCTGCTTTTCGCGCTAAGTCCGGTCTGGATGCTCGCAAAGACCTCAAGCTCGGTGATTTTTCCGACTCCAATTTCCGCAAGTGGGTCGATTTCCGCATCCAGAGTCTTACCGATTTCATGCAGGAAATTAATCAGAATGCCAAGTCGGTGAACCCAAAAATTGTTACCGTGGCCGAAATCTATCCGGGGATTGAGGAGGAGGCAGTTCGCGTGGGTGCGGATGTTTACCAGATGTACGCGGTCCTCGATGCGATCGCTCACGAATATTCATTCGGCGAGGGTGGCCACATGGCGTCGGCCCGAGACCCTCTTGTCTGGTTTGAATATCAAGTCGGAATAGCATCGTTTCGCGCTTTCGCCGAGGGAAAGCCGACGTGGATTCTCAATTATTCATGGGACGGGGACAAGAAGGTTGATCCTGGCCAGGCCATGCAGAATCTTGCGATGTCAGAACTGATGGCCGACGCAAACTTTTGGGACGCGAAAGGCCATGTGATGTCTGGATCGAATGATCCGGCGACACGGCAGCAGATTTTCCGATGGATTGCCGAACATCAAGACGTGTTCTACAACCCGCGCCATCCATTGCATCCCGTGGGGGTTTATTTTTCGCCCACCACGCGGAACTATTTCGCTAAAGAGTTTATTGCCTCGTATCGAGGTACCATGCTCCTGCTGATGCAGAATCATCAGGAATATCAGGTGGTTACCCCTCGAACTCTGTCAGCCTTTCGCGGAGGGACTCTAATTCTGCCCGATGTCCGAATGCTCGACGACGCCGAGAAGTCTGCCTTGCGTACCTATGTTTCGGCAGGGAACACGGTCGTAATCAACGGCACGGACGCCAGCGGATTGGCGGACTCACCGCAGGTACTTCGCTTCGAAAATGACCCAGGTCAGGCTTACATGACGACCCTTGAGCGTGACTTCGGGCAGGCTACGCCCGATCTGCAGAAGAAGTTTCTGGCAACTCTAAAAAACCATGCGGAGATTTCTGTGGATGCCCCACTGGAGGTAGTGACGAACATTGCCGAAGTGAACGGGAAGGAGTGCGTATTCATCGCGAATTTCAAGGGCTTGCGCGGCCATGAGAATCCGATTCAGATTCCGGTGAATATTCGTATTACCTTTGCAGGACGGCAGAGGAAGACTTTGAAACTTCTCCCCTTTCTCGGTGAGGCGCAGGAGATTCAAGGAAGCAAAGAAGCTGGGAATTCAGTTTTCATTTTACCCCCCATAGAAAAGGGCGCTGTCGCTTGTTCGGATGTACAGTAAACCCAAGGTTGTGGAATCGCTATGCCTGAATCAATAAAAGCCCTCTGGCGCTGACCATCGCTCTGGTCGTTACTCTGATCACGCTCTGATCATCGCGCTGCCCAATAACCAGGCCGCTCGAAGGCTAAGCGAAGAATCCGTAAGCAATAGTAGGGAGGACAGCTCGATGCACCGACGCGAATGGCTTCACAGGATGGGAATTATGGCAGGGGCCGCTGCCATTCCGGGTAGTGCAGTCAGGTTGACCGTCGCCCAAACGACGAATAAGGACCCAGAACATCCTCGGCCTGCGGCGATCTCATTGCCCGACTACGAACCGAAAAGCATGCTCCAGGTTCATGAAACGCAGGTTGATCGGTCACAATTTCCCTTGATTGATATCCACACCCATATTTCTGTGTCGGCCAAGGCAGAAAATGGCGTATCGCTGGTGCCTGAACGTCAATATTTGGGTACGCCGCAGGAACTCCTGGCGGTCATGGAGCGAAAGAATATCAGAGCAATGGTGAACTTGACCGGCGGGTATGACAAGGGTCTGTCAGATACGGTCACGAAATATGATCGTGCTTTTCCGGGGCGCTTCTACACTTTTACCGAGCCTTCCTACTCCCGATTCAAGGAACCAGACTATCCGGCGCTTCAAGCGCAGGCGATTGAGCAGGCGCATCGTGATGGCGCAAGAGGTCTCAAGATCCTCAAGACCTTAGGGCTCTATCTCCGGGAAAATATCACCTCCAGCACATTGGTGAAAATTGACGATCCCAGGTTCGACCCAATGTGGGATGTCTGCGGCCAGCTCAACATGCCCGTGGCGATCCATATTTCGGATCCAGTTGCATTTTTTCTGCCCACCGATCGCTTTAACGAGCGCTATGAGGAGCTCAATAACCATCCGGATTGGTCTTTCTACGACCACGATTTTCCCAGCAACGCGGAGTTGATCGCGGCGCGGAACCGAATGATCGCGCGTCATCCCAAAACTCATTTTATTGTGTTACACGTAGGGAACTTTTCGGAGAACTTGCAGAATGTAGCGGAGAATCTCGATGGCTTTCCAAATATGACAGTTGATATCGCCGCCCGGATTGGAGAGCTAGGACGTCAACCGCGAACGTCGCGGAAGTTTTTTGATACGTATCAGGACAGAATTCTGTTTGGAACTGACGCGACACCACACGGCGACGAGTTCCCGCAGCAGGTGTTTAACGACAAGCTTTACGAAATTTACTACCGGTTCCTCGAAACCGACGACGAATATTTTGACTATGCCCCGGCGAAGGTGCCTCCCCAGGGCCGCTGGCGCATCTATGGCATCCATTTGCCGGAGACCATCCTGCGCAAGGTGTACTACGAGAACGCTGCTCGTGAATTGAACATCACGCTCTAATGAGACTGGATCTTCGTCTGCTCGGGCTGTCGGCTTGATCTGAGGGTGAAGCAGACATCGTGACCGGAGATGCAGCTGTCTCTGTCGGCTATCGTCCGTCGGCTATCGAACGATCGGAGCAATTTCGATGAATCCCTTTTCCCGGGTTTTCGCCTCATTTATATTATGCGCGACCTGCGTGGTTGCCGCGGACAACCATGTGCTCGAGAGCACACGAGCGCCCCATGATACTGTCCATCAGGCCGATCCGGCTTCCACCTTCTGGCGGCATGCCCGCCCCGTTTATGCGGAAAGAGATCCGCACGGCGAGCCAGTTCTGGACCATCGCACGGAGATACGCTCACGATGGACCAAGGACAATATTTACTTCTTGTTTATCTGTCCTTATGAGGAGTTGTACTTGAAAACTGCACCGGACAAGGTTCACGAAACTAACCAACTCTGGAATTGGGATGTCGCGGAGGTACCTTCCACGTACCGGAACGATTTGGCATCCTCAAACTCGTCGATACCAAGGCCCTGAAACATTGACTGCCTCAGGCGAAAATGCACGGATCTTAATAAGGACGAGTCAAGAAGTGCAAAGATATTGGTGTTCGAATGAATATGCCTTCCATCGGGACAATGCTGAGCGGATTCTGAAGCGGCAACTCTGATGTACCGCACTTTCCCTTCGAACTAGGCGTCAGACCACGGTCACTTCAGCTCCGGATTCTCTTAGCGCGCTCAGATCGGCTTTGTGAATGCCGGAGTCTGTGATGACGTGTTGAAGCGCGGACGCAGGGGCAATGAGTGAAAGACTCCGCTTTCCAAACTTACTGGAATCGCAGACAGCCACCGCGACCTTGGAGATTTCTATCATGGCGCGGTTCACTTTCGATTCCAAAAGATTAGGTGTGCTGAACCCATACTGAACGTCGAATCCGTCAACCCCGAGAAAAAGGATGTCCGCATACAATTTGCGGATCGTCTCCTCGGCAATCGGCCCCACCAGAGAAAAAGAGTTCTTTCTTAGACTGCCACCGGTGAGGATCACCTCCAGCGCCGAACCAGAGAGTTCAGCGGCGATGTTCACCGCGTTGGTGATGATCGTCAAGTTCCTACGGTTCCGCAGGGCGCGAGCAATGGCAGTCGTGGTAGTGCCGGAATCAAGAACGACCACTTGCCCCTCCGTCACCATGCGCACGGCAGCAGCGGCAATCCGCAACTTTTCTTGGCGATGCAGCTTTTCCTTTTCTCGTAAAGTTCGGTCTTCCAGGGTGCCGTCGCGAGCCGGCAGCCCTCCACCATGGGTGCGGTGAATGGAACCCTTTACATGGAGGGTCTCCAAGTCCTTGCGGATCGTGACCTGGGAAGTATGGAAGTGCCTGGCCAAGTCCACGACCAAGACCCGTCCGTCCCGACGGAGTAGATCAAGGATCGCTCTTTGCCGTTCTTCGTTTAGCATTCAGGAATTTTACACGGCTCCCACACAGGGATTCGGTGGGAGCCATCCTCGCGAGCCTTTCTTTTTATCTCGAATGCCCTTCTGTTGTCTAGCGAAAAGTTCCGTATGAGTTCGTGCGGATCCACGGTTGGGAGCGCTATTCGGGCCGAGCCTCGAGTAGGAGATGTTCGTTGAACGTGGCGGAAAGTGTGGCTTGCGGGCCATGCACGCTCCCAAGATCCTTGTTGTTTACGTAGTCCACAATGTGATAATTGCGATTCTGCAGACCGCGCAACTCAATCGGCCCCCTCCAATGACGGGCAAAGAACGCGTAGTAGATTTCTTGGCCTTTGCGGATTACATGTGCCTCCGGATGATCAAACCCTATGTCGTAAAGATCTCCGAGATATTCGCCTCGTGATAGCATTTTGTCTTCGTAAATGTGCAACCAATTCTCAAAGACCTCCTTTCGCTGCGGCGTCAGCTCCGACTTGCTGTGCTTCTCAACGAGATTCGGGAGAACGAACTGGGTTCCCACAACTCCTCCCACACCCACGGTGGAAGCGAAATCAATCCCTCCGTCGCTCAACTCGACGTGATCGCCAAAATAGGGAACGTTGTCGCCCATGAGTGCTTTCAACGTCTTGCCCTTGGAGCGGATTTGAAACGAACTTTCCGGATCCGATGCCACAGACATATTGAAATGTGGCATGGTGAAGAAAGAGTATGCAGTACCGCAAGGGCAAAACTCTACCAACGCGTCCGGTTTTACGCTACGAGCGGTTTCGTAGATCTCGCGAAAGAAATCGGGCAGCGCTTCCACCGAGTCCTCCGGACGTTGGTGGTGGTGCGCTGGATTGTAGCAGGGTGGAACGGCGTTCATGTGCTGACCATCCAGCTTGAGGCCGTCGAATCCCCACTCCCCAAGGATCTTACGAACGAGCTCTTTGTGGTACTCCACAACCCCCCGGTCAGCCGGGCATAGATAAAACGAATTCCACCAGGAAATCTTCCGCTTCGATCCGTCACGATTCAGCAGAAGGTAGTCGGAATGGTCTTTAAGTAGCTGTGAATCCGGGACCGCACTCAGCGGCGACCACCACAGTTGCGCTTTGAAGCCCTCCGCGTGGATCCGATCAACCAGGGCCTTCATGTCCGCGTCGCCATGGGGAAATTTCTTGGGATCGAGTCCCCAGTCGCCGTAGTTGTTCTGCCACCCATCGTCCAACGTGACCCAAGAGAATCCCATTTCCTTAACCGTGGGAAGAGTGTCCTCGACCTGCTTGAGCTGCACTGACCGGCCGTAGCCCCAGGCGCACCAGATTGGGCCAAAAGCGCTTTCCGGGGCGGAAGCCATTTGAAAGCCCTGCCGTACCATGAGGCGGCGGTATTCGGCGAGGGTGCGAAAGTAATCCCCCCGATGGACACTCACAAAGGTGCGAAGCGTATGGAAGCTTTCCCCCGGCTCCAGCGTTCGCTCCCGCTTCGAGCGGATGGCCACGCGAACGTGGCGCGCATCCGGCATGGAAACCGGAAGCGATATGAGCCGCGGCCCAGGCTCTACATGTCCTACCGCGAGACCAACATCTTTGCGCCATACATCGACAATGGGAGTTCCGCCGCCGTAGTCGCTGGCATTCATGCCAAGATAATTTTCCTGCCGAAATCCGGACCGCAACGGAAGCACCCAATTTGGCCGATTCTCGTAGGAACCACTTTGGTAAGACCAGAACGCAGGGCCGCGTACTACACGCGTCGCGCTCAGTGAATATTGATGGTTGGCCCAACCGCGGATTGCGAGCCGAGCCGCCCCTTCGTTTGTGTAGGCAACGTCAAAAATCGCAATGGATGGGAAATCCGCATATATCGTGACTGAGATGTCCTTGCGCAAGTCGCCGGACTTGCCAGTCAGCGACAGTCGTTCGCCCGCGCCAAATGCGTCCGTCACACGCTCCCGGTGGCTCGCGCTCAAGGCAAAGTCGCTCCAGGTGCGAATGCCAGTGACTGTCTCCGATGCGGAAAACGGAGTCAGAAGTTTTGGATTTGAG
>Ga0182024_10012953_pt1 | contig 16404 bp, 14 predicted proteins | sample P32metaG_FD_120480 | JGI IMG/M metagenome (GOLD analysis project Ga0182024, IMG submission 120480) | Permafrost microbial communities from Stordalen Mire, Sweden - P3-2 metaG (Illumina Assembly) | ecosystem: Environmental > Terrestrial > Soil > Wetlands > Permafrost | place: Sweden: Stordalen... | reverse complement strand
CAATTAACAGCCCCTTCCGGTTTCGCTCCGAATACGCGCACGCTACGCACGACGAGGGATATTGGTTTGAGACCGATTATCGCCTTTCACACTTTGGCGGAAAAAACAGCCCGGTGGGCCGGCTGGAACCGATCTTTCGCATGCAGCAGACGCTTCGCAGCGCGCCGGATTCCACTAACTTCCTGCCCACGAAGAATCAGCAGGAACCGGAATTTGGTTTGAACTATTATTTGCCCCTTGAAGTGCGCATCAATTCCAGTTACGAACGCCAGTTGGGGAACGGCAACGCCAATGTCTGGGAAACGGGCATCATCTACCGGTTCCTCTTCCCAACCTGGAAGAGCAAAGGGCATTGAGAGGGAAATCTCTCACCTCGTCGTTCCCCTCGCGCTGAGCAGGATCTCGCCGCTTCAGCCTGCAGCGGGCTCATGAGTGGATGCCGCCTGGACCGCGGGCGGCAAGCCATCCTCCTGTCGATGTGAGACTCTTACAATCATGATACTTCGCAGCATCCTCATTGTATGCAGCACAATTTGCTTTGCTGTTGTCTCGCCGGCACAGCAGGCTCCAGTGAAGACCAGTTCTGCTGCCTCCGCGCCGTGTCGTATTCATCAGCTCTTCCTGGAGGATCAAGCTGATCGGAGCGGCGGCAAAATCTCAGATGGAGTCAACGTCAATCAACGGGATGCTGCCAGACGAGCGGAAGTCAAGGAACTTCTCGCAGCTGGAAAAGTCAAGACTGCTGGCGATTTTCATGACGCCGCTTATATCTATCAGCACGGCATAGAAGCAAGCGACTATCTGTTGGCGCACATACTCGCGATAGAAGCTGTGGTGAAAGGGGATGATTCGTCGAAATGGATTTCAGCAGCCACGCTGGATCGCTATCTTCAAGCGATTGGTCAGCGCCAGGTTTATGGAACGCAATATCTCGATAGACGGGTTGCTGATTCCCAGGCGCGTAAAAACGATCCGCAAGCTCCGCAGCCCGATCCGAATGTTCATGGCATGACACAGGAGCCCTTCGATCGAATCCTGATACCAGATGCCTTGCGGCAGAGCTTTTGTGTTCCAGGCCTGGAACAACAGGCTTTGAATCTCAGAGAGTTTGAAGCTGGAGGCTATCCCGATGGCATCATCCCAAAGGGCTGCACTCGATGAATCGAGCGTGTCGAACAGTAAAATAGGTGCATGTTGCAAGTAGAGCTTCTCGCATAATATGAAGGGCGATGTCTGGTGGATGCGCAGGGCTTTCCTGTCGCCAGGCTCCGGAGGGCTTTCCATCGAGCATCTCTCGAATCAGCCGTCTCGCGCGCAACTGCGCTTCCTGCAGTGGCGATGAACTGGCAACAGGGTCCTCCTCTGCCGACTGCTTCTCTTTTTTGTCCCGGACTTGATTTCAGAATTCACACGGAGATGCAAACCGCGCGCATCAAGAGGATCTTCCTGGCGCCCATCAAGGATGAGCGGCGGCGACATCAAGGAATGACGACACCGACAATCGGCCTAGCACAACACACCTGCGGGTGATGCCGGTTCCTTCGTTGGCAGCTCTCGGTCGAGCTCTTCAATCAAGGAACCTTCCTCAATCCGAAAGACGCGATGGCCAAGCGCCCGTGTGTGAACACGATGCGTGACAAGGAGAATTGCCTTTCCGGACGCGCTTAGGTTCTCAAGCACCTGCCGCTGGTTTTCCTCATCCAACGCAGAAGTTGCTTCATCCAGAAGCAGCAGTCGGCCTCCGCGCAAGAATGCCCGCGCTAAACCAAGCCTTTGCCGTTCTCCACCCGAAAACAGAGCCCCGTTATCGCCGACTCCGGTATCCAGACCGAGCGGTTGTGCCGCCACAAACTCGTCCAGCCTGGCAGTCTCCAATGCCTTCATCAGTTCCTCGTCGCTCCGCTGTGGCAATCCAAAGAGCAGATTATTTCTTATCGAATCGTCGAGTAGAGTGATTTCCTGTGGCACGTACGCGATACTTGCGCGATCGACACGAACAACACCGGTTAGAGGCTGTGAGACGCCCGCAATCAAATTCAGCAGTGAACTCTTGCCGATACCGGAAGCCCCGTGAAGCACAATCGTCTCGCCTTCCCTCATGCAAAGGTTCACATTGCGCAAGATCGTTTCCCGACCGCGGAAGGAAAAGCTCACCTGCGCCATCTGCATGACCATGCCGGCATCGGGCAGGAGGGAGGGCAATGCGAGTTCGCGGAGCATGCGGCATTGGTTCAACTCCAAGTCCACAATCTTTACGTTCTCGTAAGAGCCGTCCATCTGGCCGGCGAGGAGCGAGATCTGGCTAATGAGGGGAAGCAGGCGTCGAGAAAGCACAAAGTAGAACACCAAAAGTGACAGCAACCGGGTCAGGTCCCCCTGGCGCAATTCAACAAGGATGACAATGAAGAGAAACAACAGTACAGCGCCTTGATCGGCGGCAATTCGCGTGAATTGGGGAAGAAACGCAACGTGCAGATTGTTCACGGCCACACGTTCCGCCTGGCGTCGGATTCGCTCCTGAAAAAAGTCGTGGTTCCCGTACGTGCGAATTTCTTTTCCGGATGAGAACATGTCCGCCAAGTTTCTCTGCAGACAACGCAATGAAATCTCGCGGCTCGATGCAGCCACCTGAAGCCTTCTACGTATGAGAAACCAGTGGCCTGCATAAAACGCAGCGACTGCAAAACCCAATGCGCAGGCGGCAGCGAGGCTCTGATACACAAGCGCAGCAGTCATGACAGCAACGATTACTAAATTGGATGTCAACTCAATACATCGATGATAGAAGTCAGCGGCCTCGCGCGTTGTCTGAAGCGCACGGGCGGAGAGTTCGCTGCGATTACACTCGACGAACCGGCCCCATTGAATCCGGCTATATCCCTCGGTCAGCCGAAGAAGGAATGCCGTATGCAGATTCTGAATCTGCCGAAAGGCAGAGCGTGCCGAAAAGAGATCCAACAAGCCGCGAAGAACCACGAGGACTGCCGTGACGACGGCGGCCGAAAGCACCGTCATTGGGGTCAACCAGAGGTGATGGCTGAACGCGCGCCCCTGTAGCAGCAAGAACAGCAGATACATTGCTGCAGCAACCAATAGGTCGCAAAATCCTACTGCGATCCTTCCCAGTGTCAACAATACAAGGATGAGGCGTTGCCGATTTCCCAGAGGCCCTAACGCCGTGCGAAAACTGCCTCCGGCGCGGGCAGAGCTGTCGATCTTCATGCTATCGATAGGACTCATGGGAGCTTGACTCCTGATGATTCAAGCGTACCAACCTGCGGACCACCGAGTTGTCAGAGGTCGGTCCTTGAAATGTCAGCGAATTGTCAGTGGAGCCCCGCCAACTTGCGGAGCATTGAACGTAACAGCACGGCCGGCATTCAGGTTGACGGGGCGAACGATCGATTCACTTCGGGATAAGTAATCTGGCACGGAGCAAGGGTCAACACCGAAGCCGGAGTGTAGGTACCGGGCGCGCGAAACATCATCGCGGCTGTCGAAACGGAAGATAACTACAGCAGCGGTTTCTTCGATCGAGGCGTCGACAATAAGTTCATTGGATGCACATCGGACTCCAACGGCTACGTTCAGAACAACACGTACGCATCATTGAGAGTTGCGATCGGAGGGAAAGGGGGCAACCTAGTGAAATCACTAGCCTGCTCCAAGATCTGATCGTTCGGAGCAGGCCGGAAGACCTTCAAGCCACGACCAGGTGAGCAATTGGCATTTACTGAGACAATCCAGTGACAAACTTCAGACTCTTTCGTGACACGCTGCAGCAAGAGCCCCGGTAGGCTGGATTTGTACAGCATCGAGCAGGCGCTCAATAGAGCCTCTCTTTTCTGAAATCTTCTCGCTTGTCTTTGTTGTCGAAAGACTTTAACTGATTTCGCCACAATCTTATGCGTATTCAAGGAGGAACAATGAAGCACCTGGAAGGGATAATGCTGGGGCTTCCACTGCTTGCAGCGATGTTGGCTATTGGAGGCTCTGTAGCCGTTGGCCAGACCGATAGCCCGCAGCAGCAGCCCCACAACAAAATGACACCAAAGGCGGCTCACGCGGGAAACCAGGACCGCGGACAGCAAGTATTCGAGCAGAATTGCGCTCGCTGCCACAACGCGCCAGAGGGATTTTCATCCAGTATCTCGGGCACGGTCGCCGTGCACATGCGCGTGCGTGCGGGGCTGAGCGAAGCGGACTACAAAGCTCTAAGCAAGTTCCTGAACCCATAACGCTGCCCCTTCGTTGACCCGCTTTCTGCGCATCAACCACTGGATACTGACAATTGAATAACTCGGAGATGACAACCCATCGCAATGAATCCGCTAAGGTGAGATAAGGATGGCCGGTCAGGTGGGTCGAGGCAAGGAACATTCGGCTAGACACCGCTTGGTTTTCAGGTGGCTCCACGCGACCGCCGCCAACCTCAAAGGAGAGTTTATGCAGAGGAAGTACATGCAACTGGTTTTGTTGACCGCGGTCATTGTGCTCACTGGGCTTTCTTCTCAATTCGTCCGGGCTGAAGGTGCCCCGCAGAGAATCGAGATCACAGCGAAGCGCTTTGAATTTGGGCCTGGGGAAATCACTTTGAAGAAGGGACAGCCGGTGATTCTCGTGCTCAAAAGCGCAGACGTGGCGCACGGGATTAGCATTCGCGAGCTGAATGTCCTGGTCAAAGTAGGTAAAGGCGGCACAGCTGAAGTGCAATTCACACCGGACAAGACTGGGGATTTTGTCGGTCACTGTGCTGTGTTTTGTGGCAGCGGCCATGGCTCGATGGCCTTCAAAGTACACGTCGTGGACTAGGATGAGCAGACTCTTTACAGCGGCTGCCGCAATCTTCGTCACAGCAATCGCCGGGTGCAAGGCCAGCGCTCCGGGAAAGCTGGAGACGAATACCATGACGTTTGCCAAGCATCATATTTTCATCGGCAACAAGAATCAGAAGAATCCGCTGCCGGACACAGCAGAGACTCGTGCTGACGGCAAGGAAGCATTCTCGCATTACTGTGTTGCCTGCCATGGTATGGATGGCCAAAACACCGGCGTTCCGTTTGTCGATCATATTTCGCCACCTATCCCATCGCTCGCATCGCCTGACGTGCAGAGTTATACCGATGGCCAGCTGAAATCGATCCTCGATTATGGAATCCAGCCTTCCGGAATGCCTGGTTCCAAGGGAACTTTGAGCGACGACGAGCTCTGGTCCATTGTGGTATTCCTCCGGCATCTTCCTCCGGCGGGCAGCCAGGGAGTCCCGGACATGTATACGCACTGAGTTGTCCGGCAGTGGAGGGAACGAGTTAGCGAGGCGTCGTGAGTGCAGGGCTCAGCATACCGGGAACGTCGACTATCAAATATGTGGAAAGCGACGGCATTGCGTTTGCTGTTGGATTCTACTTTTCGTTCCGGCTCATTATTGTCCTGTTTTCGGTTCGCGTGTTGGGACTTGAACCGAGCACGGGAACTGGGCTAAGTCTTGGCTTGGATCTGGCTCTCCTGGCTCTCGTCTGCTTCAATCTTCTCGGCGCCGCCGAGACTTCATTCCGATCCTTGCTACGGCTTTCGACCATGCGGTGGGTGCTCGCCTTCATGACAGTTTCGTTTTGCAGCCTGGCCTGGAGCGAAACGTCATCTTTGCCGAATTCTGTCGCGTATTGGCTCGGACTGGCAGTCGATGTTGCAATCATCACCTTGCTGCTTCGAAGCGCATCCATGGCGAGCGTGTCTCATTCCCTGATGAAGGGGTTCATCTGGAGCACCTGTCTTCTTGCCCTGGTAGCCTGGATTATGCCCGCTCAAGCAGATCTTCGCCTTGGGGATGAGCAGTTTTTTAATTCCAACGAGATAGGCAATCTGTGCGCCTTTACTATTTTTCTTGCCCAGTATCTGATGCGCCGAAGAGATGGAAAATGGGGACTGATTACGTTCTTCCTCGCGGTGACTCTTCTTCGCAGTCTGAGCAAGACGACGATTGTGGCCTTTCTATTAAGCGAGATCTTCCTGTTGGTGCAGGACAGATCGATAAATCGAAGGACGAAGATCCTCCTCACGACCACTGCACTATTGCTGGGTGTTGTCTTCTGGGGGCTGTTTGAAGCCTACTACGACATCTACACTTCTGCTGGAAACCAGGCCGAGACCCTGACTGGGCGCACTGCAATCTGGTTCTACGTTCTGAATGCGTTGTATGACCATCCATGGAATTTATGGATCGGACACGGTTTTGACGCCTGGTGGAAGGTCGTTCCCCCATTCGGCGACAACTTCGAAGCCAGGCATGCGGAAAATGAATTGCTGCAGCAGTTGTATGCCTATGGCGTCCTGGGGATTGTCCTGCTCGTCGGCCTATACGGAAGTGTCTACCGGCAGGTGCGCAGGCTGCCGCGGAGCCCGATCAGAGTTCTCTTTCTCAGCTTGTTGCTGTTCATACTCATTCGCGGTCTGGCGGAGGCCGATTCTTTCGATCTTTTGCTTCCGTTATGGTCTATGGTTCTGGTTACGATGCTCGCTGATCATGAAGTCAATGCGAGCAACGTTTTTTCCGGAACCCTTGATGCTGCGAAGGTCGATTCCCTAAGCCATTCTCGGCGCACATGATTCCGATCATTGAAGCACGTCCTTGGACTGATCAGCCGAACGTCAACAAATCGAAGATGTGCATTTTCTTTCCCTCGAACCGATAGCGGAGAAACACATGCTTTTCAAGGACACCATTCAGAAATCGTTGCCCCTCTTCAAGTTGTGGCTCATGGGCGAGTCCCTGCAGCTTTCCGGACGCATGGCGAGCTGGCAAGTGCGGGCGCGGAATACTATCGCCAACCTTCAGGAAGTTGAATTTCGAGTCAGCTCTCAATGGGGACAGGACGGCATCATCGATTGGCTAATTGAACGGGCTGGAATTCCTTCCACCGCCCAGACCTTCATTGAACTTGGGGTTGAAGACTATCGCCAATCCAACACCCGTTTTCTATTGCAGAATAGGAATTGGCGCGGCCTCATCGTGGACGGTGATCCGGCTTTAGTTGCGGCGGTCAAGAGCGATGGTCTCGCGTGGAGGTATGATCTTACTACCCGGCCCGCTTTCATAACTCGAGAGAACATAAACGATCTGATTTCAGGCGCCGGGTTCGGCGGAGAGATTGGTCTGTTAAATATCGACATCGACGGAAACGATTACTGGGTATGGGAAGCACTTCATACCGTTCGTCCGATCATCTGCATCTGCGAGTACAATGCCGTTTTTGGCGACGTGCACCCGATCTGCATTCCGTACGACCAGTACTTCAGCCGGACGAAAGCGCATCCCAGCAACTTGTATTTCGGTGCTTCGATCGAAGCGCTTCGCTCGTTGGCTTCAAAGAAGGGATATAGATTCGTTGGCACAAACTCTGCGGGTAATGACGCATTCTTTGTGCGGGAAGATTATGCCGGCTGGTTTGAAGAAAGCACGCTACAGTCCGTTCGATCGCTGCCGTCTCTTTTCCGGGAATCAAGAGACGGGTCTGGCCGAAACACGTATATCGGAGGCGTAGAAAGACTCAGGCAAATATCAAGCTTGCCCGTCTTCCAGGTCGAGACGGGCAATATCGTCACGCTTGGCGACCTGGAAACTGTTTATAGCGACGAATGGATGCGACTCATGACTGGCGGTACCGCCGTTTCATGAGATTCGAGGGACCACTTGGAAAGCACCTCATTCCGCAAGTTCCCCTCGATCCGGCATAATTGTCATCTCATTGTAATTTGTCGGCTGATTTCTCCTTAATTAGACTAGAATAGGTGACAATAAAAGAGGAAGGATCTTGAATAATGATCCAGGAAATGGAATTGCCAACAGACACCCAGACCGGCGAGGCACACACAGCAAACCTCGGTACGATTCTAATCATAGAAGACGACCCGCGCATGCAGAAGGTGCTGCGGAGAATCTTTACGGAAGAGCGCTATGCGGCTGTTGTGGCCGGTGACGGTCAAACTGGACTGGAGCTGTTTCGCACCGAACGGCCGCTCGCTGTGGTCTTGGATCTGATCCTCCCGCAAATTTCCGGGCGCGAACTATGCCAGACGTTCAAGAGCCAATCGAGTGAAATCCCGATCATCGTGCTCAGCGCAATCACGGAGGTCGCGGATAAGGTGCTTCTGCTGGAGTTGGGCGCCGACGATTATGTAACCAAGCCCTTCAGCCCGCGCGAGCTTATGGCACGTGTTCAAGCGGCTATCCGGAGACAGCGGAAGCCAGGGCTGCCCACCGTTTATCGATTTGCGGATTGCGAAATCGACTTCGAGAAAATGACGGTTCGACGCAATGGGAGTCCGATCATCCTGACTGCTCACGAGTTCAAGCTATTGAAATTCTTCACCGAGAATGCTGAGCGCGTGCTCACACGCGAGGCTCTGCTCAATGAAGTCTGGGGATATAACTCCTACCCGACGACTCGAACTGTTGATAACCAAATCCTGAAATTGCGACAGAAATTGGAGCCTGATCCGGCGAGACCGAAACACCTTCTGACAATATACGGAGCGGGATATAAATTTGTCCCATGAGGCAAGAGCGGGCGGCGATATGGAAACCGAATCAGCCCCGCGGATAGTCTCCTTGCGCCGGAAGCAGGGTATTCGAACCTATGTTCTGCTGGTTCTGGGTATGACAGTTGTCACACTCATTGTTACCAGCTTGTATGTGCTGATCATTCGTAATCGATGGCGAGCGCAAGTGACGGAGGAGCTGTCTCTGGATCTCGAACATTCGGTTACAGCCTTCCGGGATCTTCAGGCTGAACGACTCGGTGCCCTGGAGCGTGAGGACGCTCTTCTTGCTGAGTTGCCGACGCTGAAAGCGCTGATGACCAGTGGGGATGATCTCACCATCCAGGACGGCGCAGTCGTATTCTGGCAGATCAGCGGCACCGATCTGTTTGCGCTTGCCGACCCCAGCGATCGAATCGTTGCCGCCTATACGAAGACTGGAACGCCCAGCTCAACCCTGCGAGATGGGTTGAAGAACCTGCTGATCTCACCAGGCAAGCAATATCTCATTGACGGCAAATCTCTGTATGCATGTTCGCTACGTCCGTTGTACTTTGGCAGTGATGAAGCCGGGACGCCGCTGGGGTATGTGATCAGCGGAGTTTCGATTGAACGCACGGTGCGGCAGATTAGTCAACCAACTGGTGTTGAAGCAACATTCCTCAGCAGCGGAAAGATCGTAGCCAGCACCCTGACGCCTTCGTTACAAACACGTTTTGCGACACAGCTCTCGTCCCTTTCCGGGAATCCTCGGACACCCGCGAGTGTGAAACTCGGAGGTACCCATTTTCTGGCTGCCACGGAGGATCTCTCCAATACGGCCTCCTCTCCGCTGCAATTGGTGGTTCTGAAATCGCTGGAGCCGGCGGAACAGTCAATCAGTCGCATCAACCGGATGGTCTTGAGCGCGGGCCTCCTAGCGGCGCTCTTGTGCGGCACGGCCTTGATGATCACGCTTTCACGCCTTGTAACACGGCCTCTTGAAGAACTCTCGAAAAGCGTCCGGGCATTTGGGATGGGCGATGTGGACCATCGAATCCCGCGCTATGGAACTGAGGAAGTACTGGAACTCAGCGCCGCATTTGCACGCATGCGAAACGAGATTCAGCAGGGGAACCGAGCTTTACTCGAATCGGAGCGGCTGGCAACAATAGGCCGCATGGCCAGTTCAGTCTCTCACGATTTCCGGCACTATCTCGCGACAATTTATGCTAACTCAGAGTTTCTTGTTGACGACCGGTTCTCTTCGAAGGAGCGTGCTGAGATTTTTGCGGACATCCGCACTGCTGTGCTGGGGACGACGGACATGATTGAGTCGCTCCTGATCTTCAGTCGCACCGGGGCAAGCATCAAGCGATCGCCGGAGTTGATGGCGACATTGCTGGAACGGGCAATAGCACTGATTCGCGCGCATCCTGATGCGGAAGGGGTCCGAATCGAAACCCGATACGACAATCTTGCGGAGACAGGGGTCGTCGTCGACGGGAAGCAGATTGAGCGCGCGATCTTTAACCTGCTTCTCAACGCCTGCCAGTCGGTTCGCACTTCCGCCCATGCAGCGCATGTCCTGGTAACTCTGGAAGTCCGCGAGCAGCAGGTAATCGTTAATGTGATTGATAATGGCGCTGGCGTTCCGGAGAAGATTCGCAAGAGCCTCTTTGAACCATTCGTGAGCGAGGGAAAACAAAAGGGCACCGGTCTTGGTCTAACTCTCGCTGGCACTATTGCGTCTGAGCATGGAGGCGAAGTCATTCTCCTCAGCAGCCGACCAGGTGAAACGATCTTCCAGATAAAGGTGGCGCGCGATCTTGGGATGCACGAATTCACGGCCGAGTTTGAGAGCATCGCGCGACCAGGTAAACCGACATGAGAACGACCAGATTCGAGCGAAATCAGATATTTGGATTCGTTTTTTGCCGCAAGTGGCGAATTAGGCCGTTTGTTGTTGTTTGTTTCGGATTTTTTGCTGACATTCTGATTGCGCAGAACGCGAATCAGGAAAGCATTTCACAGCAAATTCAGAAGCTGACGGAAGCCATGGCGAGTACGCAAGCCCAACTGGAGCAGTCCCAGCGCCAAATCATCGAGATGCAGAAGCAGTTGAAGGCTTTGCAACAACAGATGGCGCAGAGTTCATCATCGGAGACCACCCCAGCGTCTCCCATTTCTGCCTCATCTGCTTCCGCGACACAAAATCAACCAACGGACATCCCTTCTGAAGTTCAGGACATCCGTGAGCGAGAGGCAACCCATGAATCCCAAATAGCGACGCAGGAGCAAACGAAGGTCGAGAGCGAATCGAAGTTTCCGGTGAAAGTCACCGGCCTGCTGCTATTGAACGGCTTTGTCAACACGGGGGCGGTGGATATGGCAGCGACACCGGCGCTGGCGCTGCCCGGCGCTGGAAGTACAGGAGCCACTGTTAGACAGACGGTGCTGGGGTTCGACGCACGGGGCCCGCACCTGCTTGGCGCTCATAGTTACGCGGATCTGCGGGTTGATTTCGACGGTACTTCACAGTCCAACGCCGGCGCTTCCATTTACTCAGGACCCTATTCGGCCAATAGTACTCTTCTGCGGCTGCGCACGGCTCACGCCGGCTTGCAATGGGAGCATACGGAAGCCTATTTCTCGCTGGATCATCCTATCTTTAATCCCGATACGCCTACGTCGCTGACGGCCATAGCCGAACCGGCTCTGGCGTGGTCGGGCAACCTGTGGACCTGGAATCCTCAGATAGGCGTGAGACAGCAGATCCCAATAACTTCCTCGCGGGATATTCAGCTCGAAGCAGCCCTGATTGATGTTGGCGATGCCCCGCTATCGCCGGCAATCGCCACTGTTGGGACGTCGACTGGCACTCCTCCCAGCAGCGCAGAACAAAGCCGCTGGCCCGGCGTGGAAGTACATCTCGCCCTGGTCGGTCCCGGGTTGAACGCGGAGAACGGGAACCATTTCGGTGTGGGAGGATATTTCGCTCCTCACAGCATTCCCATGGTGAAGGAATTCGACTCCTGGGCGGGGACGGTTGACGCGCGTCTTCGTTTGCCCGCGCGTTTGGAATTGTCGGGAAATTTCTATCGCGGACTGGCGCTGGGCGGCCTTGGAGGCGGAGCTCTGAAGGACTTCGAATATTATACCGATCCAGATACGGGAAACTATTATATCCATCCACTGGACAACGTGGGCGGCTGGGCGCAACTGAAGGAGAAGATCAACGAACGAATCGAGCTTAACGGAGCATTCGGAATGGATGACGCATTCGCGGGGGAAGTGCGGCGACACAGTGTTCCTACCGGCAGTATGTACCAGAATCTTTCAAGAAATCAGACCTTCACTGGCAATGTGATTTACAAGCCCAGTGCCTATTTGCTGTTCTCGCTGGAATACCGCCATCTGGAGAGTTCTCCGGAGCTAAGCCCCCCGGCAGCGAGCAACATTATCGGCCTGGGGGCGGGATTCAAGTTTTGATTAAGTGTGCGAAATCCGGGAAGTGGTTGTTCTGCGTGATCGCCCTGGCATTTTGGACGATGAGCGCGCAGAGCCGTGCTGCGGAACGCGAAACGGCCGAGGTACGACTTCATATCGTTTCCCCTCAATCAGGCAAGTCTCGCGCCGTACCGGCAGTGGTCTGGCTGGAACCGGCGCCCGGAACACCGGCGCTTTCTTTCGTGCCTCAAGGGCATTACACGCTGTTGCAGAAGAACCGCATGTTCGTTCCCCACCTTCAGGTTATTCCAGTTGGAGCGGTAGTTCAGTTTCCCAACGCCGACCCCTTCTTTCACAATGTCTTTTCTCTCTTCGATGGGAAGCGTTTCGATCTCGGACTTTACGAAGCCGGTTCAACCAAGTCGGTGAACTTTTCACGAGAAGGCGTTTCCTATATCTTTTGCAACATTCATCCGGAGATGAGCGCTGTGGTGCTTGCCCTCTCAACCCCGCTTTATGCTGTCGCAGATGCAAGCAACGCATTCATCCTTCGCACCGTCCCGCCAGGCGATTACCGTCTCCACATCTGGATTGAAGGCGTACCGCAGGCCAACCTCGAACAAGAGACCCGCCGTGTGCATCTTGCTTCCGGCACTGTTGACCTTGGACAGATAGCGGCTCCCATGTCCGGGGCCGGGAGCATGAGCCACACCAACAAGTTTGGCCAGCCTTACACTCCTGCCCCACAAGGAATTTATTGACCGCGGGAACAGGCCCTGATTCGAATCTTCCATCAGCCGCTTGTGCAGTTCGCCGGCAAGGCTCTCTGCGTAGCTTTCCGTCAAATGACAGTTATCTCGATAGACAACTAAGTTGCCCTGCTCAGGCTCAAATGAGCCGCCTTGACAGATGGTATTCGACATATCGATCATCGGACATTCTCAATGTTTGCGGGAGCGCGAGTTTCGAGCCAGCAACGCATATTTCCTTCTTGGGGCCTGCGACAGCTCTTTGGCCTGATTCCTTTCGAGAAGGTTGACGCTGGTTAAGCGCTAGAGGATGAGCCCGGGGATGAACGAGTTAGGAGCCGGAACAAACGCCAGACGTCGGTTCCAGATCTGCACCCCTGGAAATCTCGACTTCATCGCGCTCCAGATGAATCGTACTGGCAGGCCCGCGCACCTTGTGACAATCGGATTACAGCATTCTGACAACTTAGAATGCGCGCGGTAATAGATTGCCATTAGATGGCAGTGGGCGCTTATGGAAAGTGCGGCCACTGAGCTTTCGAGAAAGTCATCGTGACAGCCGGAGCCGCGAAACAGAAGATGAATCTGCATGGACCAAAAGCAGTTGTATGCGGGGCGGGGGGTTTCATTGGCGGGCACCTGGTGAAGGATCTTCTGGCGCGCGGAGTTCATGTGATTCGTGCGGTCGACATAAAGCCGCTGGAAGACTGGTACCAGATCGCGGATGGCGTAGAGAATCTGGTTCTCGACCTCAAGGAGAAGGACAACTGCCTGACCGCCGCACAAGGCGCGGAGCACGTATATCAACTCGCTGCGGATATGGGCGGCATGGGGTTCATCGAGAATAACAAGGCACTTTGCATGCTCAACGTGTTGACCAGCACAAACATGCTGGTGGCAGCAGGGGAAACAGGTGTCAAGCGGTTTTTCTATGCGTCTTCGGCCTGCGTCTACAATGCTCAAAAGCAGACCAGACCCGACGTAATCGCACTCAAAGAATCGGATGCCTATCCGGCCCTGCCGGAAGACGGCTACGGCTGGGAGAAACTGTTCAGTGAGCGGATGTGCCGTCATTTCGAAGAAGATTTCGGACTGATCTGCCGCGTTGCCCGTTATCACAACGTATATGGACCGCAAGGAACGTGGAACGATGGCCGGGAAAAGGCGCCGGCAGCGATTTGCCGAAAGGTATGCGCGGCTAGGCTATCCGGAAATCACGAGATCACCATTTGGGGAGACGGCAGACAAACGCGCAGCTTCATGTTCATCGACGATTGCATCAAAGGCACGGAGATGATCATGAACAGCGATATCGGCGAACCCATCAATCTGGGCTCGAGTGAACTCGTCACGATCAATCAACTGGTGGATATAGCAGAAGAGATTGCAGGGATTCGGCTCAAGCGCAGATACGATCTCAATGCCCCCAAGGGTGTGAACGGGCGCAATAGTGACAACGCAAAGATCCTGGAAAGTCTTGGATGGGAGCCCTCTATCCGGCTTCGCGATGGACTTGAAAAGACCTATCGCTGGATAGAGAGTCAGATGGCTGAAGAGGCTGTCAGGCGCGATTTTGAGCTGCAGGAAGCATACCTCAGCTGATCGGCTGTCGGTTGGAATTCAAGTAGCAAAAGATGAGGTTATGCGATGACTGCAAATTCTCCGTTCATGGATGTCAGGACGGCTGTAGAGGAGATTCGCGCTGGGCGCATGGTCGTTGTGGTCGACGACGAAGACCGCGAAAACGAAGGCGACCTCACCATGGCTGCGGAGAAGATCACTCCGGAAGCCGTGAACTTTATGGCCAAGTTCGGGCGAGGGCTCATTTGCCTTGCGATGACTCCGGAGCGCCTCGACTATCTTCAATTACAACCGATGAGCTCACAGAACACGGCGCGCTTCGGCACGGCGTTTACTGAGTCAATCGATGCCTTGGGTCGCGGTGTCACTACGGGGATTTCCGCTCCCGATCGCGCTGAAACAATTCTGTGCGCAATCGATCCGGCAACGCATCCTTCCGAACTTGGACGCCCTGGCCATGTGTTTCCTTTGCGAGCACAAAACGGCGGAGTCCTGGTCCGCGCCGGCCAGACAGAGGCTTCCGTGGATCTGGCGCGCCTGGCAGGTTTAACGCCTGCGGGTGTGATTTGCGAGATCATGAAAGACGACGGCACGATGGCGCGCGTGCCTGACCTCATCGCGTTCTGCAAGGAACACAGGTTGAAGATGATCACTGTAGCGGAATTGATTCGCTACCGGAGGGCTCATGAGCGTTACATCCATCGCAAGGGCGCCGCTGTGCTGCCGACCAATCTTGGTGAGTTTTCCATGATCGCTTACGGCTCCGATCTCGATGGAGAGTCGCACGTCGCCCTTGTCCACGGCGATGTCGGTTGCTCGGACAAGCCGATTCTTGTTCGAATGCACACTCATTGTCTTGCCGGGGATGTGTTTCACGCTTCGTCGTGTGAATGTGCTTCGAACATCCGCGCTTCTTTGCGGCGAATTGCCAGTGAAGGCGTGGGCGCGGTGATTTACCTGCATCAGAACTCCCTTGGATTCTCACTGGCAAAAGTGGATGGAGCAGATACGCTGGAATTCCACAATGAAGATAGCGAACAGACCACACTGGAGCATCAGCGGACCACACAGCGCGAGATCGGTATCGGGGCTCAAATCCTGCTCGACCTCAATATTCGACGCATCCGGCTTATGACCAACCATCCCCGCCGTGTGGCTGCGCTGGAGGGCTACGGCATCGAGATTGTCGAGCATGTCCCGATCCCGGGCGAGAAGCCACGCGTATTCGATGCGCCAGAGGAGGACGCGGTGATTAGAAAAAAGCTGGTTGGCGCCTTTGTGTAGGTCGTGCAGCCGTTCAAGCGCGGCTGCCATCGATGTTACCCGGGACTTGTATTCAGAATCGCAACAGGGTCGATGAATCCGAGAGCCCTGCACCCCAAATGAAATCGCCGGCTAGAGAAGTCGTCGAACAATGGCCCACGCGGATGGGGAATCCCGCGTCAGAATTCGCATCAGGAGTTACAGATTCAGCATGGTAAAAGGCATTACATTGACACAGCGCATAGGCGACGCAGCGGAGCTTGATCGGCTTGCCGGCTTCTTCGGCGCGCTTGGACTGGAGTCAGGTGGGCGCGCGAATGGCTCCAGCCGGCCAGGCCGCCGATTCGCTGCGCCTCTCGGCAATCTGGAGCTCGTACCCGCATTGGAAGGTGCGCAGCACGAGCTCCAGGGTCGAGCGGAAGGGATTGGCGGCAAGATCAAAATTGAGGTCACCAGTCTCGACTCCATCCGCCAAATTCTTGAATCCTGCCTCAAGGGCAATCCGGGCGACTCGCCGACTGCGGTGAGCGAAATCGTGGACACCAACTGGGGTTCGCGACACTTCACTGCGACGCCGGTGCCCGGCTTCTCAGTCATGTTTTGGGAGTGGAGTGACCCGCTCGAAGGGAAGCCAATCGCTCTCGAAGGCGATCTCTCGGCGAAGGGCATGCGTTTCGCAATCGTGGTTGCGCGGTGGAACGCAGTCATTACCGATCGACTGCTGCAGGGTTCGCTCGATGCGCTGTTTCGCAGCGGCGCCAGCAAAGAGGACGTCGAAATTCTTCGCGTTCCGGGCGCGTGGGAGATTCCCTCCGCGGCCCGCAAGCTCGCTGAAACCGGCAAT
>Ga0182024_10012952_pt1 | contig 16405 bp, 15 predicted proteins | sample P32metaG_FD_120480 | JGI IMG/M metagenome (GOLD analysis project Ga0182024, IMG submission 120480) | Permafrost microbial communities from Stordalen Mire, Sweden - P3-2 metaG (Illumina Assembly) | ecosystem: Environmental > Terrestrial > Soil > Wetlands > Permafrost | place: Sweden: Stordalen... | reverse complement strand
TTGACGATCACGTGGCAGGTGGTGCAGGCGCAGCTTCCTCCGCAGGCGTGTTCAATATGGATGCCGAAGTTGATGGCGACATCTAAAACGGATTCGGGTTTGCCGTGTTCGTCGTAGGGAAGCTTCCCGGACTCAAATTCGACAGTTCTTCCCTCAGGCAAAAACGTAACTTTAGGCACATCTCCATTGTACCTGCGATACTGAGTTTTTCCATGTTTCATCTCCTTGAAAAACGTATCTCCCAAGCTATCGCTTCGCGCATTCAATCCTTATATGGCATTGAAACGACGGTGCAAATCGAGCAGCCGAAGCAGTCTTCCTTCGGCGAGTTGGCCGTGCCTGCGGCGTTTCAACTGGCTCGCCAGTTGAAGAAAGCGCCGAAAGCGATTGCGTCTGAAATCGACGCAGCCGGCGGTCCAATTGAAGGGGTCGCGTCGATGGAGATTGCCGGAAACGGGTACCTCAACGTCCGCCTGGACCGTGGCGCTTATGGCGCCGGAGTGCTCGGTGGTGCAGGAGCTGTCTCGCGCGAAGTCGCGACCAAAACAATTATCGAGCACACCAATATTAATCCCAACAAGGCTGCCCATATCGGTCATCTGCGTAATGCGATCCTGGGCGATACGTTCGTGCGGATGCTGCGCGCTACCGGTGAAAACGTGGAAGTGCAGAACTACATCGACAACACCGGCGTGCAAGTGGCTGACGTGGTGGTCGGGTTTCAGCATCTGGAAAAAAAGTCGATTGAAGAAGTGCGGGCGTTGATCGCCAACACGCGATTCGATTACGTTTGCTGGGATGTGTACGCGCGGACGTCGCAGTACTATGACGAGCACAAGGACGCTCTCGAATGGCGTCACGCGACGCTGCATTCGATCGAGGCAGGGCATGGCGTCGAGGCGGAAATGGCGCACCTGGTGGCCGATGCAATTGTCGATGCGCACATCGCAACCATGTGGCGGCTGAACATCGCTTACGACGTGCTGCCGCGCGAGAGCGAGATTCTTCATCTGCAATTCTGGGCGACGGCGTTCGAGCAATTGAAACAGCGCAAGGCGATTTACCTGGAGACCGAAGGCAAGAACAAAGGCTGCTGGGTGATGCCTGGCACCGCGTTTCGAGAAGGATCCGTTGAGGGCGATGACGATAGTAAGGTCATCGTGCGTTCGAACGGCACGGTGACCTACGTCGGCAAGGATATCGCCTATCAGCTTTGGAAATTCGGACTGCTGGGCAAGGATTTTTATTATCGCAAGTGGCACACGTATCCGAGCGGTCACGAGGTGTGGGCTTCGACCGATACACCTCAGACGGGCACGCCGGAGTTTGGCAAAGGCTCTCGGGTGTACAACGTGATCGACACGCGGCAATCGTATTTGCAGGACGTAGTAGTCGCCGGATTACGCGCGCTCGATTACAACACGCAGGCCGACAACAGCATCCACTTCAATTACGAAATGGTCGCCTTGTCCCCGCGCACGTGTATCGAACTGGGAATCGAGCTTTCGGAAGAAGACAAGCGCCTGCCCTACGTGCAGGTGGCGGGGCGCAAGGGCATCGGCGTGAAGGCCGACGATCTGCTCGACAAGCTGATCGAGAAGGCGCTCGATGAAGTGACGTCGCGACATCAGGACGAGCCGGAGGAGACGCGGCGCAAGGCGGCCACGCAGATCGCCATCGGAGCGCTGCGCTACTTTATGCTGAAGTTCACGCGCAATTCTGTAATCGCGTTCGATTTCGCGGAGGCGCTCAGTTTCGAGGGTGAGACCGGTCCTTATGTACAGTATTCGGCTGTGCGGGCGCGGAATATTTTGCGCAAATTGGCCGAACGCGGCGAGACTCTTCCCGACTTCAACGCGGCATTGACGCGACCGGTAATGGAGCGGCAACTATCCCAGGAGCCCTGTTGGCAACTACTGCTGGCCGCCTCGAAAGCAGGATCAGCGATCGAGCGCGCGGTGGCCAGCGGGGAGCCCGCTCACGTCGCGCGTTATGCCTTTCAGTTGGCGCAATCGTACAGTAATTTCTATCACGAATATCCGGTCCTATCCGAAACGGATGTGGAGAAAAAGACGTTCCTGCTGTGGATGACGGATTATTTCCGCGTGCAGTTGGAGAAGGCGCTCAATGTGCTCGGCATCGAAGTGCCGGAATACATGTAGTTAAAACAGCTTCGCGATGGGGAGCGAGAATCCCGGCAGGAGCGCGGTTTCGAGCGGCTCGCTTTCGCGCAAGGTGCGCGACGGACCGGCGGCGGATTCCCAGACATCAACCGTTCGCGTCTTCGGATCGATGATCGAGGCGAGTTTGCAGCCGGTCGAGAAGAATTGGCCTAGCTTGCGCTTCATCTCGCGCTTGGTGTTTGACGGCGACAGTATTTCGGCGGCGATTTCAGGCGCGCCTGTAATTTCTTTCACGGAGCCAACCTCGCGGAGGACGACAGAAACATCGGGCGCGCGCTTAGTGTTGGGGCCGAGGACGAAGAGGATGTCAGGACCAAACGCCTCTCCCGTAGCACGATTGTCCAGATAGGTTTGAAGATTCATCAAGAGTCGCCGTTCGATTCTTCCGTGATCGGTGCCGGGTCGGGTCATGGTGATTAATTCGCCTTCGTCCAGCTCATAGCGGAACTCTTCTTCCTCCAGCCGGTCGAATTCTTCGACGGAAATGAGAGTCTTCGTGCTCATGCTTCGATTCTACGCCTGCGCGCGATAATATAGGAACACGCATGAAAAGTTTGAATTCCTTCCACGCCGCGGGTGAGCTTCGCGCCGGTGGCCGTACTTACGAGATTTTTCGGCTGGCCACGCTGGAGGAGGCGGGTATCGCCAAGCTGTCCCGGATCCCTTATTCGATCAAGATCCTGCTGGAAAATCTGCTGCGGTTTGAAGACGGCTCGACGGTGAAGAAGAGCGATATCGAATATGTCGCGAATTGGGATCCGACGGCCGCGGCCCGCGATATTAATTTCCGTCCGGCGCGCGTGTTGTTGCAGGATTTTACGGGCGTCCCCTGCGTGGTGGACCTGGCCGCGATGCGCGATGCGCTGAAGGTGATGGGCGCCGACCCGAAGAAAGCGAATCCGCTGATTCCCGTCGATCTGGTGATCGACCACTCGGTGCAAGTGGATGAATTCGGCACCAAGGGCGCGTTCGCGGCGAATGCGCTGCTTGAGTTTCAGCGCAATCGCGAGCGCTACGAGTTTCTTCGCTGGGGACAAACATCATTCGAAAATTTTCGCGCCGTGCCACCCGATACGGGCATCGTGCATCAAGTCAATTTGGAATATCTGGCGCCGGTAGTGTTCAGCGCGAACGGCCAGGCGTATCCGGACACGGTGGTCGGCACCGATTCGCACACCACGATGATCAACGGCCTCGGTGTGGTCGGATGGGGCGTGGGAGGAATTGAGGCGGAAGCATGCATGCTCGGCCAACCGGCGACGATGTTGCTTCCGGCCGTGGTCGGATTTAAATTAGACGGCAAACTCCCTGAAGGCGCGACCGCGACGGACCTGGTGCTGTTCGTCACTCAGATGCTCCGGAAAAAAGGCGTAGTTGGAAAATTCGTCGAATTTTACGGTGACGGCTTGAGCGCGCTCAGCGTGGCCGATCGCGCGACCATCGCCAACATGGCTCCCGAGTATGGCGCAACCATCGGAGTGTTTCCCATCGACCATGCTTCGCTCGATTATCTGCGCATGACGAATCGTCCGCCGGAGCTGGTGGAACTCGTCGAGGCGTATGCAAAGGCGCAGGGATTGTTCCGCGTCGACGGCGCGCCGGAGCCACTTTATACAGACACGTTGACACTCGATTTATCCACTGTGGTGCCGTCACTGGCCGGGCCGAAGCGTCCGCAGGATCGCATCAATCTGCCCGACGTGAAGGAGAATTTCCTGAAGTCGCTTGGCGCCGCGCCGAAGACAAACGGCATCGTGCAGGACGGCAGCGTGGTGATCGCCGCGATTACCAGTTGCACCAATACGTCGAATCCGTCGGTGATGATCGCGGCCGGCCTCGTCGCGAAAAAAGCAGTCGAGCACGGCCTCAAATCCAAAGCGTGGGTGAAGACGAGCCTCGCGCCCGGATCGAAAGTGGTGATGGACTATCTGACCGACGCCGGCCTCGTTCCGTATCTCGAGGAACTGAAATTCAACCTGGTCGGCTATGGATGCACCACCTGCATCGGCAACAGCGGTCCTCTGCCGGAGGATGTCGCGGCCGCCGTACAAAAAGAGAAATTGACCGTCGCCAGCGTGCTTTCCGGCAACCGCAATTTTGAAGGCCGCGTGAATCCGCTGGTGCGCGCGAATTATCTGGCATCGCCGCCGCTGGTAGTTGCCTACGCGCTGGCCGGACGTGTCGATCTGGATATCGCGAACGAACCGATCGGGCAGAACGAACAGGGCTCCGACGTCTATCTTCGCGACATCTGGCCGACCACCGAGGAAGTCGCGGCAGCGGTGAAAAAATCGGTGCGCCAGGAAATGTTCGCCAAGGAATACTCGGAAGTTTTCGCCGGCGACGTTACCTGGAACTCAATCAAAGTCCCCATCGGCGACCTCTATGCGTGGGACGACCGCTCCACTTACATCAAACGCGCGCCTTACTTCGATCACATGGTCGATCCGAAGACGCACGTGAAGGATCTCTCGGGCGTCCATGCCCTCGCCGTGCTGGGCGATTCGGTCACCACCGACCATATTTCGCCCGCAGGTAACATCGCGGTGGATAGTCCGGCCGGGAAATATCTCATCTCGCTCGGCGTCAAGCCCGGCGATTTCAATTCTTACGGCGCGCGCCGCGGCAATCACGAAGTCATGGTGCGCGGAACGCTCGCCAATATTCGTTTGCGCAACCAGATGGCGCCGGGAACCGAAGGCTGCTGGACCACCTACGTTCCGTCGGGCGAGAGGATGTTCATCTACGACGCGTCGGTGAAGTATCAGGATGCCGGCGTGCCGCTGCTGATTATCGCGGGCAAGGAGTACGGCTCGGGATCGTCGCGCGACTGGGCGGCGAAGGGGGTGCTCCTGCTGGGCGTGCGTGTGGTGCTGGCCGAAAGCTTCGAGCGCATTCATCGCTCGAACCTGGTGGGCATGGGCGTGCTGCCTCTGCAATTCATCGAAGGCCAAAATCGCGAGTCGCTGGGCCTGACCGGCTTCGAATCGTTCGCGATCGAGGGCATTCCGGAAGCAGTAGAGACTAGCGGCAAGACGAAGGCTCGGGTCACCGCCGCACAGGACGGCAAGAAGAAGAAGTTCGAGGCGATTGTGCGCATCGATACGCCGCAGGAATCGGAGTATTATCGCAGCGGTGGTATTCTGCCGTACGTGCTACGGCAACTCGCGGCGCGCTGACAGCAACCCCGCTCCCTGACGGTCGCGGTTCCATCCGCACAGGAACCGCCATGCGCCACAGGCTGCGGAAAAAGTCGCGCAGATCGCTCCCTGCGGTCGCGGCGCAGAATCGGCGTTGTGTGAAATCGATCGCTTACCGAGCCGCGACCGCAGGGAGCGATCATCCTGAACCACTTTTTCCGCAGCCTGGTCAGCATGCGGACAGATGAGATACTCTTCGCGAGTGTCTGGCCCTAGCGTTTCGCCGCCAGTGGCGTCCGCGCGTCGATCTGTCGCAGAATTCTATCCAACTCCGACTCCTGAATTGGCCGCCCCAGCAAGAAATTTCCGCCATCTTCAATGCTTCTCGCCAGCTCCGCATCGTAGCCGTCGCTCACCAGGACGAAGGCGGCAATCGACGCGCGGGCTCGCTCTTGGAATTCGCTCCATTTCGAACTGCCCGATGGACCGGACAGGCGCATGGCCCACAGCACGGCGTCGAAACGGAGCCGCTGCGCGACCTCGGCGGCCTCCTCCGGCGCGACCGGCACCACGCGATGCCCGCGACGGCTGAGCAATCCCAGCAGCTGCCGCTGCGGGCCTGGATCGGGATCCACCAGCAGGATCGTGAGCGTCCGCTCCGGCTTCGCCGCGCCGGCGGAATCGGCGGGCGCTTCGCCGCGCACGGCGGCGACAACCGGTAGTTCCACTTCGAAGCAGGCCATGCCGGTGCGCGTGGCAAAGCGCATCCCTCCGCCGTGGTTATTCACGATGCTGCGGCAAACGCCCAGCGATAACGCTCCGGCGCCGGAACTGCGGCTCTCGGTGAACGGGTCCGCATCCACGTAGGGCGCAGCCGAGTCCTCGTCGCCCGCCGCGGAGTAGCCGATCTCCACCATTACGTGTCCAGCGATCATGCTGGTGGCGACCGTCACGGTTTTCGTGGGCACCTCGGCGGCGGACTGTTCGGCGTGCACCAGCAGATTCAGGAACACCTGCTCCATTTGTCCCTGCGCGCCCAGCACGAAGGCCGGCTCCGGCGCAATCCGGTTCTGAAGCCGCAGGCCCAGCGCTTTCCACTCCGGCTCGCGAAACTGCACCAGCCCGGCCAGCAGCGCGTTGACGTCGAAGTCCCTGGTTTCCGAATCCTCGGGCCGCGCGAAGGAGACCAGGCGCGACACGATTTCCGAAGCGCGCCTCGATTCGCCGGCCAGCAAACGCAGATCGCGCTCCGGGGCTATCTGCTCGTTGCTGTGATCGGCCAGCGCCGAAGCCAGTTGCAGGGACAGGTGCAGAATCACTTCCAGGGGCGCCCTCAGCTCGTTCGCCACGCCCGAAATCAACTGGCCCGTCGCGGCCAGCTTCTCGCTGCGGAACAGTTGTTCGCGAACCGCGCGCTGTTCCTGCAATTTCAGCGCGGCGGCCACCTGGTTGGCCAGATGCTGGATGGACGCCTGCTCCTCGATGGTGAAATATCCCAGCCGGTTGGCGTTTCCCGCCTCGAGCACGCCCAGCACGTCGCCCTGCGCGCTGAGCGGGACAATCATCGCGGACCGTGGCGAGTTCTGCTTGGTCCGCGTATTCAGATACTGGCTGCGCCGAACGTCGGGAATGTTCAGCTGCTTCTGATTCTCAAAACAGACGGCGGCCCCGTTGGCGAGCTCCTCGTCGGGCTGCGCTTCGATCGGCACCACCATCGGTTCCGGATCGGCTTCGGTGGGCACGCGTTCCAGGGATTTCGTGCGGCGGTTAAAAATGTACAGCCAGGCCCCGGTCGCTTGCGTAATCGACGGCAGAACCGTCATCAGTTTTTCGGCGATATCCGATGGCGACGGCGCGGCGATGATGTCTTCGCACAGTGTGTGAAAGGTTTTCGTCGCGGTGTGCTGGTCCGTCATCCGGCGTTGGCGAATCCACCATAAGCCCATCAGCATCGCCGCCGCGCCCAGCACGCCCATCAGCATCAGCGGCGTCAGCCCCGATTCGCCTCCCGAAATTTTCAGATCGCCCGGGGACGCGAGCATGATCTGAAAATCGCCATTATAAGGAGCGCGCGGCGCGTACTGCGTCCACAAGCCGGTGGCCGTAACGCGCTGGCCCACGCGGATGCGCGTCAACAGATCGTTCGTCACCGATGGCGAGCGCGGCAAGAAAGCGATGGCCGTCGTGCCTCGGTCGCCGATTTGAACGATGGTGCCGCCGGTATTCTCGCCGAGCCGCGAAACCGTGCCATGAGTTTCGATCATCATGCCGACATAACGCAGGTTCGCGGCGTCGGAGAGCGCTATGGATTTTAGCGGCGGCGGAGAGCCTTGCCGGACTTTCTCGATGGACTCGGTAAGCAGCAAAGGCAATCCGGCGCGGCTCTCGATTTTGCCGCGGGCCTCGATCCAGTCGCCGGGCTCGAAGCTTGCGAACTGGTCGTGTTCGCCCCGCAGAACCAGGCCGTGGTCGCTCGAATCGCGCAGCGGAAGATAGTACATCCCGAACGCCCATAGCACCGGAGCCGCAACCTGCGCGCGCACGGTGACCGCGCGTCCCTCGTATACGGAGGCGAAATCCGTGGCGTTGCGCGATGCCGCCTGCTCCAACGTGACCACATCCTGGGCGTGGACACAGAAGACCGCAAGAAACAATAGCCCCATGCGTAAGAGTCTGTGTGAAAAGTCGGTTTGGACCGCTCCTGCTAGTCGCGGCTCTGTTTCGAGCCTTGGGGATTCATCAAGATAAACGGAGCCGCGACTTGCAGGAGCGGTCAGCGCCGCGGTTTTCACACCGACTCGTAAGCTTGGGGTTTGTTGAGCCACTGAGCCAGCCCCACGCTGACGCATGGGGCTTAACGCCGGGATTTTGCTATCGCCAGTTGTGCCGATAACCATGATTCCAGCTCCGGGTGAACAAAGTCGGGAACAGCGAGATCCACATTCTCAAGCGCCGCCGCGTGCGTCAGCAGACCAACCACTCTCATGCCCGCCGCGCGCGCGGCTTGAATGCCCACCGGCGAATCCTCAAACACGATACAGTTGGCCGGGTCGACCCCCATCAGCTCCGCGCCGCGAAGATAGACATCGGGAGCCGGCTTGGCGCGCGCCACCTGCGACCCGTCGACAATGGCGCGGAAGTATTTTCGGATGCCCGCGCCATTCAAAATAAAATCGACATTGGCCGGCTCGGCGTTCGTTCCCACCGCCAGCGGCACCGTTTGCGAAGCTTCCGCCACAAATTCGCGGATGCCCGGCACCAGCTTCGCCTCGAGCGTCGCGCCAATCATTTCGCGAAACAGCCGCTCTTTTGCGGCGCCGTGCTCAAAAACGGCGCCCTCGCTCAGATGCGGTCCAAACAGATCGTGCACCAGGTCGTCGTTGCGCTTGCCATGCATGCGGGCTTCGACGTTTAGCGAGTCGATGCCGTTGGCTTCGAGATATCGTTCCCACGCCAGCGTGTGCGTGGGCATGGAGTCGACCACCACTCCGTCCAGGTCGAAAATCAGGGCCAGTTCAGGATTCAGTGTCAGCACGTAATAATCTAAGAATACATGGGCCACATCAAGAAATGCCTATCCGCGCGGCGTTTCCTCGTCTCCGGCCGGGTGCAAGGCGTGGGCTACCGCTATTTCGCGGAGCGCGCCGCGCGCGAGACCGGCGTCACCGGCTGGGCCCGGAATCTGGACGATGGTCGCGTGGAAGTCCATGCCAACGGCGCCACCGCGCAACTCGACGACTTCGAAGGGCGGCTGCGCGTGGGTCCCCGATTTGCCGATGTTCGATCGGTCGAGTCCAGCGAGGTTCCAGTGTTAGAATTGAGTGGTTTCCACATCCGTTAAATCAACATGAATCTTAAATCTCTGATCCGGGAAGTCCCGGATTTTCCCAAGCCAGGCATTAAGTTTTACGACATCACCACGCTGCTGAAGGATCAGGCAGGCCTGCGCGCTGTTATCGATCAGTTGGGCGACGCTTATAAAGGGAAGGGAATTGAAATCGTCGCCGGCATTGAAGCGCGCGGCTTTATTTTCGCGCCCGCCGTCGCCTATGCACTCGAAGCCGGCTTTGTGCCGGTTCGCAAGCCGAAAAAGCTGCCAGCCGCAACCGAGCGCGTCGAGTACGAGCTGGAATATGGAACCGATGTTCTGGAAATTCACCAGGACGCGATTCAGCCGGGCCAAAAAGTCCTGATCGTCGACGATGTGCTCGCGACGGGCGGCACGGCGAATGCCGTTGCGCAGTTAATCGAAAAGCTTGGCGGGAATTTGGTGGGACTGAGCTTCGTCATCGAGTTGGATTTTTTGAAAGGCCGAGACAAGCTTCCTGGTCATAACGTGAATTCATTGCTGCACTATTAGATGTTTTGTCATTCGCCATGTAACTGCTGGTCGTGTGGGGCGGGCTATCAGCCGGCAGCCTGCTTCCAGCAGGCTCCTTCGACGCTCGCAAGAGAAGCCGCCCCGGAGGGCGGCTGCCGGCTAATAGCCCGCCCCACACGAGGCTCTTGCCTGTGATCCGCAAGACTCACATCAAATCCCTCGCCAAAATCAATCTCGATTTGCGAGTGCTCGCCAAGCGTCCCGACGGTTTTCACGACCTCCGCACCGTCTTCCAAACCATTTCTCTAGCAGACACCATCGACATTCAATTCGAACCCTCGCGGAAAACGGAAATCACGATTCTCGATAACCAGATCCCCGACAACCTGATCCATCGCGCCGCCGAAGCAGCGCTCGATGAAATGAAGATCCACGGGCGCGTGCAGTTTACGCTCAAGAAGCAGATCCCCATGGGCGGCGGCCTCGGCGGCGGATCAGGCAACGCGGCGTCGGTACTGCTGGCTTTGCCAGTCCTGGCCGGACGGGTCATCCCATTCGAACAGCTGAGCGAAATTGGCACCCGTCTCGGCAGCGATGTGCCTTTTTTTCTTACGGGTGGCACCGCTATGGCGCTTGATCGCGGGACCGAAATTTACGACCTGCCGGACATCGCGGAAGAGCCGCTCCTACTCCTTTCGCCTGATGTTCACGTCTCGACCAGACCTGCGTACAGCGCCCTCGGCCGTAGTTTGACTTTCACACATTTGTCAAGTAGTATTAATAGTTTCCAGGCCTTCGTGCGCGCGCTCGAAAGTGGGCGCAGCGCGAGGGTGGCGAGTCCGTTCAGCGCGAACGATTTCGAGACGGTTGTTTTCCGGCAATATCCCCAGCTTCAGAAGATCGCGGCACGGTTGCGGAGACATCTTGGTGCTGAGGGTGTTCGCATGACCGGGAGCGGGTCGACCATCTTCGCGCTTTTTGCTTCGAAAGAGGAGCGGGCGCGCGCGGAGCGAGTGTTGAACGGGGATCGGGTGTTTGGGGACTGTAGGTTGATGCCATCGGAGCTGGTGAGCCGCCGGAGCTATCGCCGTATGTGGCGGCGGCAGCTGCGCGAACATCTGAACCCAAGTGAGGTTTTATGGCCGCCCCGAAGCCGGTACGCGCGATGAGGTTCAATCACTTCAAGGTGTTCACGGGCAATGCGAATCCGGCCCTGGCCGCCGAAATCTGCTATGAGCTCGGATGCCAGCTTGCGGCTGTGCGCGTGCGCGAGTTTTCAGACGGCGAAGTGCATCTGCAAATCCAGGAAAACGTGCGCGGAGCGGACGTTTTCGTGGTCCAGCCCACCTGCACGCCGGTCGACCGGCACCTGATGGAATTGCTGCTCATGATGGACGCCCTGAAACGGGCCTCAGCAGAGCGCATCACCGCAGTGTTACCCTATTATGGGTATGCAAGGCAGGACCGGAAGGATCGGCCGCGCATGCCGATTTCGGCGCGTCTGGTGGCGAGCCTGCTGGAACGTGCCGGGGCCAACCGCATTCTGGCGCTCGATCTGCACGCAGCGCAGATTCAGGGCTTCTTCGATGTCCCGGTGGACCATTTATTTGGAATGCCGGTGATGATCGACTACTTCGACGAGATGCGTGGAGAAGGAATGACCGTGGTTTCACCCGATGCGGGGGGCGTGGAGCGCGCGCGTGCGTTCGCGAAAAGATTGGATGCGCCGCTGGCGATTATCGATAAGCGGCGGACGGAAGTGAATGTGGCCGAAGTGATGCATATTATCGGCGATGTGGAAGGGCAGCACTGCTTGATCGTGGACGATCTGATCGACACGGCGGGTACGCTGGTCAAAGCCACCGAGGCCCTGCTGAAACAGGGTGCGGCGAGCGTGCGCGCCTGCGCCACGCATGCCGTTCTGTCGGGCCCGGCGGTCGAAAGAATTGAAGCTTCGGAAATTCGGGAAGTGATCGTGACCAATTCGATTCCCTTGAAGGGGGCGGCCGATAATTGCCGCCGGATCAAGCAGTTGTCGGTTGCGCCGATGCTGGCTAAGGCGATCCAGTCGATTCACGAAGATGGTTCGGTAAGCACGTTATTTGTGTAAGTAAGGGCATTTTATGAGAAAAGATATTACGATTGTTGCGGAACCGCGGTCCTCGCGCGGCAAGAATGAAGCACGGCGGCTGAGGGTCGCGGGTCAGGCTCCGGGAGTGCTGTACGGTGCGGGCGGCGATGCCGTCGCGGTGGCCATCAGCCCCAAGGAAGTCAACAAGATCCTGCGTAGCAACACCGGCCACAACACGATTTTCAACTTGACCGTGACGGGCGGCGAAACCGTTCCGGTGATGGTCGTCGACTGGCAGCACGATCCGGTGAAGGAAAACCTCTTGCACGTGGACCTGAAGAGGATCGACCTGACGCTGCGCTTGCGCGTCAAGGTTCCGGTGCACACCACGGGCGAGCCGAAGGGCGTGAAGCTGCAAGGCGGATTGCAGGAGCTGATCACCCGCGAAGTGGAAATCGAGTGCCTTCCGGACGATATTCCGGAGCAGTTTATCCTGGATGCGACGGAGTTGTCGATCGGCGACAGCCTGCGCGCGAACCAGGTTCCGATGACCGGTACGATGAAGCTGTTGAGCAATCCGGATGCGGTCATCGCGCACGTGGTTTCGTTGAAGGTGGAAGAAGTTGCCGTGGTGGATGCCGCGGTTGTCGCTCCGGTTGCGGCCGAGCCCGAGCTTGCCAAGACCAAAGGCAAGAAGGAAGAGGAGGCTCCGGTGGACGACAAGAAGAAGAAAAAGTAAGGGGCCAGGGGCCAGACGCCAGGGGCCAGGGGAATGCCGGACAGCATCGAGTTTCTCATCGTTGGTCTGGGCAACCCTGGAGCGGAGTACGAAAATACGCCGCATAATTTGGGGTTCCGGGTGGTCGACCGGCTGGCGGAATCCATGGGGATCCGGGTTAGCCGCAAGGAAAATATGTCGTTGGTTGGGCTGGGCGCAAATGTGGTCCTGGCCAAGCCGCAAACGTTCATGAATTTGAGTGGGCCGTCGGTAAAAGGGCTGCTCGAGCGGTACGAGTTAACAGCCGGCCGCTTGATTTTGGTGTATGACGAGCTCGCGCTTCCGTTCGGCGAGATTCGTGTCCGGCCGAAAGGTTCGGACGCGGGCCATAACGGAGTGAAGAGCGTAATCGGAAGCCTGGGGACCAATGAATTTCCCAGGGTCCGTTTGGGCATCCGACCCGAGGGTCCGTTCGGGGATGGTGCCAAATTTGTGCTTCAGCCGTTTAAGAAAGCACAGATGCAGGAAGTGGAGGAACTGGTCGCGCGAGGTTGCGCGGCTGTCGAATCCATAATCGCTGATGGCGTCGAAAAGTCCATGACGATGTTTAATCGTCGCGCCGGAGGCTTAAAACAAGAGGAAGAATGAGAGTCTACGAAGAGTTGTTTATCGTGAAGCCGGATACGGCGGAAGAGGAAGTCGACGCGTTTGTCGACCAACTGAAAACGCTGATCGCTACGGCCAAGGGAACCATCGACAAGGTCGATAACTGGGGCGTTCGCAAGCTTGCTTATCGCGTGTCGAAATACGCCGAAGGGCGCTACATCCTGATTCAATTCAGCTCGTCTCCGGAGTCTGTGAAGGAGATTGAGCGCCGTCTGCGCGTGACGGACAGCGTGATCAAATTCATCACCGTCCGCATCGACGAAAAGCAGAAGAAGATCGACAAGCGCAAGAAGGCGCGTGAGAAGCGTGCGGCGCGCAGGCCCGCTCCTCAGGTGGCTACACCGGCAGCGCCCCTGGGTGTGCCCGCAATTCCGGGCGAACCGGGGCCGGCACACGCTGCTCCCGGCGCACCACAACCTATACCGGTTGCGCCGGATGCACCCACACCTGAAGTTGCTCAGCCTGTTGCCGCGGCTCCCGTGGCGGAAGAGACGAAGGGATAACGAACATGGCAGAAACCAAGGGCGGAAGACCCATCAGTGGCTCGCAGCGTCCCACGGGCGGCGACAAGGCGATTGCGGGCAAGAAACAATATTTCCGGCGCAAGAAAATGTGCCGGTTCTGCGTCGATAAAATCGACGATATCAATTACAAGGAAGTGCGGCTGCTGGCGTCCTTCATTTCCGAGCGCGGAAAAATCACGCCGCGCCGCATCTCCGGCGTGTGCGCGCCGCATCAGCGGCGGCTGGCCGAGGCGATCAAGCAGGCCAGGAACATCGCGCTGATCCCGTTCTCGACATCTATATAAAGGCGATCTAAGGAAACATCATGGAAGTCATTCTCAGAGAAGATATTGCAAACCTCGGGAGCCGTGGCTCGGTGGTGAAGGTGACGCCGGGCTACGCGCGGAATTTCCTGCTGCCCAAGAAGATGGCCGTGGCGGCGACGGAATCGAACAAAAAGATCGTCGAGCAGGAACGGCAGTCGCATCTGAAGCGCGAGGCGAAGGAAGCGGCGGAAGCCACGGATCTGGCCAAGCTGATGGCGAACGTGGAAGTTACCATCGCGCACAAGGCGGGCGAAAACGATCAGTTGTTCGGATCGGTGACGGCGACCGACATCGCGACGGCGCTCGAAAAGCAGGGCTACCCCATCGACCGGCGCAAGGTGCAGCTGGAGGAGCCGATCAAGAAGCTGGGCGACTACAAGGCATCGGTGAAGCTGCACAAGGAAGTGTCGGTGGAGATCCCGGTCCACGTCGTAAAAGAAGACTAGCAATAGTCACGCGAAGGCGCAACGCTCGCAAAGAAGAGGCGGAAAATTCTTGGCGGTGTTGCGCCTTTCTCGTGAAATAAGGAATAGACGTTGGCTTCCGTTCTTGAGCTATTGCGCCAGGCGGCTTCGGGGCATCTGGGTATCGATCGGCGCCTGATTGAATCCATTCTCGATCAGCCGGATGCTCCCGCCCAGGTGCTCGCGTTTTCGCGGGAACCAAGGGAAGGGCACCGGCTCGACCTCGATCCGCTCATCATCGATTTATTCCGCTACTGGAAATCGGACGCGGCGCTCGATTTTTATATCGACGCGGTTCGCCGCCAGCCGGAAGAAATCGGCGACGACCTCATTCATGCATTCCTTCCGTTCGGCGAAAAGGCCGCCGAGCCGCTGCTGAAACTCTATGAAGAACTGGGCGAGGAGCAGGGAGGGGACGTCGCGTTCCTGCTGGCCGGGTTGAGAGTACGCGATCCCCGCGTGCTCGAGCTGCTGCTCGATCGCCTCGAATATGACGCCGGCGACGGCGCATTTCTGCTGGGCCTCTACGGCGACCAGGCCGCGCGCCCGGCACTCGAAAAAATGCTCGCCGAAATTCCCAAGGACGAAGCCGAGCTGCGCCTCGAAATCGAGCGCTCCATCGAGTTGCTGGATTCGCCCGAGCCGAAGTACGAACCCGAGCCGTTCGACATCCTGAAAGAGTATCCGAAGACCGAGTTGCCTGCCTTCGATCTGCTGCCGGACAGCGAGCGGATCGAAATGCTGTGGTCCGAGGACGCACTAATTCGGGCGGGCGCGGCGCACTTTTTTTTCAATGAAGATCTGGGGAACCGGACGCGCGAAAGATTGCTCGAACTGGCGAAGGACGATGCGGATTTGAAGGTTCGTGTACAGGCTTGGGAATCTTTGTCCGGCGCGGCGGAGTTGTCGTTTGTCCAGAGTGCACTGCTTGCCACGCTGACCGACGAGTCGAAGCCGGTGGAAGAACGCGGCGCGGCAGCGGTCGGCTTGTATGCGTTCGCCGATAAAGACGAAGCGCGGCGCGGAATTGAAGACCTCTACGAACTGGGTGGCCACGCGCGCGCGAAGGCGCTGGAAGCCATGTGGCGGTCTCTTTGGGAGCCATTCGCAAAATATTTCGCGCCTCACCTGGAAGACACGGAAGAAATCTCCATCCTGCGGCAGGCGCTGCGCGGCGCGGGCTATTTCCGGCTGACCAGGCAAGCGGAAAAAATCGCGTCGTATTTCGATCGCGAAGGTGCGCTGGAAACGCTGCGCGACGACGCGCTGTTCGCCTACGCGCTGGCGATGCCCGGAGAGACGACTCGCGGACGGATTCGCGGCATGCTGCGAAAGATCGACGCGCTGGCCGATCTGGATCAAACCGGAACGGACCTGGTGATGTTCGCGTTGGACGAAAGGCTTCGGCTCAACGGGCTTGCGCCCGTCTTCGCGGAAGAAGAAGGAGCCAGTGGCCAGTCCGGAGCGGACGCAAAAAACGCGGAGCCGGTACCCAGTAGCACCGAGGTTGGGGCGAATAAAAAAGCCGGCCGCAACGATCCTTGTCCTTGCGGCAGCGGGAAAAAGTTCAAAAAGTGCTGCGGGGCTTGAAATGAAGCGCGCGGAGCTGCACGCTATTTCACGGGTTCTGTCCGATCCGCGCCGGTTTGCGATTCTCAAGAAAATCGCCGCGCGGGATTGCACGGCCTGCTCCGATCTGCGCGCAAAGTTCCCGCGGCCAGGCTGTCTCATCATCTGAAAGAGTTTCAGCGCGGTGTGTGGGACGCATACCTGAGAGAGCTGAAGAGTATCTAGTAAACTGTCCCGGCGATTCCGTTACGGAAGAGGTATCCCGCCTGTCCGCATGCTCACCAGGGTGCGGAAAAAGGCAGCGACTTTTCGTGTTTTTCCGTTCTCCTTCAAAATCAGCCCTCGAATGGCCTCTTTTGGCGGGGGGACCCGAGGGCATTTCGCCTCGCCTTGCCGCGCCGAGGCGACCATCAGGCTGCTGCCGCCAGCAGCGTTCGCATGCGA
>Ga0182024_10012951_pt1 | contig 16406 bp, 15 predicted proteins | sample P32metaG_FD_120480 | JGI IMG/M metagenome (GOLD analysis project Ga0182024, IMG submission 120480) | Permafrost microbial communities from Stordalen Mire, Sweden - P3-2 metaG (Illumina Assembly) | ecosystem: Environmental > Terrestrial > Soil > Wetlands > Permafrost | place: Sweden: Stordalen... | reverse complement strand
GCCTCGATTGCGACATCACGTCGGCGCCGGCGGGCGAAGACTGACGGGATCGACGGCGAGGCGCTGGTTCGCGCGCTGCTGGCGTACAAGCGGGGCGAACCTCGGGTGTGCGCGATGGTCAAGGCACCGACTCCCGAGGAAGAGGACCGCCGCCGCCTCTGCCGCGAGCGCAAGGTGCTGATCGCCGAGCGGGTCCGGCACGTCAATCGCGTCAAGGGGCTGCTGTTCTCATAGGGGATATCTGGCTACGAGCCGCTGCGCCGCGACCGGCGGGGCCGGCTGGATACGCTCCAGACCGGCGATCGCCGCCTGCTGCCGGATCACCTGAAGGCGCAGGTTCTCCGTGAACTCGATCGGCTGGAACTGCTGCTCGAGCAGATCAAGGCGGTGGAGGCCGAGCGGGACGTGCTGCTTGCCGCGCAACAAGCGCCAGCGCCGGCGGCGATGTTGCTCGACATCAAGGGCATCGGACCGGAATTCGCCGCCATCCTCTGGTCGGAAGGGCTCTTCCGACACTTCGACAATCGACGCCAGGTTGCTTCTTATGCGGGCCTGGCGCCAACACCCTGGCAGAGCGGATCGGTCGATCGCGAACAGGGCGTGTCTAAAGCAGGCAATCCGCGATTGCGGACAACGCTCATCCAGCTCGCCTGGCTATGGCTGCGCCATCAGCCGCAATCGGCGCTGGCCCTGTGGTTTGAAGAACGGGTCAGGTGCCAAAGCCAATCCGGGCAAAATCAATATGGCGTCGGGCGGCAATGGGGGTACGCCCCACGTCACCGGCGAGCTATTCATGATGATGACCGGCGTCAACATGGTCCACGTGCCGTATCGTGGCGATGCGCCCGCGCTGATTGATCTGCTCGGCGGACAGGTTCAGACCATGTTTGGCATCCTTCCTCTCTTGGTCGAGTACATCAGGGTCGGCAAGCTGCGCGCGCTGGCGGTCACGACCGCGACGCGCTCGGCGGCGCTGCCTGAAATCCCGACCGTGGGCGAATTCGTTCCGGGTTACGAGGCAAGACTTTGGCACGGTGTCGGCGCGCCCAAGAACACTCCGAACGAAATCGTTGACAAGCTCAACAAGGAGATCAACGCCGGCCTTGCCGACCCCAGTATGAAGGCGCGGCTTGCAGAATTAGGCGCTGTGCCGATGCCAATGACACCCGCTGAATTCGGAAAATTCATGGCTGATGAGACCGAGAAGTGGGGCACGGTGATCCGAGCAGCTCACATCAAGGCAGGATAAGGCCGTGCCGATATTCCATATTGGACGTTATTTATACGTCAGCGAACCTGGCCGTCTCATTGTCCATTGTAAAAACAGGGGGAGTTTAGGACAGTTTTGGGCCGCCCTTTGACACAAGGCTCGTTGAAATGATTCAGTTTACTCACAATCTTCCAAGCTGATGACGAGGGTTCGATTCCCTTCACCCGCTCCAATCTTTTCAATTACTTAGACGAGCGCGCTCACGGCGAGCTTTAAACAGCTTCGCTCAGGCGAAACAGCCGGCCAACTGCAGGAGTTGGCGCAGGCCGATGGCATCGAGATCGTCGATGCGCCGGGCGAGCTCTATGATGTGTTCGGCCGTAGCTGGTTCGAGCCGTGTCGCCAAACAGTCGCGGACCTTGATGAGGTGCTCCGCTTCGCTGATCGGCGGCGTGCCCCACTTGCCGCGCGGGCCATTGCAGCGCGTCTCGAGGACGCGGCCGCCGTCGAGCTCGACCCGCAGCAGCACGTGCATGTCCTCGAAACGCCCGGGGATGGCGGGGTCGAGAACGACGCCGAACTTGCCGAGTAGGTCCTGCATGTCGGCCTTGCCCAGCCGCGCGTCGGTAAAGGTGCGGATGCCAACCTTGCCGTCGAGCAGAGCGCTGGCGGCGGTATATTGCAGCGAGAACTTGCCTTCGAGACCCTTCGTCGGCCGCGGCCGGTTGACGTAAGTCATTACCGGCGCGGTCAAGAGCACGCGGCGGATGGTGCTCGGATCGGGAATTTGCGGGTTCAACTCGAGGCCGGCGGTGATGCCGAAATGGGTTCCGAACTGGCTTGGAAACATCTTGATCGCATAGCCGGGGTCGACGATGCGGAACGGCGCGCGGCCGAAGCCGAGCATCTCCTCGATCCTGAAGCCGTCGTCGTAGAAAGCCGGCACATAGCCTTGCGCGGCTTCGAACACTGCGACGTTGGCGGTGAAGCCGCGCGCGGCAAGTAGCGCCGACTCGAGCCCCAGCGCCGCGGCATGGCCGCAATGCGTCGACTTGGTCATGGTGCCGGCATTGGCGAGCAGGCTGCCGGCACGCGACGCCGCGATGCCGACGGCATTGGCGAGTTGATCGGGATCGAGTTTCAAAATATGTCCGGTAGCGACCGCGGCACCGAGCGGGCCCACCGCGCCGGGCGGATGAAATCGGGAGGTGCTTGCCTCGAACTGTCCGGAGGCCTGGCGAATCCAGCCCTGCATCTCCACGCCCTTGACCAGCGCCGTCAGAACCTCGCGGCCGCTTGCGCCGCGCGCCTCCGCCAGCGCCAGGATGCCGGCGAGCGTGGTCGACAGCGCGTGGTTTGCCGGACTCCACATCGGCTCGAAGTCCAGCACGTGCATGGCGGCGCCGTTGAGCGCCGCCGCCGACACAGTATTGAGACGGAAACCATTTCCGATCGCGGTTGCCTGAGCGGCACCGCGTTGCTCTTTGTGGTGCGCCGCGAGGATATGGATCGCTTCTTCCTTGGTGCCGGCGATGGCGATGGCAATGCCGTCGAGCACCAGGCGTCGCGCGGCCTCGATCGCCGGCGTGCCGAGATCGTCAAAATCGGTGCCGGCGATGCGTTCGCACAGCTGCGCTGTCACCGTCATGGCGAGCCTTGCGGACATTTCCTCGACGCCGGCGGCTCACTCCACCTTGGCGCCGGAGAATGCAACCACCTTGGCCCACTTCTCGGTTTCATCGTTGATGAATTTGGTGAACGCGGCGGGCGTGACGGACATGGGCACACCGCCCAGATCCTCGAGCTTTTTCTTGAACACCGGATCGGTAAGGCCGGCGTTGATCGTGCTGTTGAGCTTGTCGACGATGTCCTTCGGCGTTTTCTTCGGCGCGCCGATGCCGAACCAGGCGTTGCCCTCGTAACCTTTGACGGTTTCGCCGATGGCGGGGACATCCGGCAGCACCGCCTGGCGCGTCGCCGAGGTCACGCCCAATGCGCGCAGCTTGCCGTTCTTGATGAAACCGAGGGACGACGGCAGCGGGTTGAAGGTGACTTGCACCCGGCCGCTGATCAGATCGGGAAACTGGCTGCCTTTATAGGGAACGTGAACCATCTTGATGCCGGCCATCATGTTGAACAACTCGCCGAGGATATGGTTGGCGCTGCCGATGCCGGGCGACGACATGTTGATCTTGCCCGGGTTGGCTTTGGCGTAGGCAATGAATTCCGCGACGGTTTTGGCAGGCACGGCCGGGTTGACCATCATCACCGTTGGAACCGTGATGACGCCGGCGACGGGTTCGATGTCCTTGATGAAGTTGAACTTGAGAGATTTGTAGAGCGTCGCATTGATGGCGTTGGTCTGCGTGACCCACAGCAGCGTGTAGCCGTCCGGTGAGGCCTGCACGACGGCTTCGGCGGCGATATTGGTGCCGGCGCCGGTCTTATTCTCGACCACGAATTGCTGGCCGAGCTTTTCCGACAGCCATTGGCCGATCAGCCGGGCGCAGATATCCGACGACGTGCCGGGCGGAAAGCCGACGATGATGCGGCCTGACCGCGATGGATAAGTGTCGGCCCGCGCGAACCGCGAAAGCGCCGGCAGCGCGGCTGCGCCCGCTGACAAATGAAGAAAATCTCTGCGGCGAAGTGTCATGGCGGTCCTCTCCCTCATTGTCGTTTTCTTTAAACTACAAGGTTGGCTGTAGGTGCGAAAGGGGCCCCTCTATTGGCGCAATTTCGCCGATGTCAAAACGTCGGGATTGACGACGTTGATCGGATGACCGGTTTGATAGGCGGTGATCTGATCGAAGATTTCCACGAATTGCGTTTCGTATTCCTCGCGCGTCACGTAACCGATGTGCGGTGTGGCAATGACATTAGGCATCTTCAGGAGCGGGTGGTTGGTGTCGAGCACAGGCTCCTCTTCAAAGACATCGACCGCAGCCATCCCAGGACGCCCGGCCTTGAGCGCAGCCACCAACGCGCCCGGCTCGATCAGCGGCGCACGGCTGGTGTTCACGATTACGGCCGTCGGCTTCATGCGGGCCAAATCGGCGGCGGTGACGATGCCGCGCGTGGCGTCGACCAGCCGCATGTGCAACGTGAGCACGTCGGACTCTTCGAAAAACGCTTGCTTGCTGGCGGCCGTCGCGTAGCCTTCGCTGCGCGCTTGCGCCATCGAGGCCTCACGCGCCCAGAACTTTACTATCATGCCGAAGGCTTTGCCGTATTCGGCAACCGCGCGGCCGATCCGGCTGTAGCCAAAAATTCCGAGCGTCTTACCGCGCAGAGTCGACCCCACGCCGATCTGCCAGTTCCCGGCTTTGAGCGAGGCCATCTGCTGGGGAATTTGTCGCACCGCGGCCAACGTCAGGCCCCACGTCAGTTCGGCGGCGGCGTAGCACGGCGCGCCGGGGTGCTGGCTGGAGGACACGACGATGCCGAAATCGGTGCAGGTACCGATGTCGATATGGGGATAGACGCTGCGCTGACTGATGAGCCTGAGGCGGGGAAGCCGTTCGAGCAGGGGCGTGCGGATTTTCGTTCGCTCGCGGATCAGGACCAGGACTTCCGTATCCTTGAGCCGGTCCGTCAGTGCATCGACGTCCTGGACGTGGTCGTTCCAGATCTTGACGTCGTGGCCGTCAAGTTTGCGAAAACTGTCGAGGGTGCGGATCGTGTCGAAGTAATCGTCGAGGATGGTCACCTTCATAAAATGCACCTGCCGCTTTGCCGGAGTTGTCCTGGTGTCCGAAATTCGAACGGACGGTAGGCATTTTTGCAGGCGTCTGGAAGATCAGGGAAAGCGCATCACCGAAGCGAAAATGCGGGGCGTCTAGGTTCCGACGCGCGTCGCGGCGGGAAGGCTTTGGTGGTCCTTCGGCTTGGACATTTGCCGGCGAGCCTGACGAAGCGTGCCGACGGCGTACTGACCGATGAATTTCAACCGGCGCCGCGCCTGCCACGGCATTCCGCCGTCGAGCGAGAAGGAACGCAGATCGAAGGCCTTGGCGAGGGAGGCATTGTCGCAGGCCCGCTTGACCGGGTCGTCATAGAAATTCGCGATTTTGTCGACGCTCATCCCGCGCGTGGCGAGCCAGCGCGGAATATGAATATTGCACAGCCGCTCGACGTCATTGAGCGCCTTGCGCGCGCCGGTACCGGCCGCCGGACAGGAAGTCGAGAAGGCGTCGCCGACCAGCACCAAGCCGGCCTGCCGGTGGCCGTGGGTCGCATAGAGATCGACCGGACGGAACTTGACCGAACGATCGATCTCGAAAGCCCCCATCAGCTTTTGCAAGCCGGGCATCAGCGCGTTCAACGTCGCCTCCGGCTTTTCACGCATGGCCCGCAACCAGAGATCATGCATGTCGCGATAGACGAAGAGATTGGCACGCATCGTGGCGCCGATCGGAAACAGCGTGAGCACGGCAGCGCGGTCGGCGATGCGTTCGGGGTAATAGGTCAGCGCGGGAAACTCAAAGGCGTTGCGGCCGACCGGCTTGATGTCGAACCCAATGCTGATCGAATGACTTTCGCTCAAGACCTCGCGCGTGAGGCCGAGCGAATGGCCGAGACCGAGATTCAATCCGTTCGCCAGCACGATCAGCCGCGCCGAGATTTTATCGCCGGTCGACAGTGTGACCGTTTGCCGGTCGTTGCCGGTTTCGATTGCCGTCGCCTTGGCGTGAATCATGGGCACGCTTGGAGGAATCAGGCCGCGGACGGTGTTGACCAGCGGCCCGTAGAAGATGCCGTGCTGATCGCCCGGGCGCTTTTCGACCAGGTGGCCGAAGCGCGCGACCCAGCATTCCCGATCGTGCGTTGCCGCTCGCAGTACGTCGTCGGCGAGACCGGTCTTGCACAGAATGGCGACCTGCACGCCGTCGAGTTTCTCGCAGCGGAAATCCGGCGGATAGACCGGACGCGGATCGACAATGACGGCGTCGATGCCGGCTTTTCCCAACATCGCAGCCGCGACCGAGCCCGCGAGCCCCGCGCCGATAATGGCGACATCCGTCTCTTGCATCGCTCCAGCCGCGTGCATGATGGCTATCTCCGCCTGCCGGCGCGATAGGCCGCCTTCACCTGCGCGCGCAGGCGCAGATAGGCGTCCTGTAACCGGCTAATATGGGCGAACGCGACCGAACCGCCGCGGCGCGCATCGAACCACAGTTCCGCCATGGCCTGGCGCTCGCCCCAGGCCGCCATGAAGCTGCTGTCGTCATAGGAACAGGAATCCACGCAGGCGATGCGAGGGTCGGCCAGCAAAGCGCCGGTGTAATCTTCCAGCAGCAGCATGCCGGGCGAAAAGTCCTGCATCGCCTCGTCGTAGGCCGTTTTCCAGGTGAAAGCGGTTGTCCCCGCCCGCAGCACGATCTGCATGCCGGCGGGGCGGCCATCGAGATAGAGCGCGTGGATCCACGCGTCGCCATGCGAGGCCAGCGCGGCCACCATCTCGCGGGCAAACGTCGCGTCGGCCGGATTGCAGAGCAGGGCGGTGCCCTTGCGGCCTTTCCACCCGGCGACCTCGAGGGACAGGAAATCCTCGAGCGCAGCGGCCACGGTCTCCGGTTCGCTGATGATTTTCGATTCGAGTACGCCCTTTTCGGCGAGCCGGCGCCGGTGTTGCCGCAGCTTCTTCCGGCTCGAACCGGACAGCGCCTTTTCCATATATTGCTTGCCGTCGAGTTTCGAGGCGAGCATGGGACGCGAAGAGCGGCGCAGCATGCAGGGCGCGCTGTTGCGCGAAGCGAGCACGCGATCGAGCGCCTGCATGGTGGCGCCATCCTCGCGCATGGCGTCGAGCGCGATAATCTTCGGCAGGCCCGGTTCGTTGGCGATGCAGTCGATCATGGCGTGCAAGGTCTCGTCGAGCGCGTCGCGATCGATGGCGGGCGTGGAGAGATAGGCGTGGGCAAAAGTCGGCGCCGCCAGAACGGAAATCGGAATAACCGATCGCGGGGCGCGGCCGACGACAAAGGCCCACACGCCGACAAGCTGCGGCCCTCCGGCTTGGTCACGCCATGCCAGCAGCGCCACGCTGCGGGTGCCCGGATAGCAGGCGCTCAGCGCAATAAGCACCGGGTGCATGAAAACGTTGGGGGCTTCAGCACGCGCAAGCAGGTCGCGCCATTCCAACTGGATTTCAGCCAGCCGTGCGCCGGCGGCGACTTCGATTGTGACCTTCGCCGGAACGGGCGCCGGCATGTGCGGCTGTGGCGCAAGCGCTCGATCCGGCGCAACGGCGAAGTCGGCCGGCTGCGTCCAGGCCTGCTCGGCGACGCGCGCGCTGGCCTCGGCCAATGTGGCGGTCGGTGACAAGTGCTCTCCCCATTGCTGTCGACGGCAACGCCCTACCGCATCTCATAGCGAAAATTGTTTCACGCGCCGTTTACGGCGCAGCAAAAGCAGCCAGAAAAGATTCACCAAGGATTAGGGTTAAAGACTGCCGCGCGACGAAACGATTTTGGTCACGCCGGCATTCAGGCCGTTCGCGGCCGCCAGATAAACATGTGCAGGCCGAGACGGCGGCGGGCGATTAAAAACAGCAGCACGGATTCGACCACAAAGGCGGCGGCGGTCGCGCTCGCCACGCCGATGCCGCCGAACATCGGTGCGAGGAGGAAGCACCCCAGCAGGTTGACGGCGAACGCCGCCGCATAAGCTAGCGCGCAAGTGCGCTGTTGGCCGAGCATGTTGAGCAGCCGCTCGGCCGGCCCGACGCAGGCGCGCGCGAGCTGTCCGACGGCAAGCACGGGGAGCACTGGATAACCGTCGCGAAAGCCTGCGCCGAACAGCGCCAGCACCGGCTTGCCGAGGATCAGCATCGCCAGACATCCGGCCAGCGATGGCCAGAATACCCAACGCACCGTCCCGGCGGCGAAAGCTACAAGGCCGGCGCGGTCGCCGGCGACATGGTAGGCGGTGAAATGGTGCGCGGAAGCAGCCGCGACCGCATATTGGATGATGCCGACCAGCGCCAGCGTCTTGGCGGCGGCGTAGTAGTGCGCGACTTCTTCGGCCGGCCGGAAAATTTTGAGCACGATCACGTCGGTCGAAGTGAGCAAGGTGTACATGCCCCAGACCAGCACGATGGGGAGCGCCGTGTTGAGCCAAAGCCGCGTGTCGTAAGCCTTGCGGCCAACCGGTACCGCCGCGCCGAGCCGCCGCTCGACCAGGGCCAGTTGCATCAGCGCGCTGAGCCAGCAGGCCAGCGCCAGCACGCCCGTCACCGTGACGGCATCCATGGCAAATCCGGCGGCGCGCGCCGCCGCTACGCCCGCGACCAGCAACAGCGGCCGCACCACATAAGGCGGCAGCAGAGCGACATTGATCCAGTTGTACGAGCGCGCCAGGGCGTCGAACATGAAGGTAGAGGAATAGAACGGCAGCGCGACGCAGGCGAGGTAGAACGGCATGATCACATGGCTGTCGAGCCGGCCTTCGACCGCGTGCACGATCAGCGCTCCAACCAGCGCTGCCACCGTGCCGATGCCGAAGGTGATCCAGCGGCTGCCGCCGAGATAACCGCGAAGCAAATCGAACGCGCCGGCGTGGGTGTATTGCGGGATGAACTTCTGCGCCGTGAGCGGCATGCCGAGATGGACCAGTTCGCCCACCAGCATCAGCCAGGTCCAGACATAGACGTAGATGCCGAATTCGGAATCGCCAATCCAGCGGGCGAGCAGCACCTGGGAGAGGAAAACGATCAACGCGCTGGCGACACGGATCGCGAAGGCCGCGCCGGCCATTCGCTGCGTGACGGCGTGCTCGCCGGCGAGCCAACGCTGGATGCGCATCCGCGGGAACAGTTGCCGCGGCGGCAATTCCTTGATGTCGGTGAGGGCCATCCCGATGCCTTGCGGTTCCGGAATGTCCTAGCCGCGAGAGGTAACTTTAATCTGAAGGCACCGGCGCAAAAGACGCTGGATCGGCCGCGCCGCAGGCCACTCGACGGCTTTTTGGGGGTGAGCTTTTCGGCCGCGCCGAAAAATGACCGCCGGGCGGGGCTATTCCGATATGCGCCGGGACTGGAAAGGGCGGAGGGATGCGGAACGCCCCAATTTCGCTGGAAACCGCCCTAAACCGGGCATTTCTACCCTTGCATTGGCGTCTTGTATAATGCATGACATCGCGGCGGCGGACCCTTATGGTCCGCCGCATCCGCTTCCGGAGGAGTGTAGCTCAATTGGTAGAGCACCGGTCTCCAAAACCGGGGGTTGCAGGTTCGAGTCCTGCCACTCCTGCCAGGCGGAGAACCGGGCAAACGCCGCCGGTCGTAACTAGGTAATGAATCGTTGGACCAAGACTTGGGTAACCCGGCTTTGCAATCAGGATTGAATTGAATGGCGACGTCTCCGTTCAAATTTCTGCAAGAGGTGCGCGAGGAGACCCGCAAGGTCACCTGGCCCTCGCGCAAGGAAACCATGATCACCACCGCCATGGTGTTCGTCATGGTGGCGATCGCCTCGGTATTTTTCCTGGTCGCGGATCAATTCATCCGTATCGCCGTTACCTTCGTGCTCGGCATTGGCACCTGAAAGCTAAAGAGCGATGAGCGACGCCGCCGCCACCATAACGACCCGCCCCAAGCGCTGGTACATCGTCCACGCTTATTCGAATTTCGAGAAAAAGGTCGCGGAATCGATCCGCGAGCAGGCCAAGCAGCGCGGGCTCGAAGATCACTTCGACGAAATCCTTGTCCCTGTCGAAACCGTGGTCGAGGTGCGCCGCGGCCGCAAGGTCAACGCCGAGCGCAAATTTTTCCCCGGCTATGTGCTGGTGAAGATGGATCTGACCGATGAGGTCTACCATCTCATCAAGAACACGCCGAAGGTCACCGGCTTCCTTGGCAGCGACAACAAGCCGATGCCGATTTCGGAAGTCGAAGCCAACCGCATTCTGCATCAAGTGCAGGAAGGCATCGAGCGGCCGAAGCCGTCGGTGTCGTTCGAGGTCGGCGAGCAGGTGCGCGTGTCCGACGGCCCGTTCGCTTCGTTCAACGGCACCGTCGAGGAAGTCGACGAGGGCCGCTCGCGCGTGAAGGTGGCGGTGTCGATCTTCGGCCGCGCCACGCCGGTCGAGCTCGAGTTCGGACAGGTCGAGAAGCTCTAAGGGACCCGTCTTCCAGACCGCAATTTTGGGTGTGCGAGGACAGCGTGCAGCCTGGTATCGCACTCGAAAGAGCGAAAGCCCGGGCGGCTGGGCTCTACGCTTTGCATGGCTATCTTCCGGTTTCGCTGGCGGCGCGAACTTTCCGCAACGGGCTTCGGCGTCTGCGCGGCAAAGCCGATGCGCCGGTCACGCGGCTTGCGCAGGTATCCTGGTCGCAAGTGCTGAAGAGCCGTCCGATCGAATTGACCGAGACCGACAAGAGCGACGGCAATGTGCGCTTGTCGGAGCTCGCGGTGCTAGCGCTAGCGGCGTCGGATGTGTCGGCGGGCAGCGAGATCGTCGAGATCGGCACTTTCGACGGCCGCACGGCGCTCAATTTGGCGATCAATGCGCCGGCCGGCGTTTCGATCGCGACCCTCGACCTGCCGCCTGATCAGCCTTCCGCGCTCGAAATCGAGGCCTCCGAACGGCGTTATGTCGACAAGCCGGCGCCGGGCGCGCGCTTGCGCCGATGCGGCAATGCGTGGCGCGCCGATGCCGCCCGCATCGTGCAATGGAGCGGCGATTCCGCGACCTTCGATTGGTCGTCGCACTATGGCCGCGCCGGGCTAGTTTTCGTCGACGGCTCGCATGCCTATGACTACGCGCGCAAGGATTCCGAAACCGCCATGCGGTTGGTGAGGCCGAAAGGCGTCGTGTTGTGGCACGACTACGGCGTCTGGCCAGGCGTGACCCAGGCGCTCGAAGAGCTGGAGACGGCGCGCCACCTGGGGCTGGTCCATATCAGGGGCACAAGTCTGGTGTTCTGGCGCGCGCCTTAAGCCTTGCCGCCGCGGCTGGACAGGACGACGAAGACCCACTAAATGTCGCCCCGGCCTGAACGCCCGCGTCTGCGGGCCTGGCCGACATAGCAAGTCGTGGGAGGTGAGGCGGCCGCCAACCGTCAATATCCGCACCACTAACCCGGAGTGAGAGATGGCGAAAAAAGTCACTGGATTCCTCAAATTGCAGGTGCCGGCCGGCGCCGCCAACCCGTCGCCCCCGATCGGGCCGGCCTTGGGTCAGCGCGGCCTCAACATCATGGAGTTCTGCAAGGCGTTCAACGCGCAGACCCAGAAGATCGAGAAGAACACGCCGATCCCGGTGATCATCACCACCTATCAGGATCGCTCGTTCACCTTCGAAATGAAGACGCCGCCGGTGTCATATTTCCTCAAGAAGGCGGCCAAGCTCGACAGCGGCTCGAAGACGCCGGGCCGCGAAATGGTCGGCGAGGTGACCAAGAAGCAGCTGCGCGAGATCGCCGAGCAGAAAATGAAGGATCTGAACTGCGACACGATCGAAGCGGCGATGAAGATGATCGAAGGTTCCGCCCGCTCGATGGGCCTCACGGTGGCGGAGTAACGGTCATGGCACTCGGAAAACGTACAACGGCCGCTCGTACCGGCATAGATCGCGACAAATCCTACTCGATCGCGGAAGCGGTCAAGCTGGTGAAGGAACGCGCTAAGGCGAAATTCGACGAAACCATCGAAATCGCCATGAATCTCGGCGTCGATCCCAAGCATGCTGACCAGATGGTGCGCGGCGTGGTCAACCTGCCGAACGGCTCCGGCCGTACCGTGCGGGTCGGCGTATTCGCGCGCGGCGCCAAGGCGGAAGAGGCCAAGGCGGCCGGCGCCGACGTCGTTGGCGCCGAGGACCTGGTCGAAAAGGTCAACAGCGGCTCTATCGATTTCGACCGCTGCATCGCCACCCCCGATATGATGCCGCTGGTCGGCCGTCTGGGTAAGGTGCTCGGGCCGCGCGGTATGATGCCGAACCCCAAAGTCGGCACCGTCACCATGGACATCGCCAATGCGGTGAAGGCGTCCAAGGGCGGTTCGGTCGAGTTCCGCGTCGAAAAGGCCGGCATCATCCAGGCCGGGGTCGGCAAGGCCTCATTCACCGAGGACAAGCTGGTCGAGAACATCAAGGCTTTCGCCGACGCGGTGCAGAAGGCCAAGCCCCCGGGGGCCAAGGGTCACTACATCAATCGGGTGGCGATCTCCTCCACCATGGGTCCGGGAGTCAAAGTCGAGCCGTCCTCGCTGTTTACCAGCAGCGGCGGTCACTAAGCCGCGGTTTGCCGCTCTTTTTCGCGAGGATTCTCGCAAAAAGGGGCTTGGCAACGGGCTTTGGAAGCTATAAATGATGCGTATCGGGCGTGCCGGCCCAGTTTGTCGGCACGCCTTTGCGCGTCTCTAAAATCGCCTCTAACAAAATGGTGGTCGGAACTCATTCCTTTTGGACATCCCGGCGGGAGATCTAAGAGGGAAGAAACCGATTTCATTGCGATCTAAAGGCGCGCGAAGCCGGTCCGGGAACGGGCCGACCGACCTGTCCAAGACTGCCGGCGCCGAGGCCGCGAGGCCGACGCTTAATCCCTGCCCGCCCTGCGAAAGCAGGTCGGGCACTTAAAACGGGGCCAGCATAGACGGGGACACGACCCGAGTTTGCGCGTCTCACGACGCGCCGGTTTGGTTCGAACCTCGGAGACCCGATGGCCGGCTTCGGTCGGTATCGGGGGGCAGGCTTCTCGAACGTCGTCCTGCCCGGTTCGCTGCGCGTGAACTTTAAGGCGGGACGGCTGGTCTCAACCCGGCGGCTCCCGCGACCTGCGGCGGGCCGTCATAACCGGAAAGAGCTTGCAGTGGATCGAGCGGCAAAAGCGGAGTCCATCACCGAACTGAGCGGGGTCTTCAAGACCTCGAACGTCGTGGTGGTGGCTCACTATTCCGGCCTCAGCGTTGCCCAGATGCAGACTCTGCGTCAGCAGATGAAACAGGTGGGCGCGCAAGTGAAGGTCGCGAAAAACCGTCTCGCCAAGATTGCGCTCAAGGACACCGACGTTGCCTCCATTTCGGCCCTGCTCAAGGGGCCGACCGTGCTCGCCTACTCAGGCGACCCGGTGGCGGCGCCGAAGGTGGCCGTCGATTTCGCCAAGGCGAACGAGCAGTTCGTCATTCTCGGCGGGTCGATGGGCAAAACCGCTCTGGACCTCAACGGCGTCAAGGCGCTTGCCTCGCTGCCGTCTCTGGATGAATTGCGCGGCAAGATCGTCGGCCTCCTGGTGTCGCCGGCGACCAAGATCGCTCAGCTCGTCAACGCCCCCGCGGCCAAGGTCGCGCGCGTGGTCCAGGCCTACGCTTCCAAGAGCGCTGCGGCCTGACGGCTCACAAGCATTCTCTGGTTCGAACCGATAGGAACTGAACAATGGCTGACCTGCAAAAGATCGTTGATGATTTGTCGAAACTGACCGTCCTGGAAGCGGCGGATCTGGCGAAGATGCTGGAAGAGAAGTGGGGCGTCTCCGCAGCCGCCGCGGTCGCGGTGGCGGCCGGCCCGGCTGCCGGCGGTGCAGCCGCCGCCGAGGAGAAGACCGAGTTCACCGTGGTCCTGACCGTCGTCGGGGAGAAGAAGATCGAGGTGATCAAGGAAGTGCGTGCGCTTACCGGCCTCGGCCTCAAGGAAGCCAAGGACCTGGTTGAGGGTGCGCCCAAGCCGGTCAAGGAAGGCGTGAACAAGGAAGAAGCCGACAAGATCAAGGCCACCCTCGAAAAGGTGGGTGCCAAGGTTGAGCTCAAGTAAGCGGATGCTTATTTGACCGATATCCCCGGGGCCCAAAGCTCCGGGGGTTTCGAGGAAAGAATACAGCGACCGGGGATGCCGGTCGCATGGAGGCGGTCGCGAACGGGTGCAGTCCGTTTGCGCGGAATTGTGAAGCGTTCGGCGGTTCGGGCGAGGCCCGAATCACATAGAAACGGGTAGCCCCGACGCCTGTCCTGATGGTCGCGATGGATTGCGACCGTTCGGAGAGGCGCCCGCGCTGGCCGCCAAAATCGAATCGAGAGAACATAGACGATGGCGCAGACATTTACCGGTCGCAAGCGCGTAAGGAAGTTTTTCGGGAAAATCAAAGAAGTAGCGGAGATGCCGAACCTCATCGAGGTTCAAAAGGCATCCTACGACCAGTTCTTGCTGGTCAAGGAACCCGTGGGCGGTCGGCCCGACGAGGGCCTGCAGGCGGTCTTCAAATCGGTGTTCCCGATTTCCGATTTCTCCAATTCGTCCATGCTCGAGTTCGTCAAATACGAATTCGAGCCGCCGAAATATGACGTCGACGAGTGCCGCCAGCGCGGCATGACCTATGCCGCGCCGCTCAAGGTGACGCTGCGACTGATCGTGTTCGATATCGACGAGGAAACCGCCGCACGCTCGGTCAAGGACATCAAAGAGCAGGATGTCTACATGGGCGACATTCCGCTCATGACCAACAACGGCACCTTCATCGTCAATGGCACCGAGCGCGTCATCGTTTCGCAGATGCACCGTTCGCCCGGCGTGTTCTTCGATCACGACAAGGGCAAGACGCATTCGAGCGGAAAGCTGTTGTTCGCCGCCCGCATCATTCCCTATCGCGGTTCCTGGCTCGACATCGAGTTCGACGCCAAGGACATCGTCTATGCGCGCATCGACCGCCGTCGTAAGATTCCGGTGACGTCGCTGCTGTTCGCGCTCGGCCTCGACGGCGAGGAAATCCTGCGCACGTTCTACAAGCACGTGAACTACAAGCGCACCAAGGAAGGCTGGCGCGTGCCTTTCGATGCCAACCGTCTGAAGGGATACAAGGCGGTCAATGATCTGGTCGACGCCGACACCGGCAAGGTGGTGGTCGAGGCGGGCAAGAAGCTCAGCGTGCGCCAAGCGCGCCAGCTCTCCGAGAAGGGCCTCAAACACCTTCGCATGACCGACGACGAACTGATCGGTCACTACGTCGCCGAGGATCTGGCCAACGGCAAGACCGGCGAGATCTACATGGAGGCCGGCCAGGAGATCGACGAGAAGAACCTCAAGGTCCTGATCGAGGCCGGCTACAAGGAACTGCCGCTACTCGACATCGACCACGTCAATGTCGGCGCCTACATCCGCAACACGCTCACGGTCGACAAGAACATGACGCGTGAAGACGCGCTGTTCGACATCTACCGCGTCATGCGCCCGGGTGAGCCGCCGACCGTGGACACCGCGGAAGCGATGTTCCGTTCGCTGTTCTTCGACAGCGAGCGCTACGACCTGTCCGCCGTCGGCCGCGTGAAGATGAACATGCGTCTCGATCTCGACGCGCCCGACACCATGCGCGTGCTGCGCAAGGAAGACATCGTTTCCGTCATCCGCACGCTGGTCGATCTGCGCGACGGCAAGGGCGAGATCGACGACATCGATCACCTCGGCAATCGCCGGGTGCGCTCGGTCGGCGAGCTGATGGAGAACCAATATCGTATCGGCCTGTTGCGCATGGAACGCGCGATCAAGGAGCGCATGTCGTCGGTCGATATCGACACCGTCATGCCGCAGGACCTGATCAACGCCAAGCCTGCCGCCGCCGCGGTGCGCGAGTTCTTCGGCTCGTCGCAGCTTTCGCAGTTCATGGACCAGACCAACCCGCTGTCCGAGATCACCCACAAGCGGCGTCTCTCGGCGCTGGGACCTGGCGGTCTGACGCGCGAACGCGCCGGCTTCGAAGTGCGCGACGTCCACCCGACTCATTACGGCCGAATCTGTCCGATCGAGACCCCGGAAGGTCCGAATATCGGCCTGATCAACTCGCTCGCGACCTATGCGCGGGTGAACAAATACGGCTTCGTCGAGACGCCCTACCGCAAGGTCAAGGACGGCCGGGTCACCGACGAGGTGATCTATCTCTCGGCCATGGAAGAGGGCCGCTACACGGTGGCGCAAGCCAACGCGACGATGGACGCGCGCGGCCGCTTCACTGAAGACCTGATCATTTGCCGCCACGCCGGCGACGTGCATCTGGTGCCGCGCGAGAAGGTCGACTTCATGGACGTGTCGCCGAAACAGCTCGTTTCGGTGGCCGCGGCGCTCATTCCGTTCCTGGAGAACGACGACGCCAACCGCGCGCTGATGGGCTCGAACATGCAGCGCCAGGCGGTGCCGCTGGTTCGCTCGGAAGCGCCGTTCGTCGGCACCGGCATGGAAGGCGTGGTCGCGCGCGATTCAGGCGCGTCGATCT
>Ga0182024_10012950_pt1 | contig 16406 bp, 12 predicted proteins | sample P32metaG_FD_120480 | JGI IMG/M metagenome (GOLD analysis project Ga0182024, IMG submission 120480) | Permafrost microbial communities from Stordalen Mire, Sweden - P3-2 metaG (Illumina Assembly) | ecosystem: Environmental > Terrestrial > Soil > Wetlands > Permafrost | place: Sweden: Stordalen... | reverse complement strand
GGGGTCGGGTACGACAACATCGACGCCATCTTGTCTGGGCAAATGGTGGGTACGGCGCTCGCCGTCCTTTGCGTCCTCAAGTTCACGTCATGGTCGATCGCGCTCGGCAGCGGCACCTCGGGCGGCACGCTTGCACCGCTCTTCACGGTCGGCGGCGCAATGGGTTCGGTGCTCGGCTCGCTCCTCCTCCGCGTCGCGCCCGACAGCGGCGTCGACATCCGCATGGCAGCCCTCGTCGGCATGGCCGCGATGTTCGCCGGGGCCTCGCACGCGACGCTGGCATCGGTCGTGTTCGCCTTCGAGACGACGCGTCAACCGATGGGCCTCTTGCCGCTGCTCGGCGGGTGCTCGGCCGCGTACTTGCTCTCTTGCCTCTTGATGCGAACGTCGATCATGACCGAGAAGATTGCGCGCCGCGGGATCCGCGTACGAATGGACTATGCGGTGGATCTGCTCGAGCAAGTCTCGGTCGCGGACTGCGCGACCCGCGAAGTCGTTGTCCTCTCGGGCGACGATACGCTCATCGAGGTGCGCCAGTGGCTCGTCTCGGAGGAGCCCGGTGCGAGTCACACGGGGTTTCCCGTGATCGACGAGGCGGGGAAGATCATCGGCGTCGTCACTCGTCGCGATCTCCTCGACGAGGCGCATCCCGACGACCGCCCGCTTTCGGAGCTCCTCGTGAGGCCGGCCGCGACCATCTATGAGGACAGTTCGGTCCGTCAGGCCGCGGACATCATGGTCGTCCAGAACGTCGGACGACTCCCTGTCGTCGCCCGAAAGGACCCCTCCAAGGTTGTCGGCATCGTGACGCGACGGGATCTCCTGGCGGCCGACAAGCGGCGTCTCGACGGCGGCACGCGCGCTCTCCCGACCGTCCGGATGCCGCGCCTCTTCTCGAATGCTTTCGGCCGCAAATCCCCTCGTAGCGTTTCGCTGTAAGGGAAACTTGTCTGCCGACGTCTGTTCGTGCGGATGGCGGATTGCGCCGTCCCCGTTCCCCCGAGGAGAATCGAACATGAACAAGCCGAAAGCAGACAAGACCAAGCCCGCGCCCCGCGAATCCTGCCCCTGCGGACCCGACTGTACGTGCGCGCCGTGCCCATGCGGCACGTCGTGTGGTTGTGCGAAGCCGTCGCAGGGTGCACGGTAAGGTCCATGGACGCGCGCGCTCTCGTCGAAGGCCTTCGCGGCGAGCGCGCGCGCTTCGTGCGGTTCGCGCGGCTCCGCGTCGCCACCGAGGCGGACGCCGACGACGTCGTGCAGCGCGCTCTTTTGCGCGCCTCGGAGCATGCCCAGTCTGTCGAGGATCGGTCTCGCGCCCTCGCGTGGTTCTACCGGATCTTGCGGCGAACCCTCGTCGATCACCACCGCGCTCGAACGCGCGACAGGGCGAAGAGCGACGCGTCCGTCGATCCGGACGACCTTGCCGACTGTCACGAGGAGGGCGGATCGCATCCGAAGCCCTGCGCGTGCGCGCTCCGCCTTCTCGACGACCTACGCCCGGCCTATGCGGAGGTCGTTCGCCGCGTGGACTGGGGCGACGAAGAGCCACGCGACGTCGCGAAGGCGCTCGGCGTCACGGACGGCAATCTGTACGTGCGCCTGCATCGCGCGCGCCGCATCCTTCGCGATCGCGTGAAGGACCACTGCGGCGTGACCACGCGTGGTCCCTGTCTCGACTGTACGTGCGATTCGCGGAGTCGTTGCGGGGATGCGATCTCGGCCTAAGGCGCCTTTCACGACCGAGGAGCGGCGTTGGACAACGCGAAGCAGGTTCAGTTTTGGAACGGTGAAGCCGGGGAGCGCTGGGTTCGCCTGCAAGCCGCGCTGGATCGCGCGCTCGAACCGTTCGGAGACGCGGTTCAAAAGCGCGCGAACCTTCGTGTCGGAGACCGCGTGGTCGATGTTGGTTGCGGATGTGGCAGTCTGACTCTTGCGGTCGCTCGGTCCATCGGTGATTCGGGGCTTGTTACCGGCATCGACGTGTCGTCGCTCATGCTCGCACGAGCCAAAGAGAGAGCGGCCGCTTTCCAAAACATTTCGCTCGTCCACGCGGACGCAGGCTCGTACCGATTCGAGCGGTCCGCCGATGCCGTCGTGTCGCGCTTCGGGGTTATGTTCTTTCATGACCCCAAGGTGGCGTTCGCGAATCTCCGCACGGCCTTGCGCCCAGGCGGTCGTCTTGCATTTGCGTGTTGGTGTACGCAAGAGGAGAACCCGTGGTTCTGTATTCCACGCGACGCGGCGCTCCAGCACGTTCCGCCTCCTCTGCCCGCGGGACCGGAGGAACCGGGGCCATTTTCGCTCGCCGATCGAATCCGCGTCGAGCGGATCCTCCGTGCGGCCGGGTTCGCCGAAATCAAAGTGGACGCTTTCGAGGCGCCAGTGCTCATGTCGGCGGACGGGCTCGATGCGGCCGTCGACTTCGCCACGGCAACGGGAGTGGTCGCGAGGGTTCTCGCCGATGCGGACGACGGCGCGAAAGCTCGCGTGCGACGCGCGGTGCGCGAAGCGCTCACGCCACATCTGCGCGGCCAGACGGTGAGCCTTCAAGGCGCGGCCTGGCTCGTTTCCGCAACGAACGCCGAAGTGCCAACTCGGTAACGCTGCACGCCTTCTCATGGAACTTCTTTCCCGGACCGGTGTCGTGCATGGGCAAGCGAGCGCGCGCGGAAAGAAACTCTAGAGGAACGGGAGAACACGATGGATCGCATTCAATGTCGGACGCTCGCCCAGCGATGGGCGGAAGAGGCAGTCGCAAGAGGACGCGTAGAAGTATTCGACGAATTGGTCTTCGCCGAAGCGCTCGATCACAGCGGTCCGACGCCGATGCGCGGCGTGGAGGGGTTCAAGAGCAGGACGCGATCCGTGCACGCGGCGTTTTCAGAGATTCAGGTGATCGTCGGCGACCTCCTGATGGACGGAGAAAAATTGGCGTGGCGCTGGCAATTGACGGCGACTCACCACGGGTCTTTCTTGAACGTTCCGCCCACGGGGAGGCGGGTCACGATGACGGGAATCAACCTCCAACTCGTGGCAAACGGCAGGGTCGTCGAACATTGGAGCAACGCCGATCAGCTGGGCTTGTTGAAGCAAGTGCAGATGCCGTAGCGTGGCGCACTGGGTCCGTAGAGTACGCTAGTCTTGCCCGCGCAACTTGCGTCTCTTTACGATGGAGGAGCCGGTGCTCTCGGACGGCCTAGAGGTTACAGGGGGGACCCACCTCTCCTTCAATGCCGGCGAAGTTCGGCTTCATGCCGTGGAGGCCGGTAGCGGTCCTCTCGTCGTGCTTCTCCACGGCTTTCCCGATTTCTGGTGGTCCTGGCGTCACCAGATTCCTGCCCTGGCGGCGGCGGGCTTCCATGTCGTTGCGCCCGACCTTCGCGGCTACAACCTTTCTGACCGTCCGGCTCGCGTCGCGGACTACGGATTGTCGCATCTTACGGAAGACGTCGCCGGTGTCGTGCGCGCCATGGGTGAAAAGAGGGCTCACGTCGTCGGCCACGACTGGGGCGGTGCGATCGCGTGGGAGTTCGCAATGCGTTATCCCCAGATGCTGGGGCGCCTCGCCATTCTGAACGCGGCGCATCCCGCTTGGTTGCGGCAAGCCCTCTTCCGCTCTTTCTCGCAGTGGAGGAAGAGCGCGTACATGCTCTATTTTCAGGTCCCGCTCTTGCCGGAGCGTTCTCTAGGGGCCGACGATTTCAAGAACCTCCGTCGCGCCCTCCGCAAGGGCCGCGGGCGCGTGCCCATGCAAGAGATCCAACCGTACGTCGACGCGGCTCGACGCGCGGACGGATTACGAGGCGGTCTGCACTATTACCGAGCCATGATGCGGACCTTCTTGCCGGCACGCTACCGAAGCCCACACTCGTGGAGGCTCCGGTCCTCGTCCTTTGCGGAGAGAAGGATCCGTTCCTAGGCAAGGAGCTCGCGAAGCCGCCTTCGTCCTGCGCAAGGGACGTTCGCGTCGACTTTCTTCCGAACGCGTCTCATTGTGTCCAGCTCGAGGAGCCGGAGCGCGTCAATACCTCGCTTGCCCAATTTCTGACCTAAGAGACAAGGAGGCGGCGCGCGCCTTCCCCAAGCTATTGGCAAGCGTTGCTCACGCACGTCATGCTCGTCGTGGAGCAGTCGGAGCAGCAGCCACTCCCCGATCCGCAGTCCGAGTTGGAAGTACCCGGGTGGCAGTTCCCGCTTGAATCGCAGCAGCCGGGGCAAGTGCCCTTGCCACACGAGCTGCCGGAGCTGCCTATCTTGCATGTGGCTGCGTCGGCCTTGTTTGCCGCGTCCATCTTGGCATCCAACGCGGCGTCCATGGGCGGCGGTGCGTCGACCCCTGTATCCGCGCTCGCATCTACTCCCGAATCGGCTTGCGTGCTCGCGCAGTGACCCGCGTTGCAGCTCGTGCCGCTCGCACACGCGAACGTCGACCCGCAGCCGCCGCAGTTGCTGTCATCCGTCAGCTCGTCGCTGCAGGTGCCGTTGCACACACTATATCCGGCGTCACACGTGAACGCACACACTCCACTCGTGCATTCAGGATGCGCGTTGGCGACGTTCGTGGTGCACATGTTCCCACACATGCCACAATTGCTTGTGTTGCTCGTCGTGTCGACGCAGTTTCCGTCGCAGAGCGCCGATCCCGTCGCGGAACACCCGGACACAGTAGACGTTTCGGAAGGAGCGGCAGAGTCGACCGGCGCGCGAGTCGATCCGTCCCCTAGCTCGTCGCCGACAGACGCTTCGCTCGTGGGGCCGAAGCCAGGCTTGAAGTCTTCGCCGGCGTCCGCTGCACACGCGACGATGAGAAAAGCTGTCAGGAGCAAAGCTCCTCCCCTGCTGCAATGCGTCAGACTCACGTAAGTTCCCCTTCGCATTCGTGCCCGTGTCGCTTCTCTCGGCACTGATACTCCGGTACCACCGATGGTCGAGTTGTCAAGTGGCCTTACCAGGATCCTAAGTGTGCCCGCCGCTGATGGTCAGGCCACTTGACGATATGACCAATCTCGTAGAGGCTGGGCAACGTGCCCTCCCGTGCTCCTGAGCAATGCGACACATCCGTCACCAAGACTTCCCAGAGTCCCCGTAGACACCATCGTCGAGTATGGACGGCAGTCCTTGGAAGTTGTTCCCTCGCCCTCTCTTCTCGCCTTGCTCTCGCGGCGCCGCACGACGACGCCGCGGCCGAGTTGATCAAGCAGGCGATGTACGAGGACTACGTCGAAACCAACTTCGTCGACTCGGGGAAGAAGCTCGCAGAGGCTCTGGCTCTTTGCCAGGGCGAGGCGGACTGCAGCGCTTCCGTGCGCGCTCGGATTCTCTGTGAGCTGGGTATCGTAGAGTTCGCGCAACAACGGCAAGACGAGGGGCGAGCCCATTTCGCGCGTGCGGTGAAAGAGGACCCCAAGGTTACTCTGGAGCAGGACTTCTCGACACCCGAGCTACGGCGCGAGCTTGCGGCGGTGAAGAGTCAATTCGCGACGGCGCCCCCTGCCGAGACTGCGCCTCCCGAAGTCGCCACCCCAGTTCCGACCAAGCGGATTCCTGGGTCCTCGGATTGCCCACCGGATTTTCCGGGATGCACCCCTCCCGCGGCGACCTGCACTTCGGATGATGAGTGTTCGCACGGTGAGAAGTGCTCGGACGGTACTTGTCTGATCTCGGATCAGGCGGACGATACGGCGACGAAGCCGTATAGGAAGAACTGGCTGAGCCTTGCGATCCAGGAAGACCTCTTGCTGCTTCCTGAGGCCCACAACGCGTGCGGCGGCGGCACCGGGTACGCCTGCTTCTCCGCGAGCAGCGGCACGTACTATACCGCCAGCCCCTTCGCCAACGCGGATGATCTCGTCAACTCCGGGCTGAAGCCAGCGACCACCCGGATCCTCGCGGGCTTCGACCGCGCCGTCAGTCAAAACTTTCTTTTGGGTGCGCGCCTCGGATACGTCCTGGGCGGTGGACCGACGCGCCCCGGCGCGAGCAGTTTTCTGCCCGTGCACGCGGAGGCCCGCATCTCCTATTGGTTCAGCACGAACCCTCTAGCGCGGGCAGGGTTCCGCTTTTACGCCGTCCTAGGGGCCGGTCTGGCGGAGGTGGACGCTTCGCAGGGCATCGATGTTTACGCCAATGCCCAAGACGCCAAGCTACAGCAAAACTCGCTCGGTGAGACCGCCTGGAAAAAAACAGGAAACGGCTTCGCGGCCCTCGGCGTCGGAGGCATGTTCGCCATCGGACCCAACATGGGAATCCTCCTGGAAGTAAAGGCGATGGAAATGTTTCCGACCACCGGGACGGCTATCGCACCCGAGCTCGGCTACGCGGCTGGGTTTTGATCCGAAGCGCGGCCCAACCGACAAGTGCCCACCCATGGAAGGGTCCTATTATAAAGGTAAGACCACTTGACCGCCCGACCCCTGGCCGTGTAGACTCGGCACAAGCGGACGATCGGCGAGTGCCGTCCCGAAGGTAGGCAGGGAGCCACATCATGAAAACACTCAGGCATGCGGTACGGTGTCTCGAAACGGCTGCGGCGTGTGCGCTCGTGGGAGCGGCGGCTGTCAGCTGTGCCTCCGATGGAACGGAAACCTTCAACGGCGACGCCGGTTCTGACGCAACCACGGTCAACGTAGAAGGTGGCACAGGCGACTCTGGGAAGATGCTGATGCTGGGCCTCGACAGCAGCAAACCGAGCGGCGGCGACGGTTGCATCCCCTTCACCTGCACCTCGCCAAATGTAACCTACTGTGGCACCATCGGCGACGGCTGCGGCGGCTCCCTGTCGTGTGGCGACTGCCCAAACAGCGGTACTTGCGGAGGCGGAGGTATTCCGAACGTCTGCGAGTTGGCCAATTGCACCAAGGGCACGTGCACTCCATCGAATGGGGCCGTCTACTATGGCGTCATCGGCGACGGTTGTGGCGGCAAGGTCGTATGTGGCGACGATTGTCCCGACGGCGGCGGTTCTTCGGATGGCGGCGCCGGCGTATGCCCGGGCACGGGCACAGGCGTTTGCACGGGTATCCAGTGCAACGTCGCGACATGTTCGGACGGAGGAACCACGACCGTAAGCGGGATTGTATACGATCCTGCGGCAGTCAATCCTATTTACAACGCTATCGTCTATATCCCCAATGCGCCTCTCGACCCGGTGCCCACGGGTGCTTCTTGCGATGTCTGCGGAGCCACGGCGTCGGGTCAACCTATCACAAGCGCACTAACGGACACCGCCGGCCACTTCACCCTAACGAACGTGCCCACCGGAACGAACATTCCTCTCGTGATCCAGGTCGGCAAGTGGCGTCGGGAAGTGATGATCCCGAGCGTTACGAGTTGTATGGATAACCCCATCACCGATCCACAAGTAACGCGACTGCCTCGGTCGCAGAGTGAAGGCAATATCCCGCAGATCGCGGTGACGACCGGAAAGGCAGATGCCGTCGAATGCCTGCTTCGCCGTATCGGTATCGCCGATACCGAGTTCACGACCGACACGGGTACCGGGCGCGTTCACTTGTACTACGGAGGCGATCTAACGGGTCCGACCGGCGGCGGCGCGGGCACGAGTAGCTTTAGCGCGGGCGGGACCTTCTCTTCCGCTGGGACGCTTTGGGCAAGTCCGACGAAGATGGAAGGCTACGACATCATGATGATGTCGTGCGAGGGCGGACAGTACGCGACAGCAAAGACCCCCTACCTTCCGAATCCCGAGACGTACCTCAATGCGGGTGGGCGCGTCTTTTTCGGTCACCTTCATTCGTACTGGCTTCACCACGGTTCCGCTGCTCTCCAGAGCACAGCCACCTATATCGGCGTTGGCTCCGATTTGCCGGACCCGGTTACCGCTTACGTCAACACTGCGTTTCCGAAAGGTAGCGCTTTGGCAGATTGGCTCGTGAACGTCGGGGCGACTCCAACGCGCGCGCAGCTGCAAATTCATCAAGGGCAGTTCTCGGTTACCGCCGTCACGGCCCCGACCGAGGCCTGGGTCACGGTGCCCCACAATACCAACGACAGCGCAAACCGACCCTCCGTTCAATATCTAAGCTTCAATACACCCGTGGGAACACCCGCCGCTTCCCAGTGCGGGCGCGCAGTGTTTACCGATCTGCATATGAACGTGTCGGTAGACACTGACGCGGGTGAAACCGGCGGCGATAATTCGGAACCTTCCAAGCCGTTTCCGACCGAGTGCAAAACGAATGGGTTAACGCCTCAGGCAAAGGCCTTGGAATTCATGTTCTTCGATCTGTCGGCCTGCCTGCAGTCGGACACGTCGACTCCAGTCCCGCCGCCCCCTCCCACGCCTGCACCCCCCCCGCCGCCTCCCCCGCCGCCCCCTCCTCCCAAGTGAACGTGGTTCCTAGCAACGAGGCGAGGCGTCCTCCTCTGGGGTAAAGAGGGAGGACGCCTCCGCCGACGGCTAGGCTGCCGTGCGAGAAAACAAAGCCGAAGCGGGCGAGGCTTAGGGTTACGGCGATAGCGCTCTCGTAGGTTCCAGCTCAAACCGCAAGCAGTTTCCGCTTACGCGTCTTCAACGACGACCGCTGCGGCGGCTAAAACGTAACCCATTTGCCGGCGCAGGAGTTTGGGGTGGAGCTTCCACTAATCTTGTTGCTCACCGTCACACCCGTCCCCGTAGGCGTGAAGTTGACGTTGCCGGGTCCTTCGGTCACGGCCGCGTACTCTGCGCTCACGTCCGAGGACGTGATGTCGTCGATGACCACGTTGTCTAGTGCGAGGTCCGTCGCGTGCGCTGCGTCGAACCCGTCGATCGTTACCTTTGGGGTCACCGAGCTGCTCATCGAGCGGAAGTTGCTGATCGTGATGCCCGTATAATGTGGAATGAGCCTGCCGGTGGCCGTCGAATAGCGTGGGTTGAGGATGATTGGATTGGTCAGCTCTCGAACGCACACGTCGCTGTAGGTAATATTCGTGACTAAGCCGCCACGGCTCTCGTCTGATTTAATGCGAATCCCGTTCGAGCTACCCCCGCTCAAGCCGGTGCCCGTACCATCGATGGAAAGGTCATAGACGTTCACGTTCGAAACGCCACCATTCGTCTCGCTTCCGATCGACATTCCGTGGCCGGCGCCGAAGTGATTGTGCGCGATAGTCAGCTTATCGACGCTCGTTCCGCCCTTGATGGCGATGTGATCGTCCCCATCGCTGATGCTGCTGCAGACGATGTAACCGTTGCTTGCCGCTTCTCCCGGATCGATACCGTCCGTGTTGTGTGCGGTAGTCGGAGTAAGGGCTGTGCCTACGCTATTGGTGGCTTTGGAGGGCGTCTTAATGGTCACGCCCCAAACGACGAAGCCAGCGGCATCTAGCTTGACGTGAAACATCGGCGCGTTGTGGAGCGTGATCTGGTACATCGTGAAGTTGGTGGCCCCGACAACGTCGATGAGGACTGGGCTCGATCCCCCGCCGCCATTCGTTGCCCAAAACGTGCCGCTCGCTCCGATCTCCGGTTCGCCGCCCTGGCCGTCGATGATGCCGCCTCCAACGATTTTGGAATTCTGCCCCTTCACTGTAATGAGACCCGCCGCCCCACCGTAGACGCTCAAACTTCGCGTCCCGAAAAGCGTCGCACCCGTGTCCACCCAGAGGCTGACACCGCTCGGTATGTTGAGCGGCCCCGTGACGAATGCATTGTTTGCGCCACTCGTCGTGAGCTTCAGAGCTTTCCCAGAGCCGCAGGAGTCGAGGGCTGCCTGAATCCGAGACGTATCGAGGGAGCTCTCGCGGGGGACACCCACGCCCGTCACGGTCTGGTTCGCAGTCAGCGTCGTGCACGCGGAAGGTATCGTCGGTTCGGCGGGCAGGTTCGTGTCGCCCGCTCCACAACCAGTGGTGACGCTGGCCTCGGCGGGTCCACTTTCGGGTACCCCGGAACCGGAATCTTGATTCGCCCCTGACCCCGATTCAAGACTAGACCCAGACTCCAAGCCAGATTGCGATCCAGACTCAAGAGCGACGCCAGAGTCGGTGCTGGACCCTGACTCTAGACTCGAGCCTGACTCGGCACCAACCATGCCCGGGACACCGGATTCTCCACCAAGCCCTGGCGAACCATCCCAGTTTTCCTCAGAACTTGACGCTCCGCACCCCGTGGCCACGGAGGCAATCCCTGCGAAGGCGAGTGCGACTGGCAGGCAGGTGAGTGTTCGGAACCCCGCCGCTTTCGTTATGCAATCGGCCCGTGTTTCATTCGCGCTCGAAAACTCCTCTGAGGAGGAACGGGCAGCTGCACGGCAGAGAGGAAAGTCGCTTTTAGGAGAATCTTCAACCCTCTTCGCGCGAGCTTTGAGACGAGGCACCATCATGGTGCTCACTCTGGGCGTCAATGGTCGGGGTGTCAAGTGGTCTTACCATTGGACCCGCGCGCACATCTGCCACCGCACCACTATGTAGGTACGCCTACTTCGTTTAGGGGCCTCGCCTCGAAGGCTTCGCGGGACCACTGACCTTCGGCGTGCCAGAAACGTCCGTTCGCGCTTCCTCGCGGGGCTCGCCCGACTCGAACAATCCTATGCCCGTCGACGCGATTTGGTTGCGTGGAGCACGCGTCAAGAGGTGCGGATTCGGAAAGGACTCGGGCCTTAGCTCGATTGTCGCGGGCGGAAGCGGACCGCCATGCAGCATCGATGCAATCTCGGAGATCGCCCTGCCGGCACAGAGAGGCATGATCACCGTTGAGGCAAGCTTGCCCTCCGTAACCAAGCGCTGGCCGTAAGAGGGCGATCCATCACAACCGCAGAAGAATGCGGACTCCCTAGAAAATCTCGGACGCTCCCTCGCGAGCTCTTCGATCGCGTCTCTCGCGCCCATCGCCATGAGGTCGTTCTGCGCTCCAACGATAAATGCGGGCAATTCACGCCCTTGAAAGACGCGCGCCCAATCCAGCATCGCGCGCGCTCCGCCTTCGCGGGTCCAGTCGCTGTGAAGGGTGAACATATTGACCGCGGCGCCTCGCAAGACTTCTTGGAGGCCAGCGTGTCGCCGTACCGCCGAGGATGTCCCGATGGGGCCCTGAATGTACACAAGCTCGCCGCCGCGCGGCAAAAGAGCCAATAGTTGCTGACCCTGCATGCGGCCGATCTCCGTCTGATCCGCCACGACCGAAAAAATCGGAAGATCCGAAAACTCCTTTCGTAAGTCGTTCACGTAGTCCCACGACCGGAGAAGCGACACCCAGCCTACCCCCAGACGTGCGGCCTCGTAGGCAGTAGAAAGGAGAGGGCTCTCGCGGACCGGACTGACCATGATCACTGTCGGTCGTCTATCCGGTGGCTCACGTAGGCAGTCCTGAATTTGGGCGACCTGCTTCTCCGAATCGTTGTCAGCTCGGAAGACGCGCGACGGAAAACCGTAGCCGCGCGCCGTCTTGAGAAACTCGTCGCGAAGCAACTCTTGGTACTCGCCGTCATCCATCGAAAACAGGGCGACGAAGCAGCGCTCACTCGATGCCTTTAGGCTTCGGGCCTCTGGTTTCCGAAGCCAGCTCGGTGGGCGTGCGTGCGACATTGCGTCTTGCGGCGTCGCTGAACCCGCCCTTCGGCTCTCCGGCGCGATTAGGCGAGCCGTCGGCATCTCTCGCGGCACCGACCTTGCCATCGCCCGCGGGGGAGAAGACGAACCAAGACGAATGCCCGTATCGCCAGCGCGCTCGATTTCAGCGACGACCTTTGCGCGGTCCGCTAGCTCGGCGTGCGCGGTCCGATCCACCCATTCGCCGACTTCGGTGGCCGTAGCCAAGCGTCCTGTCGCCTCGATGGCCGACGCCATTTCTCTCGCTGTTTCGAAGCGCTTCAGCGGATCACGATTCAAGCCGCGAAGCACGACGGCGTCCAGTTCGCGCGAAACCTCCGGCGAGATGCGACTCGGCGGAGCAACCTCATCGGCAAGAATGCGCGCAAGCGTCTGTGAGTCCGTATCGCCCTTGAAGAGTCTCTCGCCCGTCAGGGTCTCCCATAGAACCACCGCTGACGAATAGACGTCCGACCTGCGGTCGACTTCCCCGACCTGAAAGCACTCCGGAGCCATGTAGGCGAGCTTGCCTTTGATCTGACCCTCGCGCGTCGTCGTAGCGCGCCCGGCGGCTTTCGCGATTCCAAAGTCCAGGACGCGCGCGATTCCATCGACCCCGACGAGCACATTTTGCGGCGAGACGTCTCGATGAACGATGCCCAGCTTCTCCCCGCGCTCGCTCTTGGCCTCGTGCGCCGCGTGCAAACCGTGAAGAACGTTCGACAGGATCGAACGCGTCACGCTCAGCGAGATTCGCGTCCTTGCCTCGCGTGCGGCGCTGGTCAGCCGAGAGAGCGATTCGCCTTGGACGTATTCCATGATCAAGAAAAGCTCGCCGTGCGTAGCCACCACGTCGATGGGAGACACGACGTTGGGATGCTGAATCCTGGCTGCAAGATGCGCCTCGTCCAGAAACATTTTGACGAAATCAGGATCCTTTGCGAACTGAGCGTGCAAGCGTTTGATCGCGACCGTTCGCGAGAAGCCCGCCGGGCCCCGCTGCCGACCCACGTGGATCGCTGCCATTCCACCCGCAGCAATCTCGGCAAACATCGCGTACCGGCTACTCATCCTGACGCGTCCTCTTGAGTTCGAATCGCCCCCTTAAGATCCTACACTCGAGAAGCGCGCCGGCCACTTAACTCGGCCTCGCGGGGATCGCACCCACGATCTCTCACACTGTTCGCGGGCGCCTACTCACCGAGCGATAGGTAGTCGCAGCAGTAAAGGTTCGCGCGATATCCCTGAGCGCTCGTTCCGGGAAGGCTCGGCGTCGAACACATGATTCTCGGATAGTCTTGCTCCGGCGTGTCCGGCCCTGTGCATGCGAAGCCGAACGAGCCGCTTGCGCAGTTCGGTACCGCCTGGTCCTGCAGGCAAGTTCCGCCCAAGGTTAGTTGAGTAGGCGTGAAGCAGCAGTATCCGTACCTGCCACCCACGATAGAGGGGACGTCACAAAGAAGAGTCGCGTCGCTGCGACTTTGATCGGTGCCCAGCTCGCCCTCGTTCGGCAGGTCAGCGGTCAAACATTCAAGCGGCTTCAGGTCCGCCGGGCAGGCAATCGCCGAGTCGGCACTGCACGACAGCATCGTTGCGGTGCCGCAGCAAAACACTGTTTCGCCGTTGAGAGGTTGTCCCATCCCGCAGGAGAGGTCCGGGTCAAAGTTCTCCGGTCGGCTCGGCGGTGTGCACGCATATCCGTACGTTCCCGCGCCGCATACCATGCTCGGATCATAGCCGCACGCGGTCGTCGCGGAGGTGCAACAGTAGCTCAATCCTCCGCTCGTATCGATCGACCCTAGCGCCGTGCACACCGTGCCTTCGATAACGCCGACACCAAAGCTGGCGTTCTGATCAGGTCGGGCACCTCCCGTGCACGTAAAGCCATTGAAGTCCGTATTACAGACGATGTTGTCATCCGGTAGGCAGTGGCCGCTTCCGGCGAGGGTCGTCACCTGTCCGGTGCAACCCCCGGCCGCGAGCAGCGAAAGTAGGATGAGCGCTCCGTGGATGCGTGCCCGGGTCACGTCAGCTCCCTACGAAGAGCGGCCGGATGTGCCGGTCGTAAAGGTTTTCAGTCACGCATCTTCCAGCAGTCTCGCGAGCGGCATCGAGCGTCTCGCGAAACTCCGGCCCCATTTCGGCCGCAACCTTGAAGGCAACATGTATCAGCTGCCGTATGTGAACGCTGAACTCAGGGCACGTTGGATCGTGACGGAGTCGCTTCACGAACTGGTCGGCAGTCCAGTCGTCCACTTCCGAGGGTGCCGGAAGTTTCGAACGATCGATCTCCACGACCGTTGCATACGGCTTGCACAGCTCATCGAAGCGGCCGTGCGCCTTCGCGTAGATATACTTTGCGACGCCCAGGCCCCGGGCCCCAGACAGCGCAATGCCAATGACCTCCTCCAGCCAAGTCGTTCCGGCCGTCTTCAAGTGAAGTCCGACGTCGTTTCTCACCAGTGCGCGCCGTATCGTCGGATAGAGAGAGAATTTGTCGCTTCCGGTGTGCACGCTCACTTTCAGAGTCGGCGGCAACCCAAACACACGCTTCGCGTGCTCGATGACGAGCAAGTCTGCCTCGAACTCGCGCTCGAACGTTTGCACGTCTCCGACGTAGTCGATCCCCTTTAAGAACTTGCCGGAAAACTTGGGAGCGATCGTCTGGACGGGGACGCGCTCGCGCGCGAGCGCCCCGAGAATGAAGAAGAGTTCGAAAGGGAGTTGCGGATCCGGTGCTTCGTCCGTCGAAACTTCCACCACAAAGGTGTCCGATCCTTTCGCCGCGGCGATGTAACGATAGATGTGCCCCGCCTCGTTCACCGCGTTCAAGTATTGTCGACCAATCTTATGCAGTGCGTCCGCGGTGACCTCGAAAGTCGTTTCCACTCCAGGAATCCGCAAGGCCCCAAGAAATGGGGTCATCTCGCGGACGAAGGACGCGATCGCTTCCTCAGGCGCGGAGACGCCAATGAAGTCGGCCACGTCGAGCGTGAAGAAATCGCTCGACCCGAGAAAGGCTTCTACCGTTCTGATGCCTACGTGGTCCGCGTCTACGTAGTAGGCGCCCTTCCATCCTGCTTGACGCACGGCCTGGTTGGCCTCGGCACGCACATCATCGGGCGTAGTACCGATGAGCGAGTGCTCGCGGAAAGATTTGTTCCACACCGGAACCGGAGAGAATGTCCCGCTCGCCTTCTGGAGAGCACGAAGTTGAGCGACGCCCTCCTTCCCAAAGCGATCGCCGATTCCAATGGAGTACTTCTCGATGATCATTTCACGCCCCGTCGTATGCGGCTTTTCCGCGAATGCACGAACGAACCCACGACTTCCTCAGCGCTGAATTCGTGCCGACCCGCCTTCGGCGAGGGCCCGCACATGCTCCACGGTGGCCATCGTAGTGTCACCGGGAAACGTGGTCAAAAGCGCGCCGTGGGCCCAACCTAGATTGACGGCCGTCTCTGCTGTCTCGCCGGCGAGCAATCCATAGAAAAAGCCCGAGGCGAAGCCGTCGCCTCCTCCGACCCGATCGAGGACCTCGAGCTCGCGGATCGGAGCCGTGCAGTTCTTGCCGTCGACCCACGCGACGGCGCTCCAGCCATGTCGATTTGCCGAATGAACCTCGCGTAGCGTCGTCGCTACCGCTTTCACGTTTGGGAACCTGTCGAGGACGCGCGCGATCATTCCAAAGAAAGCCGCCGGATCGAGTTTCGACTTAGACGCGACTTCCGGTCCCGAAATTCCAAGCCCCTTCTGCAGATCTTCCTCGTTTCCGACCAGCACGTCCACATGCTCCACGATACTGCTGATTACACTGACCCCCTTGGCACGTCCCCCCCACACGCTCCAGAGCTTCTCTCGAAAATTGAGGTCGAAGCTGACCACCGCCCCCTGCGCCTTGGCCGCCTTCATCGCTTCCAGGATGAGCGGACCCGTGGTCTCCGAAAGGGACGCGAAAATGCCCCCGCTGTGAAACCACCGAACGCCGCCATCGAAAATCTCGGACCAGTCGAAGTCGCCGGGCTTGAGCCTCGACGCTGCCTCATTCGACCGGTTGTAGAAGACCACCGGCGGTCGACTCCCAAGCCCACGATCGCTGTAGACCGTGGCCATATTTGGACCGTTGACTCCATCATGGGCGAAGCGCTTGTAGAACGGTCGAACGCCCATTGCGCGCACGCGCTCCCCGATGAGATCTCCAATCGGGTAATCGACCATGGCGGTGACGATCCCGGTGTTCAGCCGAAAGCAATCCGCCATGTTGGCGGCGACGTTGAACTCACCGCCGCTCACGTGAACGTCGAAGCGGTTGGCCTTTCGAAACGGCACTACGCCGGGATCGAGGCGATGGACGAGCGCGCCCAAACTGACGAAGTCCAGCGCGCCGCTCGGACGAATGGTTAGCGCATTGCTCATTCTTGTCCCCTTGCGCTGGCTCTCAGTGGAAGGCTGGTAGGTGGCTGAACATGTCGGGGCGGCCCTTCCTTCAAGCGGTAAAGCGTCTCACCGGCCTTCGGAACATGCAGCAAGCCGGCCTTCTTTTGGTTCTTCCAGCTATCGACGTCTATGGTTCGATAGTCTCGATACCCGAGGTTGATCGCGTCGCACTCTTCCTTGCTCACTTGCGTGGCGAGCGTCACCCTGATGCGCGGGCGCTCGACACCCTCTTCGTATGTGCCAACACCTTTGACGTGCGTCGAGTGCGCCATGACTCCCCTAGAGACCCCAGTGAAGCGGTCCATCTGTTTTACGAAGTAATCTCTCACGTGATAGCCGATATTCCGGATGGCGGTACCGTGTACGGTCGAGATCCGGGATATGTGCGGCGCGTAGACGATGAGTTCACCACCATCGGCAACGACTGACTCCAACTT
>Ga0182024_10012949_pt1 | contig 16407 bp, 8 predicted proteins | sample P32metaG_FD_120480 | JGI IMG/M metagenome (GOLD analysis project Ga0182024, IMG submission 120480) | Permafrost microbial communities from Stordalen Mire, Sweden - P3-2 metaG (Illumina Assembly) | ecosystem: Environmental > Terrestrial > Soil > Wetlands > Permafrost | place: Sweden: Stordalen... | reverse complement strand
GACCTGTTGCTGCCGCCGCAGGAGCTGGATCGAAACTTTGCTTCGCTTCTGACGGACGATCCCGTATTCGGCGTGATGAACCGCGTGGAAATTGAAGATTTCTTCGATCAGGAGAAGCTGCGGCGCGCCCGGCAACAGATTGTGCAATGGAAATCGGAAGCACCTGCCTCCGGGATCGCGCTCGTGATCGGCACGGGAGCGGTCCTGGTCGCTCCGGAGCATCGGCTGCTTGTCTACGCCGACATGGCGCGGTGGGAGATTCAGCAGCGCCAGCGGCGCGGGGAGATCGGCAATCTAGGCGCGGACAACTTGGGCTGGCTTCCGTCGCTTAAATATAAGCGCGGATTTTTTCTCGATTGGCGCGCGGCCGACCGATTAAAGCAACGCGTGTGGACCGAGATTGATTTCCTGCTCGACACCAACGCGGCGGCGCATCCCAAAATGATTTCCGGCGAGGCGCTGCGTGCGGGACTTCGCGCGGCCTTGTGCCGGCCATTCCGCGTCGTTCCTTTCTTCGATCCCGGCCCCTGGGGCGGCCATTGGATGGAAGAGGTGTGCGACCTGCCGCGCAACGCGCCCAACTATGCCTGGTGCTTCGACTGCGTTCCCGAAGAGAATAGCCTGCTGTTGGGTTTTGGCAATGCGCGCGTGGAGATTCCTGCGATCGACCTGGTCTTCGCGCATCCGCGCGAGCTGCTCGGCGAGAACATTTATGCGCGCCTGGGCGCCGAGTTTCCCATCCGGTTCGATTTTCTCGACACCGTGGGCGGAGGCAACCTCTCGCTGCAGGTGCATCCGCTCAAGAGGTATATTCGTGAGCACTTCGGCCTCGACTATACGCAGGATGAAAGCTATTACCTGCTGGACGCAAAGCAAGATGCATGCGTCTATCTCGGGCTCAGGGAGGGTATCGACCCGAAGGCAATGCTGCGCGATTTGAAGACCGCACAAACCAGCGGCACGTTCGACGCCGAGCGCTATGTGAACAAGTGGCCAGCAAAGAAGCACGACCACTTTCTGATTCCCGCGGGAACCATTCACTGCTCGGGCCGCGACAGCATGGTGCTCGAGATCAGCGCCACGCCTTTCATTTTCACTTTCAAGTTGTGGGACTGGGGGCGCACCGGACTCGACGGGCGGCCGCGGCCCATTCACCTTCAGCATGGCGCGGAAAATATTCAGTGGGATCGCACCACGGAGTGGGTGCGACGGTCGCTCATCAACCGCGTGCAGCCGCTGGCCGCAGGCGATGGCTGGCGCGAGGAACGGACAGGGCTGCACGAGCTGGAATTTATCGAGACACGCCGCCATTGGTTCACCGACACGGCGCCGCACGACACCAACGGCCAAGTGAATGTGCTGAACCTGGTGGAAGGCGCAGAGGCCGTTGTGGAAAGCCCGAGCGGCGCCTTCGAGCCCTTCGTGGTGCATTATGTGGAGACCTTCATCGTGCCCGCTGGAGTGGGGCGTTACACGATTCGCCCGCACGGAGCGGCACGGGGTAAGCAGTGCGCCACGATGAAGGCCTTTGTTCGCGAGGACGGGTAAGCGGGTAAGCGGCGGCGCGGATCAGTTTTTCGCGAGCTCGCTCTCAACGGCCGCAATCAACTCGGGAGCGTCGGGCGCGGTGTCAGGAGCAAAGCGCTTCACCACTTCTCCGTTGCGGCTGACCACGAATTTCTCGAAGTTCCACAGCAACTCCGGCTCCGGCAGCGTTTCGATGCCGTATCCCTTTAGCTTTTCGCGCCACGTGGGCTCGTTCACCGCGATGGCCGCGGGTTGCGCGGCTATCAGCGAAGCATAGAGTGGATGCTTTTCCGCACCGGTGACTTGGATCTTGCCGAACATGGGAAATTTGACGCCGTAATTCAATGTGCAGAAACTCTGAATCTCGTCATTCGTGCCCGGCTCCTGACTCTTGAAATCGTTTGCGGGAAAGCCCGCGACCACCAGTCCCTGGCCGCGAAACCGCTCGTAGAGATTTTCCAGGCCCTCGTACTGCGGCGTCAGGCCGCATTTTGAGGCGACGTTGACGACAAGCAGCACCTTGCCTTTGAACTCGGAGAGAGACGTGGCTTCGCCGGTGATTTTCGTGACGGGGATGTTGTAGATGGATGAAGTCAAGGTGGAAAACTCCTCTTGATTGTCATCTTATCGCAGCGGCGGCGACCGATGCTTGCGTTTGCCGCCGCACCGGTTGCCGCTACTGCACCAGCGTGATCGCCGCGCGCCAGAAGGCCACCTTCTGCGTGGAAGGATCGATTACCGTCACCTGGCAGTCATACGATCCGCGCGGCAAACTGTCGACGCCGAGATCGAAGTTCAGGCGCATGGTGCCTAGACGGTTTGTGGCGCTGGGAACCACAGACTGCGGCGGCGTCTCATACATTTTTTTGCCGCCCTGATAGAGCGTGACGAACGCAAAAATGGGCTGAGCGTCCGGCGCGGACGTCTGCGCATTCGGTGCGGCCGCCGGAGGGCTCACCGGCGGTTTGTACGCCTGGAAATACACATAAATCTCATGGCCGGTCGAGAACATGCGTGTCACGCTGGGAATCAACCGCTTTCCATCCTGAACCAGCGGGTCGGCGGCATTGTTCTTGGCGTTTTCTTTCGCTTTCGATGCGTTGTAGATGGCATCGTTCAGATTCACGCGCTGGCTGCTGATGACCACGGCGCTAATGGGAATGCGCTTCACTTCCTTGTTCAGGTTGGGAATCACGAACGTGGTCTGGAAGGTGCCGATGTGGCCCGTCTCATCGTCGCGCGCCAGGATCTTGATCGAATACTTGCCGGGCAGCAGCGTATTTCCAGTGTCGTATTCGAGGGGCACACGGGCGAGTTCCGCAGCGGTCTTGTCCGATAGCTTGATGTTCATGTTGTCGCGCACATTCGCCACCGTCGTTCCACCCACCAGGTCCTTGATCTCGCCGACGAAATCCATCCGCGTGTACTCCGCGCCGCCGCGTTTGGCCAGCGCCAGCTCGCGGCCGGGAATTTTGACGATGATAGGCACGAAATATTCGGCGCGGTTGAGCTGGAAGTAATCGATCTCCATGGCGATGGTGAGATCGGTGATGGGATCCTCGAGCATCAGCGCGTCTTCAAGCTGGCGTTCGCGATCCACGTCGTTAAACTTGGCGAACTCTTTGTTCGCGTAATAGCCCTGGCGATAATCGAGCTTGGCTTCCTGATTGTTCTGGAGCGAAATGCGAATGCGCCGGAATTTTCCGTTGGGCTCCGTGTTGCTGGTGTAGTAGCCGAGGATGTAGTAATCCGAAATCGCCTCCTGCGCCTGCACAATGCCGCGCGAGAGGTCGTTGTTGTCGAGGAAGGCTTTGCCGCCGGTGTCGCCGGCCAGCGCGTAGAGCGTGTCCTGCGACCGCTGGAAGTTGGTAGTGACGGCCTGCGCGGACGCCCCGGTATACATGGACTGCCCGCCCGGCGAACCTTGCGAGGCATCGCCCATCGGCGCACTGGCTACGAGTCCGCGCGCATCGATCGTCCAGATGGAAACGCCGTCCCTGATCGCTTCGTCGGCTGTGGCGTGCATCTGCGCCTGGTTGTCGATGCCGTTCAGCCGTATTCCGCTGGCAAAGTAAAGCAGCGACTTTTTCCCGTTCACCTGGCCAAGCATGTGCGTCGCGGTCTGCAGCGCGGAGAGTTGCCGGTCGGTATTGAAGACATTGAACTCGCTGTCGTCCTGCCCAAAGGCCGCGCCGGTATCGGCACTGCTGGCATCGTCGGTGGTTTCAGCCAGACCCTGGCCTTCCCCAACGACCATAGTTTCGAGAATACTGAGCAGCCGGCTACGGTCGTCGGTAAAGTCCTGCAGAACGTCGACCGATCCGCCCTGGTAGCGCATGATCGACAACATGTCGACCGTGGTCATCTGCGTGCGAACGAATGTTTCCGCGGCGCTCAGTGCGCGCATCTGGTCGGCCGGCGGCAGCGCAGTCATGTCGAAATACAAGGCCAGCAGGCGCCGGTTCTTGTAGCGCTCGTTGTCCATGGTTTCGGGAGCGATAGACTCACGCGCCAAGCGGTTGTAGATTGTAACGTCCTCTGTGGAAGAGTTCATGGGCGGCAAGGGCTTGGCGGTTTCGGCCAGGTCCTGGTGCTCGCAGTATTTAATGGTCTGCGGAACGCCGTCTTCGGTCAGCACAAAGTCTTTCGCGGTGAGCCCGTGAATGAATTTGCCCTGCTTGTCTTTGACTTCGACGGCCTCAATCACCAGATTCGACTGCACCTTCAGCGTAAAGTTCTGCGGCTCACCGGGAGTCTGGTTCTGGCCCACCTGCTGCGGACGCGAGCCTGCGACGGCCACCAGAATAAGCGCGAAGATTGCCAGCTTCCGCATTATTGCCACCTCAGATGGAACGAAGTTTGCAGGCTGCGCATGCCCCCGGTCGATGCCGGCAGCCCAAACTGATCGCCGTTAATCACGCTATTCCAGTTCGTAAAGGCCACATGGTTGAAGGTGTTGGTCGAAATCACGGCTACGTCGAGATACCACTTGCCGTGCGGCCGGAAGGTGCGCGCCATCGAGCTGTTGAAGGTAAATTGACCGGGCCCCTCAATCGAATTCCTGCCCGCATCTCCCCATCCGCCGCTTGGCTCCGAATAAGCCGCCACGTTCAGGTGTGCCGCCGTGCCGGAATTGCTGCCGGAATTGTAGATGGGCGCGCCAGTCAGATCGGGCCGGATGATGTTGCCAGCTCCCGTGCCCGGAACTGCGGCGGCATAGAGGGGTGTCTCCGGCAATCCGGTGCCGAAACTCAGGGTGCCGTAAACCGTCCACTCCTTCAGCGCTCTGCCGCGCCAACCACTCAGCAAGGAGCCGCCTCCGAGGCCCTGGCCGCTGGTGTATGTCGACGTCAGATTGAGAAGCTGGCGCTGATCGAAGCTGGAGAGCGAGCGCTCGGCCCCCGGATCGAGCCAGTTCTGCGCAATTGCGGCCGAGGGGGACGACAACGATGCCGTTTGCGCCGAGCCTCCGCCGCTTGAGATCTGGTGGCCCGCGCCGCCAAGATAGGCGGCGTCGTCGATCGACTTCGAGTAGATGTACGCGAGCGTTGCGGTAAAGCCGCTGCGCAGTCTGCGCCGCAACTGGAACTGCCCAGCTTGGTAAATCGAACTTCCATTCGACGTTTCATAGGTAAATCCCACGGGGCAGCTCGGACAAGGATTCGTGGTTCCGAGCGGATAGCTGTTGGGCAGAATCTCCTGCGGGCTGTGCGTCCCCTTGATGCCGGTGTAGGTCGCCGTCGCCTGCAACGCGAATGGCAGATCGCGCTGCACCGACAATTGCCATTGCTGCGCGTAGCCGATGCGGAAGTTGGGATCGATACCGAAGGTGTCCGGAGTGACGGAAGCGCAGGGAGCGAATCCGTTGGCCAGCGTCAGCGGGCACGCCGTGCTGTTCTGGACGCTCAGGCTCTTCGAGAGGGGATACTGCTGCGCCATATTGAGGATGACGTTCTGATAGACCGAGGTGTCGGGACGGAGGCCGTAGCCCGCCTTGATCACCACGGTCGAAGCGGGAATCGGCCGCCAGGTGACGCCGATTTGCGGCTCGAACATGCGCCGCTCCGGCCGGATCAGCGAAGCCGGATAATGCTCCCCGGTCACGGACCCCACGGGATCGCTGGCCACAACCGGTTGTGCGGCCGTGAAGCCACCGGCAACATCGAGATTCACCAGGTTGCCAAACAACTCCGTAAACGGCGCGCCGTAATCCCAGCGAATTCCCGCGTTGATAGTAAGGATCGGCAGCACGCGCCAGTCGTCATTGATGTACGCGTTATAGACCGGCGCGCGAAAATACTTATTCGCATTGCCGTAGGCGATTTGGCTTGTGTCGGGAATGCCGATGAGAAAATCCGCAAGCGCCGATCCGCATATCAATGTGTTGCTGCACGCGCCTTGCGTCGCGGCGCCTGTAAACGAGAATGCGCCGCGCGGGTTCTCCTGGAAATCGTCATTGAACTCCAGCTTGTTGAATTCAGCGCCCGCCTTGATGTTGTGCTTGCCGCGAAAGATGAGCGTCGAGACCGAGACATCGTCGTTGCGAATGCGGTTGAAGGAGCTGTTGGCATCGCTCAGCTCGGCGGTACCGTCGCCAAAGCTCAACGCCGGCGGACCCCAGTTGGCCGCATTCTGATCGTTGCCCGTAATGCCGACCGCGCCCGACACGTTCACGCGATTCTCGAAGTTTGACGTCAACTCAGTGCGCACGCGGCTGAAGGTGTAAGTGGTGTACAGGATAACGCGCGGCGTGAGCCGGTGCTGCCACTGAACATTCGCATTCATTCCCAGATTCCCCGTCTGATCGACAAACCCGAAGAGATTCACGCTGTCGGAACGCGTGCTTTGAACGGAGAACCTTCCGTTGAAACCGTCTTTGCGTCCCACGTACTTGTCGAAGTGCGAATTCAGATAGTCCGTGTGCGTGTCGGCGAGAAACGGCGCCTGATAGTTGTAACGAGTTGTGCTCGTGATATTCGGCAAGGGATACAAATTCGTACACGGTTGACCCGCGATTGAGGAAGGCAGGCAGAGCAGCGCAGCCGCCTGCGCACTGACCGGAACCTGGTTGTTGGCATAGGGCGTGTTCGTTCCCGGTTGGTAAACCGTTATCGGCTGCCCCAGCGAGTTTGTCAGCCCTGCCAGGTTGCCCATCCGCTGTTGCGTCGTAGGAACGATGCCCTGCTGAATGGTTTCGTTGCTGTTGCGCGTCCACCGGTACTCGAGGAAAAAGTTTGGCCCGCGCGGCAGAATATGGGGAATCTTGATCGGGCCCAGCAGCGAGGCGTCGCCGGTGAAATTGTTAGAACTTGGTTTCGCAGTTGGAACGCCGCTCAGCGTAAAGTTCTGCGCATTGAGCGCCGAGTTTCCCTCTGTGATGGCAATGCCGCCCGTGTACAAGCCCTTGCTGCTCGAACGCGTGTTGCCGAAGGCGGGATTCGTGGCGTACTGCGAGGTCGCCGCGTTGTTCACGCTGCCTTGCACTAATACTCCGTCGGCGCTCTGCTCGTTTTCGTCGGGCGCCTTGGGAATCTCCTGCGGGACTGCCGGTGCGTTGCTCTGCGCGGGCTTCTTTCCCTGCGGTTGCTGGGGTTGCCGGGGTTGATTGTTCTGTTGGGTCTCCGCGGTTGCCACAGGCACCGGAGGCGCTTCCGCAACGGGCTTGGCGGCCTGTGCGCTCGCTTGGATCTGGCCAAGTTCGAGGAGTTTCAGTTCGTACGCCGCGGCGGGATGGTTGGGCGCGATGGTCACATCCGCGTGGGCTGGCGCGAAGGTTTGCATCTGGATGTCGATGGTCCATTTGCCGTCGGCCAGATCGTCGAACTGAAACGCACCGTCGGCATCGGAGACCGCAGTTTCTGTCTTCGTCCCCTGCGTGGCCGTGATGGTGGCGCCGGGCAGGGGAAGTCCGCCGAAAGTGACCACGCCGCGATAGGGCGAGGCCGGGGCGATCGCGGCGCCAGAAGATGCGGCAGCCGGAGCAGCGGGCGCAGCCGGAGGTGTCGGGTTCGTTGCCTGGGGTGCGGCCGCTCCTGCCGGGGCTATGGCGCAAGTCGCCAGCAGCGATATGCAAATCAAACCGAGCCCGCGGATTTTAACTCTTCGGCGCGGTGCGGCTTGGCTCATCGTCGCTTGCACTCCGTCTTGAGTTTGGCCGCGCGGCGAGCGAGACGCGCGCGCATGCATGCTTTGCGTCAGGGGGATATCAACAATAAGACGTTGCGAACCCTCCTTTTGTTCGCGCCGTCTTGCAATTTTTTGCGCCCGCGCGCCGGATTTCGCACTTTAATCTCACCGCACCACCCATGCCGCTCTATTCCCTGACTCCTGGCACCTGAAACCTGCCTTTAATTCGGTGACGGCTTCTCCGCGTGGTCAATCATCATCACGTCCACTTGTGCTTTTCCGGATTCCAGCTTCAGCCCCAGTTGCTCCTGAATGGCCGTGAAGAGCGGCGGAGGTGCGTCCGCGGCATCGCTCGGCGGAGGTGGACGCATGCCCATCGGCCCAAACTGCGAATCATCCGGCGTCCACTTCAGCTCAAAGTCCCACTTGCCCGAGAGTTCCGTTTCATCCACCACAGGGCGGTCGAGCACGGCCGACTGCATCAGGTGCGCAAAGTCTGCCATGGTCGCGTCGCGCACATTCAGGTCGCCCAGCTGACGGAAGAACAATCCCGGAAGACCGTTCGGATTGGTGTCATCCTTTGTCATTTTCGGTTCGGTTTTCCCGGCCGTCAGCACATACGCCGAAAGTTCCTTCTTGTCGCTGTGGAACTTTAGCTGGAAGCGATCCGCAAGCAGCTTCTCAAGCATCGTTCGCATCTGCTCCCGGCTCGGCACTCCTGGAGTATCCGGCTTGGCCTCGATATCGAATTTTTCCGAACTCATCCAATCCTCGCCGCCAATCACCTGCTTCTCATGCACGTCGTAGGCAAAGCCAATGAGAGACATCAGTGTGGTGTTGATCGTCAGGAATCGATTCCCGCGCCACAGAAATGCCCTGCCCGGGCGATTGGGATCGCTGGGCTTGATCGTCGCAACCTCAAAGGAAGGATTGGCGTCCGCCGCCATCGGCTTCGGCGGCTCAGGAATCGGCCAGGCCGTGTCGGGCGTTGCCCGCTCCAGAACCATGGGGATCGGTGTCTTGTCTTCCATCCAGGTTCCCGCAATCGACTTGCCGTCCTCGGACATCGTGCCTTCATAGCTGCGGGGAACCACAGTGACGGTGAATTTCAGCACACGGTCCTGAAAGTTGACGGTCGCTATCGGCGCGGGCTGGCCGCCCTGGTCGATGCTGTACCACACAGCCTTCAAGGCCCCGGCATCGGTCCTGGAAATCTTGAACACAAGCCGCAGATCGAGCTGGGGATGCTGGTCTGTCTTGGGAATTTGCAGTGTCCCCTGCCATGTGCCCGCAATGTCCATTGCCGAAGCGGGCGCGGCCGGATGCATCGGCAGCCCGCGGGACTCTCCCGCCGATCCTGGCGTTGTCGGTTGCGCGGAATCCTGTGCGTGAGCCCAAGTCCCGTTCACCGCAAATAGCAAAAGGATTGTTCCAACCGCGAGAGCCACCAGCCCGCGCAACCGCTTTCCGCTCACCTGCATTTCCATGTCTGCCTCCCGATCCGTTACCCGTGACACCTGACACCTGTAACCTGCAACCTGCCTTTAATTCGGCGACGGCTTCTCTATGTGGTCGATCACAATCACATCATCCATTGCTTTGGTCGCCGAAAACTTCAACCCCAGCTGCTCCTGCATCGCCGTGTAGAGGCTTGGCGGCGCATTGGGATTGTCGCCTGCCGCCTGAGGCGGCGTAGTCACGGCGCCGCGGAACTGAGCAAACTGCGAGTCATCGGGCGTCCACTTCAAGGTGAAGTCGTACTTGGCAGTCAGCCCAGTCTGATCCACCACCGGCTTATCCATCACGCTTGATTGCATCCACGTGGCAAATTCCTTCATGCTCATGTTGGTAACGATCAGGTCTCCCAACCCGCGGAATCCAAATCCCTGCAGATCGTTCGGTCCCGCCGCCGTGACTTTCATCTTGGGGCCGCCGGCGCCAACCTGGATCGCGTAAACCGAAAGCTCCCGTTGCTCGTGGTGAAACTTCAGCGCGAACCGGTCAGCCAGCAGTTTTTGCAGGATCAAGCCCATCTGCTTGATGTTCGGCCTCCCCGACACATCGGGCACGCCATCAATGTCGAAAAGATCCGTGCCAAGCCAGTCGGGCGCGCCAACGATCTGCTTGGCATGAAGGCCGTACGCGACGGCGATCAAGTCATTCACGTTGGTGTTGATGGTCCTGAAGTGCGTACCGTTAAATCCGAATCCCTTTCCCTGTCTACCCGGCTGACCGGGCTTGATGGTCGCTACCTCCAGGCCCGGGTCCGCATCTGCCGCCATCGGCTTCACCGGCTCCGGAATCGGCCACGCAGCATCCGGAGTCGTGCGCGTCAGCACCAGAGCCAGCGGGTTCGGCCCCTGCGTCCACGTTCCCGCAATCGTGTTGCCATCGGCGCTCATCTTGCCTTCGTACTTGCCGCCAATCATGTCCAACGTGAACGTCAGCGTGCCATCCTGAAATGTCGTCTTCGACGCCGTAAACGGCTGTCCGCCCTGATCGATGCTGTAAAAGATAACCTTGTACTCGCCAGCGGCGGCTTGCGTGATCTTCAACTCCGTGCGCAGATCGCGATTCGCCTGCGCAATGTGCAGCGTTCCCTGCCAGATCCCGAGGACATCCTTTGGCGAAACCGGGGTGAGTGCCGACGGCGGGTTTTGCTCCGCGGGCTGCGGCGGCGGGAGCACTGCACTCGGCGGACTGGCTTGTGGCGCTGCCGGGGAAGACGGCACGTCAGGTTGCGCAGCGACTTGTGCGCTCGCCTGAATCCCATTCATCACAAGCAGCAAAATAATCGCTGCGGATGCGAGACCCACCAGCCAGGACAACGTTTTGCCGCCAGCTCGCGTGCTCGTGCCCACGTCTTCCGTTTTCATCGCAAAACCCCTTTTCCGCTCCCAACAGGGCATTTACAGAAAGCGTCTACAGCTGATTTTCCGGTACAGAGAAGGATACAGTGGTAAGACGGAATGTACGCCCTGATTGTTGCGAAAGTTCCGCGCTTTTTGTTCGCGGATGGGAGCGCCGATCCTGCATGTGGTGCTAGTTCGCTGACGGCTGCTCGATGCTCTCGATCACTAACACTTCCGTGGGCGCCTTTTCCGGCGCCAGCTTCAATCCCAGTTGCTCGGGGAGGGCCGAAAATATCGACATGACTGGCTCCTGCGACGATCCGTTTGCATCGCCCGGCGGAGGAGGCCTTTGCGACACACCGCTCAGCACAAAGTCGTAGTTGCCCTTCAATCCCGTCTCATCCACTACGGGACGGCTGCCAACTTCGTAGCTGAACGAAAGCCAATTCGCCATTTCGTTCATCGGCCACGCGGATGCCGCGAATTCGTTCGTGCCCGTTGGGCGGATGGACGGCAGATGCGTGCCCGGCGCGGGACCTACGCCGACAGTCAGAGTCGGATCTGCCTGCACCTCCTTCATCTTGATTCCCCCATTTGCAACCACGAGCGCGTACACCGGCAGATCGCGCGTTTCCACTTTCACCTTCAGTTGAAAGCGGTCTTCCAGCAACGATTGCACCAGCAGCCTCCCCATCGCGATTTGTTCGCGGGGCTTGAGTTTGTCGAACGCCGCAATATCGGCCTCGCTCACCTTCGCCTGGATATCGAAGTACTCGGTCTTCAGCCAGCCCGGGCCGCCGACCAACTGTTCTTCCGACTTGATCCCGTAGGCAAACTTGATCAGGTCATACACGCTTGCGTGGGTCGCAGCAAAGTGTGACGGCGCCAGTTGAAACCGCAACCCTGAAGCTGTATCCAGACTCGGCTTCACGGTTGCCACTTCAAAGGCATGTCTCACTCCATCTTCGGGATGAATGAGTTGTACCTTCGCCTGGCCCCACCCGGAACCAACTTGTAGCGCCGCGGCCACAAGCGCAGTCGCGCCCAGCAACACCCTTCTGTCGTACTTTGCACTTTTCATCAACGAAGGCGACCTCACATTCTGACTCAGCTCAACGCCAGTTGATAAGACCACGAGGCTTCTTCCCTTTAGACACTCAGGATCAACATTTTGTTCCTGCGATGCAGGTTTTCCTGGGATCAACCGGTGCTTTCGTAGCGGCCGTTTCGGTTTCAGCTCGCCTGCAAGCGGATGCGCGCTGGCTTTCTTGGCGGCAGCGCAACGATGAACGGAAAGGCCTCGAAGCCTGGAACGAGATTGAAGGTCTTCTCTTTGAAACTGACATCGAAGCCAGAAGGTGCGTCAGTGGTTACTGTCAATGCGCCCTTGGCCTTGATAACGCGAACCGTGTGCGCATCGATTTGCTCCACGCGCTCGCCTTCGCGCGCGATTACGGGAACGATCAGCTTCACCGGCGCGGAACCAGACTTCGCGCCGCTTGCGCTGCCGGCGATTTCTACGCCTGCATCGCTGAGCCGGTAGACCATGTGATAGAGAATCTCGCCGGCGGAAACGGGCTGGCGCGACGCGGTGAGCATACGTCCCTGCGCGTCGAAGACGATGTCGCCGTTCGTCTGATTTGATGTGAGCGCGGCTTTGAAATCGTTGAGATTCGTGTACGTCTCGCCGTTGACATACTCGAGGCGCGGCGTGAGGGCCATGTGCGGTCCCTCGCGAAACTGCTGCTGGTTGGCGATTTCGACCATCAGGTACTCGGTCATGCTGGCGGTGAGAATTGGGCCGAGTTGCATGTGGTAGAGGAGCGACAACGATCCGCCGGAGACGTGGCCGCCGCCGAGATTGCCTGCGCCTGGTTGCACGTGCTCCGTGTATTCCCAGTCATACTCGGTGACGGTGGCGCGCCACGGTCCGACGGCGGCGAGCCGGGTGCCGACATTGGAGAAACTTCTTAAACCGTAGGTATCATCGCGCGGCAAATTCGGCCGATCGGCAGTCTCTGCTGCAAAGGTGCCGCGATCAAATGTGCCACGATCGAGCACCGTGGCCAGCGCCTTGGCGTGGGTGAAGGTGTGATGGATGCAGGGCAGATCGCCGTGAGCGAAGAAGTCCGGTCCGCCGTAGAGCAATCCCTCATGGGTGCAGGCGGCCATCAGCTCAAGGTTGCGCCGCGCTACCTCGCGGAATCGCGGATCGAACTTCGACATGAGCACAAATCCTGGATGGCAGCCGTCGCTGGTGCGGCTGCCCCACCAGCTCCACTTGTAGTTGCGCGACCCAAAGCTGTTGTCCCATGCGCCGTCGGGCAGCATGAACTCCATGTGGGTTTTCATGGCGGCGACAACCTGCTGCTGCACCGGTTTGTCGTCAGACAGCAAACTGTAAAGCGCGAGCGAGGGCAGTGACTCCTCGACGTTGTATCCCATGTCGACAGGGCGGCAACCCTTTGGCGACACGCCGGTGAGTGGATGACCTTCGCCGGCGAGAAATCCGTCGGGCGTGAACTGGCTCAGGACTTCGTGCGCCAGGGCGCGCGCGCGATCGAAGTAGCGAGGCTCGCCCAACACCTGCCCGCAGAGCTGAAACGCCAGCGTCGCCGTTACCGGATAATTCACGTTACCGGTTTCGATGGTGATGAATCCGTCGAGAAATTTCGCCGCCGCGGACAGGCGATCTTTCCACTGCGCGCGTGTGGGTGCATTGAGAACATCGCCGTGATGCTCCAGCGCCTCAGCCAGCGCGATGGTGTGAAAGACGGTGATGCCCTGCCAGGTGCTGAGGGTCACGTCGTTGACCCAACTGCCGTCGGCGCGGCTCACCTGGGCCTGCGACCACTCATGCACCAGCATCGCCGCGCGCAGGTATTTGGCTTCGCCGGTGGTGTGCGCCACGCGCAGCAGGGGATACACCGCGTCGCCGCAACGGCCGTGGATGAACGCGCAGGCGGGGCACAGCAGGGCGCCATAAAACGCCGGGGCGTGCATCTCCGTAATCTGCCGCACCAGCAAGCCGTCGCACCAGGTTTTGAGGGTGTCGGCGTAGAGGCGTTCTTCAGTTCCAGATGGAGCGGCCGCGCCTTCCGCGTTCGCCGTAATGGAGGCGAGCCCCGGAAAAGCGACTCCGGCAGCAAGAGTGGCAGCGCTAGCCGCGGATCGACGCAACAGTTCTCTGCGCGTGATTGCGCTTAAAAAAGTCTGGGGTTTCATCACGGAGAATACTATCGCGAATTTGTTGGGGATGTATGCGGATTTATCGGGTGGGAAATTGCGTGCGGGCTCGCCGGCGGCGCGCGTGGTTCATTTTGGGCTACCAGCTATACACGGCCAGAATCGAAGGCGCTCCGGTCTTGCCTTCAATCACGCTCACCTTCAGGACGGCTTCAAGGTTGCGATTGGCAAAGCCGCTTCCGATGCCGTCCTTGAGTAGTTCCATATAGTGAGGGCTGGCTACGAATTGTGCGGCGGCTTCGGTGCCATTGCGGCCTACTCCGGCAAGCACCACTACCCATCCGTCCGTGGTGGAGTCGCGGAACCGCGCAACCAGCGCATAATCGTCGGCGCTCGAGTAGGGCTGCGAGGTGTCTCGTTCCCAGTGCGCCTGGGGCTGCGTCTGGTCCACAATGCTTTCACTTCCCGAAGGCGAATAGGGCAGGAAGTGAAAACGCAGAGGCTGCAAGAGGCGAAGCGTCCAGTCGTTGTTGTAGCCGCCGAGCAGGATGACCGAATGTTCGCGCAGATCCGGTAATGAAGTGGTGGCCGAGGGCACTAATTGCGTTGCCGCTCCGGAGTGTTCCAACGTGCTGCTGATTTGAGAAATTGCCGAGGCAGCCTGGATGGAGATGAACGGGTACTCAATGGTTTTATCCGCCGTGGTCACGCCCGAGTAGTTATTGGGGGCGAATGCCGAACTCCCCGTACAGAGAATGACGGTGTGTTGATCGTGAATCACGGGAGCCCAGAAGGCTTCCGCCGCGGTTTGCGGAGGGGTCGCGTGGTACTTCCACCAGAGACCCGCGGCGATGGCAAGCAGAAGCACGAGCACCGCAGCGGCCCACCAAACGAGCTTCCTGTTGCTGGCGGTGTGCTCGGCCGCCGCGTGCGCCTCGACGCTCCCTCGGGCGGCATCTTCCGCAGCTCCGGACAGAGCAGCTCCGGACAGAGCACCCAACGCCGATTCGCCGGGCTCTGTACCCGGGTGCGGGAAATGTTCGGTCTCGTGCTCGTGAAGATGCGGCGCGCGAAGTTCCGGATCGTCGCCGGCATCGCCGTGACCATCGTGCCCATGGAGGAACTCCGCAACGTAGGAGCCAGCCGGCAGCGATATTCGGATTCCGGAACTGGCGGCGTGTTCGGAATAGTAGAGCAGGAGCCGCTTGCGCACCTCACCGGCGGTGTAGCGCACAACAGTATCGGTATTGGTGTCGTACGTGGGCGGGCGTTCAAACACCTCAACGCCCAGCGTCCGCTCTTTGAGCAGGTCGGCCTTACCCGCCAGGGTGTTCTCCACAATATATTGCAGCAGCGTGGGATAGCGCTTGCTGTTGCAAAAATGCGGACTGGCCAGGACCGCCTCTAGCTCGCGCAGGATCGCATCACGGTCTTGCTTGGTCTGCGGGTGCCATGCTTCCCGTGTTGCATGGGCTCGATTCATAATTTTCCCGAATGATACGCGACTTTTCCGTGCCATGCAAGACGTTTGACACAAACACGACCTGCGGCGTAACAAAAAGATTCCATTCGATTTCCCGCGTCCCCTCAGGGCCAAACGGTGAGTCACTTGCCAAATCTACCGCCAGTTCTGTTAGAAGGTTGACCGGAGGAAAACGCCCGATCCCTGCGTCTCAATAAAAACGTGCAGGTTCGTGTGTTTGCTTCATGCGGCCCGGTTACGCGCTCTGGAGATCGGGACCAGAGATCGGGAGTCGGTGTGATGAGATACCGAGTTTCCGGGTGCTGAAAGGGCCGGCTGCAGTGGTCGCGCTCAGACTGGATCGCAGCCCAAATCGGCATTTTGTACGCGCTCGACCCACACAACGGAACCGGGTCCTTCAGGAAGGAAGATGAAAACGAGGCCGTTAACGATAATAATCCGGTTTTCGGCCCACTGTTTCGCCGGAGCAGGCAACGATTTCATTCCATACAGGCAGCCTCGCCAATCGGCATGGTTAATTAGTCTGCGCAGGAACTGCACTTCGCGCTACTCTCAATGGCGATGACAAATCCCAATGGAGGCCGGCATCGGGAGACCGGTCAAACTCGCAGGTTAAAGAACAATAATCACCGATTCACAAATCAGGCTCAACGCTTAAGGAGGAAAGCTGATGAACAAGTTTGCGGTTTGCGTTTCCCGCTCGCTTCACATAAGGGTCGCGATGTTGGCGGCAATTGCCATCCTCTTCGCATGGACGCTAAGCGGTACCATCGCCCTTGCGCAAAGCGGCGCCGGTTCCATTCAGGGCACGGTGACCGACTCCACCAACGCAGTGATCCCCGGCGCTTCCATCCACGTCAGCAGCCAGGCCACAGGCGTGGCGATCGACACGAAGGCCAACGCCGTTGGCTTCTACCAGGTTCCGGGGTTGAATACGGGAACCTATGTGGTGACTGCCTCCGCGCCGAATATGAAGACCTACAAGCAAACCGTCGAGTTACTGGTCGCCCAGAGCGCGGAGGTCAACGTCACCATGTCGGCGGGGGCAGTGTCCCAGCAGGTGACCGTTTCCGCGAATTCTGTCCAACTGGAAACTACCGACAACGGCACCATCACTGCCACGCTCGAAAACGCCAGAATTAACGAGTTGCCGATGAACGGGCGCGACATCGTCAGCCTGGTGAATGAGACTACGCCAGGGCTGGAAAGCTGCCCGGAGTCCAGCTCGTGCGG
>Ga0182024_10012948_pt1 | contig 16407 bp, 14 predicted proteins | sample P32metaG_FD_120480 | JGI IMG/M metagenome (GOLD analysis project Ga0182024, IMG submission 120480) | Permafrost microbial communities from Stordalen Mire, Sweden - P3-2 metaG (Illumina Assembly) | ecosystem: Environmental > Terrestrial > Soil > Wetlands > Permafrost | place: Sweden: Stordalen... | reverse complement strand
GGCGAGGTAAGCCGCATGCTAAACTCGGGCTTACGGTTGATGAGCATGATGACGCCGACGATCGCGTCTTCGTGGTCGCGCATCGGCACCGCGAGCACCGACATCGTGCGGTATCCGTTGGCGATGTCGAAACTGCGGTTGAAGCGGTACTCGGCATCAGGCGGGATCGCGTACGCGTCGGCGACGCGCACCGTTTCGCCGCTGAGCGCGACGTAGCCGGAGATCGACGAGCGCGACAGCGGAAGTACCGCGCCTAGATACGTGCCGCCGTCGTCGGGTCCGGTTTGCGCGACGGCGAAGCGGAGCGTGCGTTCGCCGCCCGGCCCTTCTTCGAGCAGGTAGAGCGAACCGGAATCCGCCCGAGTGAGCTCGCGCGCGCTGCGCACCACGGTCTGTTGCAGTTTGCTGGCGTCGCGCTCGGACGAGAGCGCAAGGCCGATCTCCAGAAGCTGCTCGCTCTCGGCCCGCGCGGTTTGCCGCTCTTCGCGGTCGGCGAGCCGCGCCGCCGCGGCCCGGACCGTCGCGACGAGCGCGGCGGGGTCGAGCGGCGCGATGAGCCAGCCGCCGACGTGCGGGTTCGCGGCCAGCCACGCGGCGTTCGTATCACGCCCGGAAAGCACGACCGTGGTGGCGGACTGGGACGCGGCGATCAGCTCGAGGGCATGCTCGATCGTCGCGCGCGGTCCGAGCGAGAGCAATTGCTCTTCCTCGACCAGGTAGACCACGGACAGCTGCGCGAGGCAGGTCGCGTACGGAAAACCGCCGCCGTGGTGGGGGATGCCGGCGGCATCGAGGGCGGCGATCGCGGGCGCACGCAGCGGCAGACCTCGGGGATAGACGAGGACGAAGGCCGAATCCATGGCCGCGCCGCGAGCGATCAAAGGTGAGTCCTCTTTAGGGCATCCTACCCAGTTATCGGCAGGACCTATGGCCTAAGCCGAGGGCGGCCGTCCGAGGCGTCGAACCGCAGCGGAGATGACCGAAGACGTGATCGCCGCGCGCGCTCGGGCGCTGGCCGGTGCGCTTGTCGAGGCCGGCTTCGCCCGCCTCCGGGTGCGCGACGGGGAGACCGAGATCGAGGTTCGCCGCGCGGTCCTGGTTGCGCCGGCGGCGACGGCACTCTCCCCGGCCGAGCCTCCTGCTCGCCCGGCGGCGGAGCGGATGGCGGACGTGGTCGCCAGCGACGTCGTCGGGATCGTCCGGCTCGCCCGGCCGCTGGTCGTCGAGGGTCAAGAGATCGAGGAAGACCGCGAGGTCGCCTTCGTGGAGACGCTCGGAATTCGCAACCCGATTCGCTCGCGCGGGACGGGTCGGATCCTCGCGGTGTTCGTCACCGACGGGCAGCCCGTCGAATACGGACAGCCGCTGTTCGCGATCGAGCGCTGATGTTCAAGAAGGTCCTGATCGCCAATCGGGGCGAGATCGCGCTGCGCATCAACCGCGCCTGTCACGAACTCGGGATCGCGACCGTCGCGATCTTCTCCGAAGCCGATCGCATGTCGCTGCACGTCCGGCACGCCGACGAAGCGTTCTGCGTCGGTCCTGGTCCGGTCGCCCGGTCGTACTTGAACATTCCGAATATCATCTCGGCGGCGCTGATCAGCGGCTGCGATGCGATCCATCCCGGCTACGGTTTTCTGGCCGAGAACGCGCGCTTCGCCGAGATCGCTGCCGATCACGGGCTCACCTTCATCGGGCCGACGCCGGCCGTGATCAACGCGATGGGCGACAAGGCGACGGCGCGCAGGCTGATGGACGAGGCCGGTGTTCCGACGACCCCGGGCAGCGGAATCGTGTCGTCGGTGGACGAGGCGCGCGCGGTCAGCGAGAAGATCGGCTATCCGGTGCTGCTCAAAGCGACTGCCGGCGGCGGCGGCAAAGGGATGCGCGAGGTGCATGCACCGGCCGATCTGGCGACCGCATACGCGACGGCGCAAGCCGAGGCCGAAGCCTCGTTCAAAGACGGCCGGTTGTACGTCGAGAAGCTGATGGTCAACCCGCGCCATATCGAAGTGCAGGTCCTCGCCGACGCGCACGGCGGTGTCGTGCATCTCGGCGAGCGCGACTGCTCGGTGCAAAAGCCTTCGCATCAGAAGCTGATCGAAGAAGCGCCGGCCGCCGATCTCGACCCCGCGCTGCGCACGCGGCTACACGACATTGCGACGTCGGCGACGCGCGCGGTGCGTTACACGAACGCGGGGACACTCGAGTTCCTCGTCGCGGGCGACGACGTGTACTTCATGGAGATGAACACGCGCATTCAGGTCGAGCATCCGGTGACCGAGCTGATCTACGGCGTGGATCTCGTGAAGGAGCAGATTCGCATCGCCGCCGGAGAGTCGCTCGGCTTCGCGCAAGAAGATCTTCACCCGCACGGGCACGCGATCGAGGTGCGCGTCAACGCGGAGGACCCCGACAACAACTTTGCGCCGGCGGCGGGGACGCTTACGACGGTCGTCTTTCCGGGCGGCCCCGGGATCCGGGTCGACACTCACGTCTATGGCGGGGCCTTGGTACCGCCGTTCTACGACTCCATGCTGGCCAAGATCATTGCGGTCGGCCGGACCCGCGAGTCCGCGATTCTGCGCATGGAACGCGCGCTGGGCGAAACGCGTATCGAAGGCGTGAAGACGACGGTCGACTTCTGCCGCGAGCTGCTCGCCGATCCGCGCTTCCGCGCGGGCGGCGTCGGCGTCGGCTGGTTGCCCTCATTCCTCGCGCAGCGAGCCCAGCCGGTCTGATGCCGGCGACGTCACGGCGCCGCGCGCGCGAGCTCGCGTTGCAGGCGCTCTACGGGAGCGAGGTCGGGAAACGTCCGGTGGACGAGGTCTTGACCGAGCTCGTCACGACGAATGGGCCGGCCGAAGGGCGCGCGTTCGTGCGCGATCTCGTGCTCGGCACGATTGAGAACAGTGCCGAATCCGACGGACTGATCGCGCCGCTGCTCGAGGGCTGGACGCTCGACCGGCTGCCGACGATCGACCGCATCATTCTGCGCATGAGCGCGTTCGAGCTCAACCACCGCCGCGAAACCGACGCGGCCGTCGTCATCAACGAGGCCGTCGAGCTAGCCAAGAAGTTCTCGACCGAAGATTCCGGACGCTACATCAACGGCGTGTTGGCGCGCGCCGTGGCTCGCCGCGGTATTCCGGTCGCGGAACTTCGGGGAGGAGCCGAATGAGCCGCGCGCTCGCGTCGCCGCGGACGGTCACGCGCCGGCGCTCGCGCAACGGTCGCGGCGGTGGTGCCGGGCGCATCATCGGGCGCATCATCAAGACGATCGTCGTCTTGGCAGTGTTCGCGATCTTGCTCTTCGTCGGGGTCGTCGCCGGTATCATCGCCTCGTATTCGCGCAATCTGCCCGACATCAACCGGATGGCGGATTACCAACCCTCGCGGTCGACGCGCGTCTATGCGCGCGACGGCCAGCAACTCGCGAATCTGTACCGCGAGAACCGCACCTGGGTCGCGATCGACAAGGTCCCGGTCGGCGTGCGCAATGCCTTCATCGCGACCGAGGACGCGCACTTCTACCAGCATCACGGCGTCGATTTCTTCGGTATCGCGCGTGCGGTGCTGGCCGACACTCGGCACGAGCACCTGCAAGGTGCGTCCACGATCACCCAGCAGCTCGCGCGCGGTTTGTTCCTCTCGAACGAGGTCTCGTATTCGCGCAAGATCCAGGAAGCGCTGCTGGCGATGGAGATTGAGCGCTACTACACCAAAGACGAGATTCTCGAACGCTATCTGAACCTGATCTATTTCGGGGCCGGGGCGTACGGTGTCGAAGCCGCGGCGCACACCTATTTCGGCACCGACGTCGGACGGCTGACCCTGGCCCAGTCCTCGCTGCTGGCCGGTCTGCCCGCCGCGCCGTCCGCTTATTCGCCGTACGTCAGCATCGAACGGGCCAAAGACCGTCAGCATCACGTGCTCGAGCGCATGGTCGACGCGGGGTTCATCACGCAGTCGCAAGCCGAGACCGCCGCCGACGCGCCGCTGCGTCTGATCGGCGAACGTCCGACGGGGCTGCAGTCGTATCGCTATCCGTACTTCACGACGTACGTCAACCATTTGATCGAGGATCAGTTCGGCACGCAGGCGACCTTTGAAGGCGGACTGCAGGTCTACACGACGCTCGATCCGGCGATGCAAGACATCGCGCAAGAAGCTGTCAGCTGGGGAATCAAGGCCGGTAGAGCGGAGGGAATCGGCGCGCATCAGGGCGCGCTGGTCGCAATCCGCCCGTCGACCGGCGAAATTCTCGCGATGGTCGGCGGCGCGACGCCGTTCTCGTTGACCAATCAGTTCAACCGCGCGTGGCAGTCGCATCGCCAGCCCGGCTCGTCGTTCAAAGCCTATGTGTACACGGCCGAGGTCGACGCCGGCCACCCGCCGACGACGATCGTCGAGGACACGCCGGTCAGCTATCCGATGGGCGACGGTACGCGCTGGGCACCGGTCGACGACGACTATCGGTACCTTGGCGCGATCACCTTGCGCTACGCGCTCGCGCAATCGCGCAACGTCGTCGCGGTCAAGTTGGCGCAGAACTTGGGCGTCGACAAGGTGATCGAGTACGCGCGCCGGATGGGCGTGACCGCGCCGCTCGATCCGACGCTCTCGCTGGCGCTTGGCTCGTCGGGTGTCTCGCCGCTCGATCAGGCCGCGGGCTATGCCACCCTCGCCGATCAGGGCGTACACATCACGCCGTACGCGATCAAGATCGTGCGCGACTCGATCGGGACACCAGTGCTCGACAACAGCTATCCGCAGCAAAGCGAAGTCGTCAGTGCCGGTGTTGCCTACATCATGACGTCGATGCTCGAGTCGGTGATCAAAGAAGGGACCGGCACCAACGCGAACATCGGCCGCCCCGCGGCCGGAAAGACCGGTACAACATCGAGCTTTCGCGATGCGTGGTTCGTCGGCTACACACCGGATCTCGTCGCCGCGGTGTGGATCGGTAACGACGACTACACGCGCATGAACGAGTCGTACGGCGGTAACATTCCCGCGCGGATCTGGGCGCGCTTCATGAAGCGCGCGCTCGCCGGCGTCAAGCCGCACGATTTCGTGCTGCCGGTCGGCGAGGTCGTCAAGGCGCGGCTGTGCGGCAGCGGTCGCGAGGACTACTTCCTGGTCGGTACCGATCAGCACACCTGCGGCGTCGTGACCGACGACCCGCTCGCGCGCGGAGCCGGACGCGGTACGGGAACCGCCCCGCTGCCCGTCGTGCCAGTTGCAATTCCGAAACCGGTGGTACCGCGCACCCCTGCGTCGATCGCACCGTTGACGCCGCCGCCCGACGCGGTCGGCGACGGGCAAACCTATCAGCGTCTCGACACCGATCCGACGCTGCCGCCTTCGCCGCGCCCGCACCCGTGATCGAGCGCGACTGGTCGCGCATCCCGGTCGTCGGCGTCTCGCGGCTGGCGGGCTACATCAAACGCAAGATCGACAGCGACGCGCGGCTCGCGACGCTCGGGGTCGAGGGCGAGATAACGAACCTCAAAGCGCAGTCCAGCGGGAGCTGGAACTTTGACGTAAAGGATCGCGAGTCGGTGCTGGCGTGTTTCGCCTTTCCGAGCGATGCCGCGACATTTCCCGCGGCGAAGAACGGCGACGCGGTCATCGTTTACGGAAAAGTCTCGACGTTCGAAAAGAGCAGCAAGTACCAACTGGTCGTGCGGCACGTGCAACTCGCCGGCGTCGGCGCGTTGTACGCGCGCTTCGAGGAACTGCGCGGGAAGCTCGAAGCGGAAGGGCTCTTTCGCACCGACCGTAAGCGGCCCGTTCCGCGGTACCCGTTTCGCGTCGCGCTCGTCGGCTCGCCGAGCGGCGACGGCACGCGCGACTTTCGTACGCAGGCGGCCGCGCGCGCCCCGCAGGTCGCCGTGCAGTTGTTCGAGACGCCGGTGCAAGGCGACGTCGCGCCGCAGATCGTCGCCGCCCTGACGCGCGCGTATGCCTCCGCGCCGGACCTGGTGGTTCTGGCACGCGGCGGCGGTTCGTTCGAAGACTTGTTCGTCTTCAACGACGCGCGCGTCGTGCGGTCGATCGCGAACGCGCCCGTGCCGGTCGTCACCGCCATCGGACACGAATCGAACACGTCATTGGCCGACTTTGCGGCGAGCCGCTACGCACCGACGCCCTCGACTGCTGCGCAGACGCTGCTGCCGCCGCGCGACGAACTCTTGCGCACGCTCGGTCGCGACCGCGATCGGCTCACGCGTGCGCTCGAGGCTCGGGTGCATCGCCGGCGCGCGCAGCTCGAACGGATCGAGCACCGCTCTCCGCTGGCCGATCCGACGATGCTGTTGGCCGGCCGGCGCCAGCGGCTCGACTTTCTTGCTAGCGCCCTCGACCGCGCCGCGCAGAACCGCGTGACGAATGCACGGCAGCGCATCGGCCTCGCCGAACGCGGGCTGCTGCGCCGCTCGCCCGCGACGCTGCTGGCGGAACGCCGCGCGCGCTTCGAAGCCGTGCGCGGTCGCCTCGACACGCGCTTTCTGGCCGAGAAGCAGGGCCGGCTCGACGATCTGGCCGAGCGTGTGCGGCCGGCGCTCGAGCGCATCGTCCAGCGCGGCAGTCATCGGCTCGCGGTGCTCTCGGCGACGCTCGGCGCGACCGATCCGACCGCACCGTTGCGCCGGGGTTTTGCGATCGTGCGACGCCCGAACGGTCAGGCGTTGATCGATCCGGCCGATGCGCCGCCCGGCACGCTGCTGCGCCTCGAAGTCGCTCGCGGAAACCTCGCCGCGCGCGTCGAAGCCGACGGAACCGATGGCGGAGAACAAATCGGCCTCTTTTGAGGCATCGCTCGCGAGCCTCACGGAAATCGTCGCCGAGCTCGAGCGTGAGAACATCGAGCTCGAACGCGCGGTTGAGCTCTATCGTCAAGGCCGCGAGCTCGTCGCGCGCTGCGAGACGCTGCTCAAGTCCGCCGAAGAGACGCTACGCGCCGCCGCCGACACCGTCCCGGGCGTCTCGGCCGCACCGTCAGACGACGAGATTCCGTTCTAGCATTGTTGCACCTATGTGCTGAATTTTGGCGAAGTGAAATGGGGTCCGGGCTGGAGCAAGAGCCGTAGAAGCGCCGTAACCAACGGGGCTTATGCCTCGTACGGTATAACTGACCGCCTGCGGCGCCCCGTTTAGGACCGGCTCGATTCCACCGCAGCCGAGTTCGTGGTCAGGCGGAACTCGACGCGATACTGTGGGTCTAACACACTCTTGGCGGCACGCCGCGAGCGCGGTGCGTCAAGCATTCGAGCGAGTCGGATATGAGTGGGCCTTTCGGTAAGGTCCACCTTGAGAAGCGGCCCGGCTGTGGCATAGTAAGCCCGGGCGCGATGACCGCCATGTGTGATTGCGACGGCACTCTGACGGGCGGGCGACAGCTGCGCTCTGCCCGATGGGAAATGGTGCAGGGGATATACGGCCGAATCGCGGCCTTCGTGCCCGAGTTCACCGACCAGCAGCGGACGTTTCTCAAACACGATCCATCCAAGCCTGCACGGCTCGTTGCCGGACCCGGTGCAGGCAAGTCGTTCACATGCGTTGCCTACATGCGGCTCCACGCAAATCCGCCGCATGGGTTTCCAGTGCGGATGAGGATGCTGACATTCACGCGTGCCGCAGCCGCAGAGTTTGCAGACAAACAGCGCGATCAGGGCCTGGGCGAGGAGGTTGAACCCCCGAGCACAGTGCACGCGTTCGCGCTCCGAATTCTTCGCGACCTACGGTGGGCGCAGATCCCGCAGCCCGTGCGGATTGCCGACGACTGGGAGACAGAAGTCCTCATCCGCAAGCAGCTGTCGCGCCTTCTCAAGGCCCAGGGATTTGATCGCGCAACTCCATCGGCGGTGACGAAACTCGAGGCTGCGATGTCCGCCGCGTTCGAGTCGTTGACGGACACACCGCTGCACGCGACAACGGATCGCGCCTTGATGAACGCATACCTCGGACTTTGGGAGCGGCATCGGCGGCGATTAGGCTACACGCTTCGTTCGGAGTTGCCGTACCGGGCGGCGGCTGCCGTCGAAGACCATGGTCTGCCGTCTCTTCACCTCGACCTGCTTCTCGTCGACGAGTATCAGGACCTAAATAACGCCGACATCCGGCTCATCCAATTGGTCGGGCGCGAGATTCCCGTCATCGCCATCGGAGACGAAGACCAGTCCATCTACGGCTACCGGAATGCGGCACCCGAAGGCATCCGCCGGTTCACCACCGACTTCTACGTCGCTCCCGAAAACGACTATCGCCTGACAATCAGCGCGCGCTGCGGTAAGGCGATTCTGGGCGTCGCGACGGCTGTCATCGAAGGGACGCCTGGTTGAAGAGCGTGCCCGGCAATGACACCACTCAACGAAGAAAATCCAGGTGTGGTCGCGTACCTGCGGTTTACATCGGAGACGCAAGAGACAAGCAGCATCGCGCGAATCGTCGCCGCGCGCCGGGACGCGGGCGTTCCGCTGCGCGAAATCGCAATCCTTGCACGCTCGGGGATCGATCTCTTCGTTAAGCAGTGCCGCGTCGGCTTTGAGGCCCTCGACATCCCGATTGCTTCCGATATGTGGGTGACGGGCGCGCTCCGCGCGCCGGCGCTTCGACGCCTGCGGTCCATGGCGTATCTCGCGATGAACCGCGACGACTCGCTTGCGTGGATGACGTTGCTCGAGCTTCAGCCGCGGATAGGGGAACCGACGGTAGACGCGGTTTACTCCGTGGCACGGCAAGACGAGAGCTTCGGCTTGGCGCTGCGGCGCATTGTGGCCGAGGGAGATGAGGCAATCCCTGCGCGTGCGCTCCCAGGTCTCCGGCGCTTCTACGCATCCGTCCTCGGCCAGCTTGAGCGATTCCAACTGCCCGACGAGAACGAGGGATCAACGAACTGGGCCGAATGGCTGTCAGAGCGCGCAATTGACTCCCTGGACGACAACGTGAGGCGCGTGTTGCGGCTGGTGGCGGAGAAACTCTCAGAGCCGTCGCTGGCGACGTACCTCGGGCAGATGGAGCCGCTCGGCAAGGACTTCGCGCTCTCGGAAATCGACGCGGTCCGGTTCATGACGATGACCAGGGCCAAGGGGCTAACGGTAAATACCGTCATTCTCCTCGGCATCGAAGACGGCTGGGTTCCGATGCGTGGTCCCAACGCCGGGGCCGAAGACGAGGAACGGCGGCTGCTCTACGTCGGCCTTACGCGCGCTACGGACTACTGCATTATCACGATGACAAGGCGGCGGACGGGTCCGCTCGCGCGGCGCGGTGCCGAGAACGTCCGAACGAGGTCGCGCTCGCCGTTCCTTAACGGCATCATCGATCCTAACGACGCGCCGGAATGGCTGCACGCGCAGGGCTGGGAATAGCCCGGCGCGAGTTAGAGATGCTTTACCCGTCCATGGAGCAGTTCACCACTCCGGTAGACGAAGGTTACGCCGCGCTTGTTGGCCATGCGGCATACGCCTTCACGTACCTGGAGTGGCAAATCGTCAGTATCGCTCAGAAAATTTGGCCCGGGTTCATCTTCAAGGTATCGAAGATGTCGGCCGGAGACGTCGCTAAGAAATTTGCGAATAAACTAACCGCGTTTCGAGGTGACGGCGCGCTCAAGGCTGACTTAGAGCGGATTGCAGCTGAATTCAAGCTTCTGGTTGTTGACCGAAACCATCTGCTTCACGCGCATCCGGCGACGATCGCGGGGCAGCAACGGCTCCACTACTGGTCCCCGGACCTCGTCTTTTCGTGGGAGCCGGAGACGCTCGCGGCGTTCATCCGTAGGGTCCAAGCTATCTCTCGGGAGGCTGGCAGTCTCTACTACGACTCCCGTATGCCGTGAAAAGCCAAAAAAGAGTTCGCGTGACTAGAACTTTGCTCTTGCGGAACGTCGCAGCATCGGCCGATGGTCGGCGCGAGCACGCCCTGAGTCGATCGGGATGAATCTCGGACTACCCGACGAAGCGACCTAGCATGCGACGCGGGCACCTATCACCGGCGGCCGCTCTGCTTTCGGCCGGCTCCTAATCCAGGCGGGCGATGTTCGCGTTTCCGCGTATCCTGGCGATCTTCACGACGCGCCGTTGCACGGCTGCCTGCGATCACTGTTCGGTTGGATCGAGTCCGACCGCGAAGAGCGCGATCTCGGCGGCGCGGATCCATGCGCTGATCGATGAAGCGCGTTCGATCCCAAGTCTGCGCCGCATCGTGTTCACCGGGGGCGAGTGCTTCTTGTTCGGCAAGGAGCTCGACGCGTTCGTTCGCCGTGCGCACCAAGCGGGATTCGAGACGCGCGCGATCACCAACGGATACTGGGCCGTCAACCCCCGCGCGGCTCGGGCGCGCATGGAGTCGCTGCGCGCGGCCGGGCTCGACGAGCTGATGATCTCGACGGGGTCCTTCCACGCGCGATTCGTTCCGCTCCCGCGCGTGTTGCATGCCGCGCGGGCGGCGGCCGCGGCGGGAATACCGTCGCGCATCGCGATCGAGACCTGCGATCAGTCGGAAATCGATGTCGCGTCGATCGCCGCCGAGCTGGCCGAGCCGATCGCCGCGAGGATGATCACCTTATCGCACGATCCGTGGATCGACGACGCCGGCGGACGCGGACAAGAACGGCTCACGCACGACGGACTGCGCGCCGCCGGACGCGCGCGATACACCGGAGGGTGTGAATCGGTGTTGACCGTCGTGTCGGTCACTGCCGACATGGAGCTGATCGCGTGCTGCGGGTTTCCGCTCGAACAACTGCCCGAGCTGCGGCTCGGATCGGTTGCCGATACGACGCTGGCGGCGGCCTTGAGTGATGCTCCCGATCGGTTGGTCCCGATGTGGCTCGCGCTCGACGGCCCCGCCGGGATCGCGGAATTTGTCGCTTCGCGCGAACCGGGTTGGCATTTCCGGCGCGATCCCGTGTCGATCTGCGATGCGTGCGCGCTGCTGCAGCTCGACCGCACGGCGATGTCCGTGCTCGCGCGTGATGCCGCGCAGATTGCCGATTCCGTCACCACGCGTTTCATCTCTGCGCAAGGTGCGTCCGCCATGCCGGCGTACGGCCCAGCGCCGTCTTCATAGAAAGGTCCGCATGTCGAAAGAGTCCCACCATCATTCGCATTCGCCCGACGCCAATCCGATCAACGTCATCTTCGAAAGCGTCACCTGGAACGGAACCAGCTACAGCGTCGACAAAACCGTCCCCCTGCCGATCCCAGCGGGCCCGACGGGCCAAACGGAGTACTTTACGGCGCCGTACACGTACGCGAACGGCGTCGTGACACTCGGCGTGCCGTCGGGACCCGTCAGCCAGTGCCCGCCGCTGATGAAGGGGTCGCCCGGCTCCGGAACGATCACCGCGGTTGTCGTCGGGGGCCACAGCATCGCGGTCAACCTCGAGTGGAAGATCCAACCCGCCGCGAGCGGCACGGCCTGTGTGTCGATAACCTGGTCTGCCGCCGCATTATCAGGTCCCGTCGGCGGGGTCGGCGGACCGTAGTTCGCTGGCGGCACGCGCGAGCTCGACGAGGCGCGCGGAGGGTTCCGCTTCGAGCGCCGACTTGAGTTCGGACGCGTAGCGCCGGAACTCGCGGCGCGCGGCGTCGGCGTCGCCGCGCGCGCCGTTCACCTTCATGACGAGTTCGCATCCCGCTTCGCTCAGCGGATCGACGGCATTCACGGTGTGCGCGAACTCCAGGGCTGCGTCGTAGCGTTTGCCGTCGAGCGCGTCCGCCGCCAGTGCGCTCGCCGCGGCGCAGACCACGTCGTGGATCCGAGCCAGCGCGGTCTGCATTCCTGCCAGCCGTTCGTAGCTGCCGGTTGCGCCCGTGCGGTATGCATCCACGATCGCGGTCAGGCCGTCGCGGCGCTTCGCATCGAGCGGCGGAGCCGGGATTTCGCGCACGGCCGCCTCGTATCGCCGCAAGTCGACGTCGACACCTTGCGAGATGCGATATTGCCCGTCGACGATCTCGATCGCGTCGCGGTCCCCGAGCTTGTCGCGCAGGCGGTGGACCGTCACCTTCAGGTTGTTGGGCCATTCTTCGGGATCGAGGTGCTCCCAGAGAACCTCGCCGATCCGATCCCGCGACACGGGACCGTACGACGACGCGAGCAGAGCCACCAGCTCGAGTTCCTTGCCCGAAACGCGTCGCAGACGGCCGTCACCGAAGATCCGGCCGCCGAGCAGCTCGACCGCGGCGCGTCGCGGCATCGGCTGCCGCTCGGCGATCACGCGCCGGCGAACGAACGGTTCGAGGATCCCCGCCTCCTCGCCGGCGATGAGCCGGCACACGGCCTCGCGCAGCTCCGGGCTTTCGATGCCGGCGGCTAACTCGTTGAGGATGGCGCTCTGCGCGGCGCGGCTGGTGGCGTCGAGAACGTAGAGGGCCGCGTGCGCGAGCACCTGCAGCATCGGATCGCCGCGTTGGTCCGCGTGCGATGCAGCGCGGCGCGCCGCATCGAGCGCTTCGTCGGCGTCGGCGGCATTTCCGAGCCGGTAGAACTCGGCGACGGCGACGTGAACCGGCCACGCGTAAGCGTCGTCTCCGTCGATCGGGTTTCCGCGAGCGGCATCGATCATTCGGGCGAAGCCGAGCTCGAGGCCGGGCGTGAGCGCCTCTTCCAGGGCACCGAGGAGTCTGGTCCACGTCGCGTCGTCGCCGAAAGTCCAAGCCCAGAACGCGCCGTCGGTCGCCGAATACGCGTAATAGAGCGGGAGATGTTCGTGCGCTTGCCGCCGCAGCAGCTCGTCGAAGATGATCCGCACGCGGTCGTACCGGCCGCGCATGAGCGCCTCGCTCGCTTCGACGTGGTGGAGCGCCATGTTCTCGGCGAACGGCTGGTTCGCGAGCGCAGCAGCCTCGTTCGCGAGCGCTCGCGCTTCGGTGAAACGCCCTTGCTCGCCACGCAGTGCCGCCCGAAAGTTCAGCAGCGTCGCGCGAGCCGAAGGCGTTGCCGCGGCGAAACCTTCCAGTGCCGCGTCGACGAGGCTATCGCACTCATCGACCCGGCCGAGGCTAAAGTAGGCCGAGGCGAGATGCATGAGCGCCGAAACCCGCTTCTCGGCCGCCGCAGCGTACGGCAAGCAATAGTAGACCGTCTCTGCCTCGCGAACGTAGGTGTCGCGGTCCACCGCGAAGCGACGGAACGGAATCGTGGCCAGCCAGATGTTCGGGTAGCGGGCGACGACGTCGTGGTCGACGCGGTCGAGTACGCGCTCGTACTCGACCAACCCGACGCCGCCGTGCGTGTACGGCGGCGCGGCGTCGAGCAGCGCAGCAGCCCGCGGCGCGTCACGGTTCTCGAGCGCAACGCCCGCCGCGGGACCATGAGCGCCGTCGTCGACCAGCACCTGGATCGTGCGTTCGTAGAGCGTGTCGAACAGCGCGGCGTAGCGCGTTCTCAACAGCGCGACGACCTCGGAATGGACGAACGCACGATCGTCCTCGGTCGCAACGAAGGGCAGTCGTCCGAAACGCATGAGGACGGCGTCGTCGCATCGCTCTCCGACCACGCGCGCCAGCTCGTCCGGCGTCGCACCGGGGCGAATCGACGAGGCGATGACGGTGCGGCGCGTGGTGTCGTCGAGCGACGACACCACGCGGCGTACCGCGTAGGGCAAGATTGCGGCGGCGGGGAGCGCTGCGGCCTCGTCGAGCGCCTCACGCGAGCCGTCGCGGCGAATCGAGAACAGCAGTAACCGGGAAACGAGCGGCCAGCCTGCGGTCAGGTCATAGAGCGCCGCCGCCGTGTCCGCGGGGATGGCCGCGGCCGCGGCGAGGTCATTGACTGCTGAGCGCGAGAGGGCGAGCTCATCCGGACCGACACAGACGCCGCGTTCGTCCAGCACCGCCGCGAGCGCCGGCGGGAGCTTCGCGCGCGTAACGAGCGCGATGGTGCGCTCGGCCGGACGCGTCGCGATCAGCTCGGCCAACAGGTCGGCACCGGCCGGTGTCGCGAGAACCCCGCCGGCGTCGCGCACGAAGAGAAGGTCGGCGCCTTCGGTGCGCGGCCATTCGCGGCGCAATGCTTGGCGCGCGGTTCCCAGCGTTCGGCCGCTGCGAATTGCGAGGCGGTCCGCCGAGGACCGTTCGGCGCGACCGCGGCTTCCGCCGACGACGGCGTCGAGGACGGCGCGCGCGGGATCGCGATTGCGGCGCCGGTCGAGATCGCACGCGATGAGCGTGCCGACGTGCTGAGCCAAGCCTTGGGTGAAAGCGCGCTTCCGGTAACCCGGGGGCCCCCAGACCGAGAGCAGTGTTGGTCGCGTTTCGACGAGCCGCTCGACGAACCGCGCGAGATCGCTCGGAGTCCCGTCTGCGAACACGTCGACGGGTTACGGCACCGGCGTACCGATCACCGCCGAAATTGCTACCGCCGGATTAACTCGGGCCGCGCATCATGGTCGCACCCCACCTCCACCAGCCCCCTGAGGAGAACCGCCATGATCGCAGGAATCCCGATCGCCCGCCTCTCGTACAGCACCGACTCGACCGCTTCCGCTCTCACCGCGAGCCTGCGCCCCGTACCGTTCGAGAAGGCCGACCGCACCGACTCCGCTCCCACCGGATCCGCGCCCCTCGACATCGACCGGCTGTATCCGAACCTCGGCCCGGCCGCCGCCCGCACGGCGTCGAGCCCGAGCCCGAACGAACGGGTTGCGACCGGCGCTCAGGTGCCCGCCGGGAGCTGACGCCGAGACCCGGGAAAGGCCCGGCCGTGCACGCGCTCCTCTTGGCCGCACAGTTGGCAGCCGTGGCGCAGGGCCTACTGCCCGACGCGCAACTGACGCCGGGCGCGATCGCTACGTCCGACGTTCGGACGATCTGCGCGCGTGGCTATGCGACGCGTGTTCGCCCAAAGGGCGCGCTCTGGCGCCGTCTGAAAGACGAAGCGTATAGTCGCTATCACATCGCCCGCGGTCATCGAAGCAGCGTCTCGCGCAACGGTGTTCCACACCCGGCCTACGAGATCGACCATCTGATACCGCTCGAGCTTGGCGGACATCCGACGGATCTTCGGAATCTTTGGCCGGAGCCGCTTGCGGATGCAAAGCGAAAAGATCGGGTCGAAAACCAATTACACGCGCTCGTCTGCATCGGTCGGATCACGCTGACGGCCGCGCAAGGTGCGATTGCGAAACTGGCCCAGAGCGCTCGCCGAACCTCGCCGCCCGCAGGACGACTCAAGAGCCGACCTTCACACCTAACGGGATGTATCTATGCGTTCGTTCGAGCTTTCCCGTCGTACCTTCGTCGCCGGCACCGTTGCTGCCGTTGGTGTGAGCGACCATGTTTCCGCGCAATCGCCGCCGCCCGCGGCGGAGTCCCCGCCCGTGTCTGGTGCGGTGCCCTTCCCATTCGATCGCGCAGCGTTTCGAGCGCTCATCGAACGGCCGTTCCCCCATCGCCAGGTTGCCGCTCCCGCGTCGTTTCAGGACTCGACCGTGGCGATGTCGCATTTCAAGAATGCGCTTGCGGCCTACGCCGATCCGAACGGTTTTGCGGCCGGACCGAAGAGTCTGCACTGCGCTGCAGTCCTGTACGCCGGGTACTCCTACACGACGGTGCTCGACGATGCGATGTACGCGAAGTATCCGATCGGGCTTCTGGATGATGAGGAGATGCGTCCGAACGATCTCAGCGCGCGAGCCTACTGGACGGCATTACGACGGAATCCGATGGCCGAGTTCGTCCAGCCGCTCGTCGCGCAAGGTGTCTCATTCTTCGTTTGCAACAATGCCCTGAGCAACTTCGCCGTCGCGCTCGCTCGCCGCACTGCGCCGAAAGGCGTTGCGGTCACGCGGCAACAGGTCGTTGCGATTCATGATGAGCTCGCAAACCATTTCCTACCGGGAACGATGTTGGTTCCGGCAGGGGTTGCAGCCCTCGTCGCAGTCCAAGAAGCCGGCTTTACGTTCTTACCGTAGCCGGCGCCGTCGAAGCGATGAGATCGTTACGAGGCCGCGAACGCGCTCGAGATCACCGTGCGTCGACGCGCAGAAGATCGGTTGCGACGTGCCTTCCTGACGACAGCCATGCGAACAGTGCGGTGGCCGCAAGCGCACCGATGAGCTGTGCGAGCATGAAGGGCAGGACGTCGTAAGGACGGATGCCGGCGAACGTGTCGGTCAGCGAGCGCGCGAGCGTCACTGCCGGGTTCGCGAACGAGGTCGACGGGGTGAACCAGTACGCGCCGACGATGTACGCCGCGACGGCGTACGGCGCAGCGCCGGCTCGCGATTTTGCGACGCCCCAGATGACGGCGAGCAGTCCGAACGTCGCGATGATTTCGCTCACGAACAGACCCGTGCCGTTCCGCGCGTGAGCCGAGAATGAGAACGCCGGCAGCGCGAACATGAGATTCGCGACGGCGACGCCGACGATCGCGCCGGAAAATTGCGCGAGGACG
>Ga0182024_10012947_pt1 | contig 16408 bp, 15 predicted proteins | sample P32metaG_FD_120480 | JGI IMG/M metagenome (GOLD analysis project Ga0182024, IMG submission 120480) | Permafrost microbial communities from Stordalen Mire, Sweden - P3-2 metaG (Illumina Assembly) | ecosystem: Environmental > Terrestrial > Soil > Wetlands > Permafrost | place: Sweden: Stordalen... | reverse complement strand
CTAATTTCCGATTTGGGCGGTCCGCCAGGCTGAGACTGCGCCCATGGGTGCTCGTGCCCGGATTGCGCTGGTCGGAGCCGGGGCGATGGGGGCCAACCACGCGCGCGTCATCTCGGAGTCGGATCGCGCCGACCTCGCGGTGATCATCGACACGGATCCCGAGCGGGTGCGCCCTCTCGCGGACCGCCTCGGCTGCGCCTTTGCCGAGGACCTCCACGCTGCCGCAGGTTGCGACGCCGTGGTGATCGCGACCCCGACCGCCTTCCACGAGAGAGCCGCGTGCGCGCTGCTCGAGCTCGGCAAGCCGATCCTCGTCGAGAAACCGGTGACGCCGGACCTCGAGAGCACGCGGACGCTGGTCGCCTGCGCCGAGCGCCGCGGGGTACCGCTGATGTGCGGCTTCGTCGAGCGATTCAACCCGGTGGTTGCGACCATGCGCAGCCTGCTCGACGAGGAACCGGTCCACATCGTCGGTCTCCGCCACTCCCCCGAGACGCCGCGAAGCACGCTCAGCGTCGTCTTCGACCTCCTGATCCACGAGATCGACCTCGCGCTCTGCTACATGGGCGGGGCGCGCCCGTCGCGGCTCTGCGGTGGCACGAGCACGGCCGGCCGCGATTCGATCATGGAGGTGGCCGATTGCCTGCTCCAGTTCCCCGGTGGGGCGATCGCCACCCTCTCGGCGAGCCGGGCGAGCCAGCGCAAGGTGCGATCCCAGCTGGTGGCCACACCGACCGCGCTGTATGACGTCGACCTGCTCCGCCAGGATCTGACCGTCTACCGGCATCGCGCCCACGCCCAGGGAGTCGGCGCCGGCCAGGCCGCGGGATATCGCGCCGAGACGGTGATCGACATCCCCTTCGTCCGTCATACCGGGGAGCCACTCGCGCTCCAGTTCGCGCACTTCCTCGACCTGGTCTCGGGACGCGCGGATGCCTGCGTCGAGCGCAACTCGATTCTCCCGGCTCACGAGGTCGCCGCGGCCATCGAGGAATGCTCGTGAGCGAACCAACGATCAGCTACGTCATCCCGGTGCACAACCAGATCGCCGAGCTTCGCAAGACGGTGCGCCTGCTGGTGACGCGCCTGGTCCATCTCCCGGGATCCGAGGTCATCCTGGTTGAGAACGGGTCGACCGATGGGTCGGGGCCCCTGTGCCTCTCACTGGCGGCGACCATGAACAGCGACGAGACGTCGGTCCGGGTCACCACGTCGGCCAAGGGCCTCGGATTCGCCTGGCGCCGAGGGATGGCCATGGCTCGCGGCGAGGCCCTGGTCCTGACCGCTGCCGACCTTCCCTTTGGGTTCACCGATCTTGACGGCTACCTCGGGTTGAGCCCCCGGCCGCCGCTGGTGATGGGGTCCAAGACTCACCGGGACTCGCAGATCGAGACGCCCGCGGTGCGGCGCGCCATGTCGGCCGGGTTCGGCCTGCTTCGCGCCGGACTCATCGGGCTCACGCTCGACACGCAGGGATCGGTGCTCATCCAACGCTCGCTGGCGCAGGTGTTGCTCCCGCGTCTTCGCGCCGGCGACTACCTGATCGGCGCCGAGATCAACCTGTGGGCCGTCCACGAGGGAGTCACGCCCATTGAGATCCCGGTGGTCTACACCGCGTCGGGCCGATCCACCGTCTCGCCGATCCGCGACTCCGTCGCCATGGCGGCCGGTCTCCTGACGCTCCGCCGGCGTATCGCCGACGAGCGACGGCTGAGTGGCCACACCGGCGAGGCGGTGGCGTCGTGACCGCCATCCACACCCCGGTTGCGCCTCGGATCCGGATCTCGGCGCCCCAACTCGGCCCCGAGGTGGAGAACCTGGTCCTCGAGGTGCTGCGCAGCGGTCATCTGGCGCAGGGACCCATGGTCGGACGCTTCGAAGCGCTCTGCACGGAGATGGCCGGGACCGCGCACGCGATTGCCGTTGCCAACGGGACGGTTGCGCTCGACGCCGCGCTCGCCGTGCTCGAGATCGGCCCCCGCCAGGAGGTGATCACGTCCCCGTTCACCTTCGCCGCGACCATCAACGCGATCCTCCGCAGCGGGGCCTCAGTTCGTTTTGCCGACATCCGCGAGGACTTCACCATCGATCCCGACTCGGTGGCGGCGCTGATCGGGCCGAGGACCGCCGCGATCATGCCCGTGCATCTCTATGGACTCCCCGCCGACATGCACGCGCTGATGTCGCTGGCCTCGGCTCACGGCCTTGCCATCGTGGAGGACGCGGCGCAGGCGCACGCTGCGGATGTCGACGGTCGGCGCGTGGGCAGCTTCGGAGTCGGCTGCTTCTCCTTCTACGCAACCAAGAACGTGACCAGCGGCGAGGGTGGCTGCATCACCACCGACGACTCGATGCTCGCCGAACGCCTCCGCGCGCTCCGCAACCAGGGGATGCGATCCCGCTATGATTATGCCATGATCGGCCAGAACTGGCGGATGACCGATGTTGCGGCGGCGATCGCGATCCCGCAGATGCAGCATCTCGACGAGATCGTGCGGACGCGGCGCCGCAACGCCGCGCTGTTGAGATCGCTGATCGGGAATGACTCGGAGGTCACGACCCCGCGGGTTCCGGAGGGTCGTGGCCACGTCTGGCACCAGTACACGATCCTGCTCGAACCCGGGATCGATCGCGACCGCGTCGCCGCATCGATGTCGTCAGAGGGAGTCGATACCGGTGTGTACTACCCGGGACTGGTGTGGGATCACGAGGCATACCGCAACCATCCCAACGTGCATCGAGACGACACGCCGCTCGCCCGCGAATGCACGGCGCGCTGCCTCTCGCTTCCCGTTCACCCGGGCCTCAGCACGTACGACCTCGAGCGTGTCGCCGAGGCGCTCGACCACGCACTGCTCGCGTCCTGACGGCGGCGCCGCCTCAGGGTTACGCGGTCGACTCGATCGCTGAGAGCAATTCGTCGCCCTGGTCGGTCGGGCCGACCAGCGCAAGGCGCACGTCGCCGATCCCGGACGCAATCTCCTCCGCGATGGACTGGACCTCGGCCGCGGTCACCTTCATGATCGCGTCGGCGCGCTCATCGGGCGTCTCAAGCGGCAATCCAGCGCGCCAGCGCGTCCCGTAGAAGCGAGCGCTCGCAATCGCCGTCTCAGTCGAACGCAGCAGCCTGCCGACCATCGCCGATTTCGCGGCCGCAAGCTCGTCGGCGGCGACGCGCTTCGACGCCATCTTGCGGAACTCCTTGAACGAGAGTCCCGTGGCCTTGCGCGCGTCCTTGGGCCGCGTCGCCGTGGCGATCGCGAAGAGCCCGGTGTCGTCGAAGCCGGCATGATGGGCGAAGATGCTGTACGCGAGGCCGTTGCGCTCCCGGACCGTCTGGAACAGGCGCGACGACGTGCCACCGCCGAGCACGTGGGTCATCACCGACAACTGCGTGCGTCGCGAGTCGGTCGACGGGATACCCGGCACCGCGAACACCATGTGCACCTGCGGCTCCTCCTGGGCCGTTACCGGGCGCACGTTGGCGGTGTAGCGATCGCCAAGACCCCACCTGGCCTTCTTTCGCGGGCGCGGCTTTCCCTGCGGGATGTCCGCGAGCAGCTCGAGCGCCTGATCGTGGCTCAGGGTCGCGCCGCCGGAGATGACCAGGCACATCGACTTGGGCGCATAGAACGCCTGGTGGTATTCGGTGAGCTGCTCGCGCGTCGCCTTCTCGATCACCGCGGGAAACCCCGCCGCGGACCACGACATCGGCTGGTTCCCGCCGAAGGCGACGGTCCCGAGACGGTCCCAGATCCAGCCGTCGGGATCGGAGAGGCGCATCGACAGTTCCTGGAGCACCACGTTGCGCTCGCGCTCGACCTCCTCGGCGGCAAAGAGCGGCCGGCTCAGCATGTCGCAGATGACGTCGGCAAGCTCGAGCATCGCGGTCGCGGGCCCCTCGGCGAAATACGCGACCTCCTCGGTGTCGGTGTACGCGTTGGTGTTGGCACCGAGACGGTCGATCTCGCGCGAGATGAGCTTGGTGGTGGGGCGGCGCTCGGTGCCCTTGAAGAACATGTGCTCGAGGTAGTGGGCAAGCCCGGAGGTCTCCGCCGACTCGTCGCGTGAGCCGGCCCGAACGATGAGGAACACGCCGGAGTTCCTGCTGCTCGAGGGCGCGTTGAGCAGGGTGACACCGTTGCTGAGGACGCTGAGCTCGGGTCGGTAGGGCATGTTCAGGGCCATGGTCAGGTGGTCCCCGACTCCCAGGATGCGAGATATTTCTGCTGTTCCTCGGTGAGCGTGTCGATGCTCACGCCCATCGCCTGCAGCTTGAGGCGCGCGACCTCGCGGTCGATCTCCTCGGGCACGTCGTGGACGGCGAGCGCCATCTCCTTATGATGCTTGGCGATGTGCTCCGCGCACAGCGCCTGGTTGGCGAAGCTCATGTCCATGACCGCAGCCGGGTGTCCTTCGGCTGCGGCGAGGTTGAGCAGGCGGCCCTCCGCGAGCACATGGATGGTGCGTCCGTCGCGCAGGCGGTGCGAATGTACGAACGTGCGCGGGGCGGTGACCTCGACCGACAGATCGTCAATCGCGGCCAGGTTGATCTCGTCGTTGAAATGACCGCTGTTGGCGATGATCGCGCCGTCCTTGAAGCGCTCGATGGAGCCGCGATCGATCACGTTGATGTCGCCGGTCACGGTGATGACGATATCGGCGCTCGGAGCTGCCTCCGCGAGCGGCATCACGCGGTAGCCGTCCATGACCGCCTCGAGCGCCCGTGTCGGATCGACCTCGGTGACGATCACGTGCGCGCCGAGCCCGTTTGCACGGCTGGCGAGACCGCGGCCGCACCATCCGTATCCGCAGACGACGAACGTCTTGCCGGCGAGCAGCACGTTGGTGGCCCTGATCAGACCATCGATGGTGCTCTGCCCGGTGCCGTAGCGATTGTCGAAGAGGTGCTTGGTGAGCGCCTCGTTGACGGCGATGATCGGGAACTTCAGCGCGCCGTCGTGTGCCATGGCGCGAAGCCTGATCACGCCGGTGGTCGTCTCCTCGGTGCCCGCGATGACTTCGTCGAGCAGCTCGCGGCGACCCTTGTGCAACTCGGCGACGAGGTCTGCACCATCGTCCATGGTCACCTGCGGGTGAGTGTCGAGGACCGCCTGAATGTGCGCGTAATAGCTGGCGGAGTCCTCGCCTTTGATGGCATAGGTCGGAATCCCGTGCTGCCGGGCCAGTGCCGCCGCGACGGGATCCTGCGTTGACAGGGGGTTGCTTGCGCAGAGGCTGACGTGAGCGCCACCCGCCTTGAGCGTGATCGCGAGGTTCGCCGTCTCACTGGTGACGTGGAGGCAGGCGCCGAGCCGCAGTCCTTCGAGCGGGCGCTCGCGCGCGAAACGCTCACGGATGATGCGGAGGACGGGCATCTCCCGGGCCGCCCAATCGATGAGGCGCTGGCCTTCGCCCGCCAGGCTCGGGTCGGCGACATCGGATTCCGCCACTTTCAACACGTTGGTCACGCGATTCCTCCATCTGTCGTCGTACGCAACAGCGCGGTGTATGGGCGCCCGCCAAGCGCGGCCGATCCCCCGAGTGCGCTCAACTCGATCAAAAAGGCAAAGCCCACGATATCTCCCCCCAGGCGGTCCACGAGTGCCGCGGCCGCTCCGGCCGTGCCGCCGGTCGCGAGCAGGTCGTCCACGATCAGCACACGCTGGCCCGGCTCGATCGCGTCCGAGTGCATCTCGATGACCGCTTCGCCGTACTCGAGGGTGTAGGCCTGCGAAATCCGCGTCGATGGAAGCCGTCCCTCCTTGCGGACCAGGGCGAAACCCGCTCCGAGCCGGTCGGCGACCGCGCCACCGAGGATGAAACCTCGCGACTCGATGCCGGCAACGATGTCGACCCTCTGACCGACGTGGGGCTCGGCAAGCGCGGTGACCGCGTCATGGAAGGCGATGCCGTCGCCGAGCAACCGGGTGATGTCCTTGAAGACGATTCCCGGCCGGGGGAAATCGGGCACATCACGGATCAGTGAGCGCAGCCGTTCCACCACGTCCCGCTCTTGAATCGTCACCGGAGCCAGTCTATCCGACAGACTCTGTGGCCGTGCCCTCCCCAACGAGCCCTCCCCGATGAGGGTGATCATGGATGGGCGGCCGCTGCAGGGAGCGTCCTCGGTTCGCGGAATCGGCAGCTACGAGCGGGGCCTGCTGGCGGGGTTCGCCCAGCTGAATCACCCGCCCCAGGTGAGCCTGCTGCTCTCCGCCCACCAGGAACCACCCGCCGAGGTATCGATCGCGCTGCGGCCGTCGACGCGCCGGATCCCGGTGATCCACCCCACGCTCCAGCCGATCGCGGACATCGCTTTCGTGGCGAGTGCACTTCGCGGCTCCAAGGCCGATCTCTATCACGCCATCGAGTTCGGACAGCCCTTTCGGACTCGACTCCCAGTGGTGGTCACCGTCCACGACCTGATCCCGTTTGTGATGCCGCGCGACTATCCGTGGGTCAGGCGGGCGCGCGTGCCGGGCCTGCGCCTGATCCGCCGAGCCGATGCGGTGATCGCCGTGTCGGACTCGACCCGTCGTGATGTGCTCCGCTTCACGAGGACGGATCCGCGGCGGATCACGGTCATCCCTGAGGGGATCGCGCCGGTGTTCCGGCCCGCCTCGGCCGATGCGGTGCAACGGCTTCGCGCAAAGCTGCGGCTGGACCGGCCGTTCCTGTTCGCGGTCGGCACCTTCGACCCTCGCAAGCGCATCGGGCTCCTCGCCGACGTGGTGAGCCGCGTTCGCCGGCACCACGATGTCGCCCTGGTCATCGCCGGCGATCAGGGAACCTTCACGCAATTGGTCACCGACCAGCTGGCTCGGGCCGGTCTCGCCGAACACGCTCGCGTGATCGGCCACGTGACCACCGACGACCTCGTTGCCCTCTACACCGCCGCGGAGGTCTTCGTCTTCAGCTCCGCGTATGAGGGCTTCGGACTGCCGCCGCTCGAGGCGATGGCGTGCGGCACACCCGCGGCCGTCTTCGACAATTCATCGCTTCCCGAGGTGAGCGGTCCGGCCGCGAGCATGGTGACTGACGGTGATGCAGGTGCCATGGCCGCCGCGATCACCCTCCTCCTGAGCGACCCGGTGGAGCGCGAACGACGGCGAACCCAGGGCCTCGTGTGGTCCGCAACCCTCACATGGCGCCGCGCCGCCGAGATGACCGCCGACGTGTATCGCGGCGCAGTCGAGCGCTGACCGCGGAGGGCGGCTACTCCTTCTCGGTCACGTGGTATTCGAGGTACGCGCCGAACATCAGCCGGGTCTGCGCCTCGAGCGCGGGGATGACGCTCAGCGCCAATCCGACCACCGGGTAGGTGAACAGCTGCAGCTCCGCCCATCGCCGGCGCCACCACGGCCATCCCAGCGGTTTTGGGCTGATGCGATAGTCAACCTGCACGAGCAGGAGCGTGTTCAGCAGCGTGATGGTGAGAATGCTCGCGCTGAGGCTTCCGAGCAACGCCGACGTTGACGACAGGCTGTAGTCGAGGTCGATGAACGCCGGGAGCGCACCCCCGAAGAACAGGAGCAATGGGAGCGTTGCCCAGGTCAGATGGTTGAAGATGAGGTTCGAATATCGCCGTGCGCGCACCCGCCAGGGAATCTCCGGGTGCAGCAGCATTCGTGAGGTCACGTAAGGGATATCGGTTGCTCCCCAGGCCCATCGCTTGATCTGGTTGTACTGCGATGCGTGGGTTGCGGCGTAGCCGCGTGCGCGCGGCGCATCCCCATACACCGGAAGGAAGGCCGGCCTGGTGTTGAGCTTGCCGCCGGTATGGAAGAACGCCTTCCAGAAGAACCGCGAGTCCTCGGGGATCACGTCGGAGTCCCAGTAGCCGACGCTCGCCAGCAGGTCGAGCGACATCGAGTACGAGGAGAACATCACGAGGCGACGCGGGTGCTGGTGCAGGAACATCTGCCACTGCGTCGCCGCGGTGGCCATCACGCGCACGGCGGTGGGGACTCGCCAGATGTTGTTGAGAAAGACAGGCACGGGCTGCCAGATCGAGACAAGCCGGTCCTGCGCCGAGCAGAACTGGAACGCGATGTATGCGAAGTACTGCGGATGCAGCCGGAAATCGGAGTCGAGGTCGGTCACCATGGTGCGTGTCGGGTCGAGGCCGAGCTCGTCGCAGGCGGCCTTGAGGACGGGGCCGCCGTACGCCATCGCCGCCGATTTGCCGACCACGATGCCGGGCAGCACCGGATCCTTGATGTGCAGGAACAAGCGAAACGCGCCGGCGAACTCCTCGCGGAGCTTGGTCACGTTCTCGATGCCGCCCAGGTCGGTCTCGCGGGTGATGATCGCGCAGATGCGGAGGTGGTCCGGGTAGTTCTGCGCCGCCAGGGCCGCCACGGTCGCGCGGAGCACGTCATACGACTCCGTGTAGGTTGGGATGAGCGCGCACTGCACAACCTCGGATGGAGCCGGCGTTCCTGGGGCCAGCGACGCCTCGAGCTCGTGGCAGCGCTGCCACCAGTCGATGACCTCGGCCGCCTGGAGCGCCTTGAGCGTCTGGCGCACGCCTCGGACGGTCACCGTCGTCCGCACCAGCCAGTAGGCATCGAGCAGGACCGCACCGAGGCCGAGGATCCAGAGCATCCCCGGGTCGTTCAACCTGATCGCGAACGCCGCAACCACCGGAACGAGCAGCGCGAACCACGTGAGCGCGCCCGGGAGGATTTCAAGGAGCCGCTGCTGGGTATGTTGCGACAGCGGGATCGCCGTGGATCGCGCGATCATCTGCACCCAGTCTACCGATCCATCACATACGAGCCTGAATGCCCCAAAAACCAAGCGACCCCACCGTCGACACCGACTCGGACGAAGCAGAGACGCCGGCAGCCGAGGTGCTCGAGGTCGTCGAAGAGGACGATGAGGACGACGCCGACGACATCGCGATCGAGATCGGCGTGGTCGTCGAGGTCGATGACGATGACGACGACGAGGAGGAGGCGGTCGTCGCGGTCGCAGCACCCGTCGTGGTCGCGCCAGCTCCGCGTCCTTCGCCGACTCCCGGCCGGCCGCCCGGGGCGCGCGAGGAGCCGCCGCCACCCTTCGGGGTTGGCGAGCACGTGATCCTCACGTCGAACACCCGTCCCCGCACGGGCAGCCTGATCGGCGACTACCCGGTCGGATCGACCGGCATCGTCGAGACGGTCTTGAGCCAGACCGCGATCGTCCGGTTCGACCGCCACTCGGAAACCAAGGAGGTGGTCGCCTTCACGTGCCTGGAGACCGCCGAGACACCGGAACGGCACGCCGAGCTCACCCTGCTCATGGTCGAGCCGGTCCGCGTGGGCGATCGAGGGCCACGACCGGCAGCCAATGGAGCATCGGCTCCGCCGGCGGTCGAGCCCGAGCCCAAGCCTCCTGAGGCGGCAGCAGCGTCCAAGGCTGCCGCGGCGCCGTCAAAGCGATCGGAGACACGTCCCACCGCCGCGTCCCCGTCGCCACTCCCTGCCGCGGGCAAGCCGTCCGGGGCGACTGCGTCGAGGACCGCGACGTCCAAGCCTGCGCAGCCCGTGACGGCGAGACCCGCCCCGAAGACGGCCGCAGCTACCAACGCGGTGACGGCCAAGAGCCCGACTGGAGCCAGGGGTTTGGTTCCAGCCAAAACCCCGGCAGCGGCCAAGATCGCCGCGAAGCCAAAGCCCACCGTGAAAGCCTAGCCGGCAGCCACAGCCAAGCCCGCTCCCAAGGTGAAGCCTCCGGCTGCCGTCAAGGCAAAATCGGCGGCCAGGACCAACACGGTCAGCAAGACCGCGGCGCGATCCAAAGCTCCGGCTGCGAAGTCCCCGGCCAGATCGACCGCGAAGCCGGCAAAGAAGCCGGTCGCGAAGCCGGTGGCCAGGGCCAAGGCCGTGGCGGCGAAGAAGCCGGTCGTCAAGCCGGTGGCGAAGACCAAGGCCGTGCCGGCGAGGAAGCCGGTCGCCAAGACGGTGACCAAATCAGCTGCCAAGTCAGCCGCAAAGCCGTCCCGGCCGGTGGCCGCGAAACGGCCGTCGGCACCGGCCAGATCAGCGAAAGCAAAGTCCGCAGCAACCCGCCGGGGCCGCTGACCCGGCCCGGAGCTGTCCTATCCCGTCTGGGGCGTCGCCACAGGCTCCGGCAGCGCAGCGTAGACGCCGCGGTAGGCGGGCGGCAGGAGTTCGGCGATTCGCGACCCGATGAGATCCGCGACGGCCTGGTCGTCACGCCGCTCTCCGGGAACCCGCTCCGGCAGTGCGAAGGCGGTTCCGACGCTCAGGCGGATGGGCACGCGCTTGGGGAACTTCCGGCCACGGGGGAGCGCGGCCTCGGTGCCCCAGACGCCCACCGGCAGGATCGAGGCGCCCGAACGTCGCGCAAGGAATCCAACGCCCGCCTCGGCGCGACGCATGCCGGGTATGGACGAGCGGGTGCCCTCGAGGAAGATCAGTAGGCGACCCCGCCTGGAGAGGATGTCCAGGGCGGTTCGCAGGGCGCGCCGGTCCGCGGCACCGCGGTCGATCGGGAAGCAATTGCACCCAGCGAGGATCCAGGCGATGATCGGGTTGTTGAACAGTTCGCGCTTCGACATGCAATAGAGAACGCCGGGTCCGAATCCGCCGAAGATCCAGGGATCGATGTTGCTCAGGTGGTTGCAGACGATCAGCAGGGGTCCCTGGGGCGGCACCTTCGACATGGAGTCGACCTGAAGCCCACGGCCGAAGAATCCGCGCAGCGAGGCCCGGCACGTCAGCGACACCGCCTTGTAGCGCCAGCTCCTGGTCCCATCGTCGCGAACCGGAAACCGCTCGGGAAACCCAGGGATCTCGTCAGTCACGAGCTCGATGGTAGGGCGTGGCGCACGGGCGGCAATACAATCCTGGGTCCGGCCCCCTTAGCTCATCGGTAGAGCAGCCGGCTTTTAACCGGTTGAGGGAGGTTCGATTCCTCCAGGGGGCACCTCGCGAATGTCGACATCCAGGAGCGCCTGCGCCTCACGTAGCGCGGCCTCGACGGCCTCGGGAGTGTCGCCGCGAGCGAAGATGAAGCCGAGATAGCGGTCTCCTTCCGGCAGCGGCACCACGGGCTGGCCCACGGGAATCGACAGCGTGACGCCGGTGATACCCGGAATCGACTCAGCGCGATTCGCACCACCGATACCGCGCAGGATCCCGGCGGCCGGTATGGGCAGCATGAACACACCGCAGGCCCTGTCGACCATGTGCATCGCGCCTTTCACGAGTCCACACGCCTCGCGAAGGATGACGTTCTCCAGCGACCGTATTTCCCCGGGTGCGTCGTCGCACTCGACGCGGATGATCTGCTAGCACAGCCCGCCGATCGAACGTGCCGCTACCTCGATGACAATTGGAACCGACCCCGCGATGCGGATCTCCACGTGGACCGGGCCGTGCTGCAGTCCGAGTGCGGTGACCGCGTCGCGCGCCGCGTTGATGACCGCATCCTGGGCCGCGTCATCGAGGCGCGACGGGGTCACGTATATCGTCTCCTCGAAGAACGGACCGGCCAGCGGATCAGGTTTGTCGAAGATCGCGATGACCTCGAGAACCCCTTGGTGCACAAGGCCTTCGAGGGCCACCTCGACACCGTCGACGTAGCTTTCCACCAGCATCGGGGACACCGATCCATCCGCGCAGATCTCGCGCAGCAGTGACGCCACACGCGCCACGGCTGCACCTGCCGCAGATCGGTCATCAGCGCGGATCACGCCGCGACTCGCCGCCAGATCTACCGGTTTGATGACGCACGGCAGGCCCGCGACTGCTATCGCCGAGTCGATGTCCGAAGCGCCGGCGCCGGCATCGAGCGCCACGAAGCGAGGTTGCGGCAGACCGTTCTCGGTGAGGCGTTGGCGGAGCAGTCGCTTGTCGCGTGTGGCCGCGACTGATTGCACAGGATTCCGAGAAGGAGCTCTCAGCCGTTCGGCGATAGTTGCGGCGGTGAGCACCGATGCCTCGTCGACTCCCACGACGGCGTCAACCGGCCATCGGCTCGCAAAGTCCGCGGCGCGCTCCGCCGACTCTGCGGGGTGGCGAAGATCGAGCGTCAGCACGCGTCCTTCCATCAGCGCGGCGAGCGTCGGCGCCTCGTTTGAGGCGACCACGACCTGCAGGCCGAGTTCCTCGGCTGCATGGAGAAATCCCGTGGCGCGGTATGTCTCAGTGGGCAGGATGAGCATCACCCGCGGCATTGGATCAGCCTACGCCGGCGATTCCAGCCGACGTACCATGGTCGTGGCGTGAAGGAACCGACAATCGCAATCACCGACTTCGCTTTGACCCGCATCGAGCAGGTCCGCGCCAATCGCAAACAGCCCGAAGCAGGCGTGCGAATCGCCATCACCGGCCGGCAGGCCGGCGCGTTCACCTACGACCTCTCGCTGGTCAACCCCGGCGACGAGCGCGACGGCGAGATGGTGGTCGATGGACCATCGGGGGTGCGCTTCACGATGCCGGTTGCCTCGGCGCAGTACCTCGACGGCGTGACCATCGACGCCGACCGGGCGCGTGGCGCCCTGACCGTGGACAACCCGAATCCCCTCTGGTTCGACGACCTTGCTCGCGACGTGCAGCAACTCCTGGATGACGAGATCAACCCGTCGGTTGCCAGCCACGGCGGGTACATCGATCTGCTCGACGTCAGCGACGGCGTCGCCTTCATCCACATGGGCGGCGGTTGCCAGGGCTGCGGGATGGCCGAGGTCACCTTGGGGCAGGGCGTGCGCGTGGCGATCCTTGAGCGATTCCCTCAGATCACCGACGTCCGGGACACCACCGACCACGCCCAGGGGGCGAATCCCTACTACCAGGCCGCGAAGAAATAGCCGCGACCTACCCCTGAGCCGGTGAGACCTCCCCGGCCGGCGTGACCCCGGTGTCGAGCCAGTAGTCAACCCAGCTCTCCCGGGTGGCGCCGAGGTGGTCGTACACCGCCTGCGCGACCAGGTTGTCCGGGGCGGTCTGCCAGGTCATGCGAATCGCCCCGTGTCGCCGGCAGCGCTCGAGGCAGGCTGCGACCAGCGCGGAGCCGACGCCGCGCCCGCGAGACGAGGCGACGACGTACAGGTCGTTCATGACGCCGATCCGCCCCGAGGTCGTCGCCTCCCAGCTCCAGAACAGGGTCGCGAACCCGACATCCTCGCCACCATCGGAGGCGATCAACTGCACCCCCTCGTGGGTTGGATCCGCCATCAGTGCGCGTGCCATCGAGAGCAGCGCCGAATCGGAAGGCTGCACGCGGTAGAAATCGCAATAGGCACGCATCAACGGGAGCAGCCCGAGCAGGCGGGCTTCGGTATCGACGACGCCAATCTCGACGCGAGCAATTTCCGGCATTCTCGATCTCCTGGATGTGCGCCGATCTGGCCGGCACGCTGTCTGGCTTTTTAGCGGCCTGAGGTCATTGTCGTTCCACGGTCGCAACCGGAATTCAACACGAGATCGGCAAAGCTGCTCGGGTGAGTTCCGGGGCCCCTCGCGAAAGGCGGGCACTCCCGTCCGTCCTCAGAGCGACCGGGCGATCCCCGAAGGCGCTCTGGGCCGTCTACGCGGTCATGGCCGCTCTGCTGACCGCCTACATCGTCTCTCTCCTGGTGCGCTCACCGGACGACAGCTGGCCGTGGATCGACGGCTGGGGCGTGGCCGCCTACGAGGTCATCCTCGCCTCGCTGCTCCTCCTCCGTGGGTTCACCAAGCTGCCCGGGCGGGCGGTGCCAATCACCCTGGGCGCCGCGGTCATGGCCTGGGCACTCGGTGACGTGGCGCTCACGGCCGAAGGCTGGAACGGCGCGTCGGTTGGGACCCCCTCTCTTGCCGACGCCTTCTACATCGGCTTCTACCCGATCGCGTACGCGGCGATCGTGCTCATGCTTCGCCGGGAGATCAGGCGCCTGCTGCCGGCGACATGGTTGGACGGAGCCATCGCGGGGCTGGGCGCGGGTGCCGTCTGTGCCGCATTCGCCTTCCACGCCGTGTTCAGGTCCCTCGGCGGCCACGCCACGCCGATCGGGGTTGCGGTCGACCTCGTCTACCCGATCGGTGACGTGCTCCTCCTTGCCCTGGTGGTGGGCGGTACAGCCGTCCTCCCCGGACGCCGTCTGCCCTGGCTGCTGTTCGCAACCGCCTGCGCCGTGAACGGCATCGGCGACACCTTCAACCTGTTCGGATCGACCGCGCAGGTCGGGGTTGTGTTCAACGGGATCGCCTGGCCGATCGCGATCACCCTGATGTCCCTCTCGGTCTGGGTGCCGCCCGGCCGTCGCGAGCTGCTCGAAGGCGGCAAGCTCCCAGGGTTCGTGCTCCCCGGTGCTGGTGCGCTGGCCGGGCTGGTGATCCTCTTCCTGGGCGCCATGCAGCATGAGGTGATGCAGGTTGCGGTGGCTCTCGCCACAGCCACGCTCGTCGTGGTCGGGGTGCGCCTCGGCCTGTCGGTCCGAGGTCTGCGGTCGCTGACCGAGGAGCGCCATCGGCAGGCGGTGACCGACGAGCTCACCGGGCTGGGGAACCGACGCCAGCTGACCACGCTCCTCGACGCGTACTTCGAGGACCTGGCCGATCAGTCGACTCCGTCCCGGAGCCTGGCCTTCCTGTTCGTCGACCTGGATCACTTCAAGGAGATCAACGACTCCTTCGGCCACTCAGTGGGGGACGAGCTCCTGAAACAGCTTGGGCCACGGCTCATGAGCTCGCTGCGCGCATCGGATGTCCTCGTGCGGATCGGTGGCGACGAGCTCGGCGCAGTCCTGTTGGACAGCGACCCCGGCTACGCGGCGGGGCTCGCCCGGCGCCTGACCGCGCTGCTCGAGCAGCCCTTCGTCCTCAACGGGGTGAGCGTCCGCATCAGCGCGAGCATCGGCATCGCCGTCGCGCCCGGAGACGCGGGCGACAGCATCGCCCTGATGCGCTGCGCCGACGTCGCCATGTATCGAGCCAAGCTCGCCCGTCGGTCATATGAGGTGTACACCCCTTCGATCGACGATGGCGGCAACCGCCTCGCGCTCGTCGAGGAGCTGCGCGCCGCCGTCGAGGGTGCGCGGCTCATCCTCCACTATCAGCCCCAGGTCGATCTCCGCAACGGCGAGATGGTCGCGGCCGAAGCGCTGGTGCGCTGGCCGCACGAGCGCCTCGGTCTGATTCCGCCGCTCGAGTTCCTGCCCCTTGCGGAAGAGGCGGGCCTGATGGGGCCGCTCACCCAACTCGTCATCGAGCAGGCACTCGCGCAGTGCGCGGTCTGGCGTGCCGCCGGTTCCCGCATCGCCATGTCGGTGAACGTCTCTGCATCGAACCTTCTCGATGCCGGGTTCATCGAGGTGGTCCGGGCGTCGCTGCGGCGCCACCGCGTACCGGCCGCTTCCCTGATCCTGGAGATCACCGAGACCACGATCATTCGCGACTTTTCAGCATGCAAGACGGCCATCGACGAGCTTCGCGGGCTCGGCGTCGGTGTCTCGATCGATGACTTCGGGTCCGGGTTCACGTCGCTCGCATATCTCGGCAGCCTCCCGATCACGGAGCTGAAGCTCGACCGCACGTTCATCGGTGGGCTCAGCGCGACCGGCCGCGAGCAGGACGTGAAGCTGGTGCGGGCGACGATCGAGCTCGGGCATGCGCTCGGACTGATGGTCGTCGCCGAGGGGATCGAGACGCTGGCCACGCTCGAGCTGCTCGCCCTGCTCGGCTGTGACCGAGCCCAGGGCTACTTCACCGGCAGGCCGGTGCCGGCCCAGGAATTTGCGACATCGGCAGCGATCCCCTCGCTCCGACTGGCGACGCCCGAGCCGGTCGGCACCTTCCCAAAGTACCTCCGAACCGCCGTCTGACCGACCGCCGCGATGCGGCGGTCCTGTGCATCTCGACCACTGTGAGTCGTGCGCGGTGTACAGCCCGGCGGTCGCCGATCTGTGCGTGACGGCCGAAGAACGACGCGCCCGCCTCTGACAAAGTTGCCTGCATCGCGCATGTCGTCATACATGCCCAGCAACAGAGTCAGAGGTGAGGTAGCAGTATGTTGTCGGCCCTGAACCCGGATCCAACCTGGCTGAATTCAGGCGACACCGCGTGGCAGCTCACGTCGGCAACGCTGGTTGGGATCATGAGCATCCCAGGCCTCGCGATTCTGTACGCAGGGTTGATGAAGCGCAAGTTCGCCGTCAACTCCGCGCTCATGGTGGTCTACGCCTTCGCGATGACGCTGGTCATCTGGATGTTCTTCGCGTACGACATGAGCTTCGGCACCCCGCTGCACATCGGCGGAGCTGCGACGACCTTCGTCGGCATACCGCACCCGATCGCCGGTGCGACCGACCTCGAACAGCAGGCGAGCATTCCATTGCTCACCGGGCTGATCCCGGCGCTGCGCTTCCCGATGTCATCGCTCGTGTACTTCCAGTTCGTGTTCGCGACGATCACGG
>Ga0182024_10012946_pt1 | contig 16408 bp, 19 predicted proteins | sample P32metaG_FD_120480 | JGI IMG/M metagenome (GOLD analysis project Ga0182024, IMG submission 120480) | Permafrost microbial communities from Stordalen Mire, Sweden - P3-2 metaG (Illumina Assembly) | ecosystem: Environmental > Terrestrial > Soil > Wetlands > Permafrost | place: Sweden: Stordalen... | reverse complement strand
TTCGGGATGACGCCTTCCGATAAGTTTGGCGCCAATTCACAGCGGCCATTCGTTATCAGGAACAGAATCAGTTTGCTTCGCCTACCAAAGGTTCGAGTTCCATCTTCTTTTTCGGCGTCGTTGCGATCACGACCACACTCACCAGCACCAGCAGCGTCCCCACGATGGTGCGCAGGCCGATCGCCTCTCCGCCCAGGAAATATCCCCCGAGAACGGCGACTACCGGATTCACATACGCATAGGTTCCCACTTTGGTCGGCGATTCGTGGTGAATGAGCCAGACATACGCCGTGAAGGCAACAATCGATCCCGCAACAATTAAATAGGCCAATGCGAGCTACGCTCCGCGCGAAACTGCCTGCACGTGGAAGGGCGCGGATTTCGGGCATAAAAAGATTTTATGGGTTTATAAACACGGACGGGTGCCTGTCGGACAAATTCTGCGAACGCCCGGCGTCTGGGGATAAAAGCGGACTATTTCTTCAGCAGGCTGGTGTGGCTGGCGACGCACTGCCACTTTCCAAGGTCAAGCACCCACGTGTCCGTGAAGCGTCCGAGGTGGTCATAAGGTTTGCCCTGGTAGGTACCCTGGGTGTGATAGATACCCGTGACCACGGCGGTGTCCCCAAAGAAATTCATCTTCACGTCCTGGATGTTGAGGGCGGTGGGTTTGAAATGCGGGTCTTTGATATCGGCAAGAAATTTCTGCTTGTTGGTAAGTTCGCCGTCCCATTCGGTGTTTACAAACCGGCTCGAAACCAGAGCCTCGAGGGCAGAGGAATCGCGGTTGACCTGAGCCTCATTCCACAGGCGCTCCAGAACCAGCAGTTTGCTCTCGCGCGGATCAGACGGCTGGGCAGCCAGTCCGACCGAGCCCAAGGCCAGCAGAAGACAACAACACATCGTACGAATCATTTTCTTGCACGCTCGCCGACATCCCCACGTGGGGCGAACGTGCCAAAACGATAGCGGTCGCTGACCGGCCAAGCCATCGAAATGATCGGAAGAAAGTTACGAACGTCATGGTTGCGCGGCCTGTTTCCGCGTTCCTTGTTTGATAATATCCCTCCAGTGACGATCAGCCCAGAGTCGACCGGCACAACTCCGATCCTCGATTCTGCTGTCCGAGTCAAGGTGAAGAAGAACAACCTGGGGAGCACTTTGTTTAGCCTGTTAATGGGCATTCCGTTCGCTATTGTCCTCATCGCTGCTTCGAACAGCGCCCGCGACGAAAGAAATCCAGCGGCGAACTTGGTTTTCATCTTCTACTTTCTTTCGTTGGTGCTGGCGGTTATCGTCCATGAACTAGGCCATCTACTGGCTGGATGGGTAGTCGGATTTCGGTTTAGCTCGATCACGATTGGCCCGGTTTCGTTGAGAAAGGAGTATGGGAGCCTGAAAATTCGACTTCGGAGGGCTCTACCTACAGGCGGCTACGCTGGCATGCATGTGGATCACGTTCGACGTTTGCGCCGCAGACTCCTTGTTTTCACCGTAGCAGGGCCAGCGGCAAATCTGCTTTCGGCAGCGGCGATCGCTGTCTTTCTAGCGTATGTTAATCCGACTGCCGGTTGGTTGTCGTTATCGCTCGATATTTTCTTGCGGATCTCCGTGATTATTGGCTTAGCCAATTTCATGCCGTTCCGGCTGGGGATTCTCTATCCCGATGGTGCGCGGATCGCAACGCTGTTCTTGTCGCGTGCCAAATCGCGGCGATGGATGAGCCTGACCGCAATCGGAAACCAAAGTCGCCTGGGTGTGCGACCGAAACTCTGGAAACGTACTTGGCTTAATGCCGCCGGAGCTGTCCGCGATGAGTCCGTAGACGATTTCGCCGGGAACTGGGTAGCGTACACGGCGGCGAATGATCGGGAAGATGTTCCGGTCGCAGCTTTGCACCTAGAGAGATGCCTTGAACTTGTCTGCTTACTCGGACCATCGCTGCAGGATCTGGTTGCGCTCGAGGCCCCTGTCTTTACGGGCTGGTTTCAGCTAAACGCAGCGATAGCAGAGAAATGGCTCAAGCGGGTGAAGAAGATTCAGGCTCTACCACAACTACTGCAGATCAGAGCGGACATTGCCATTCACTGTGCACGCAAAGAATTTGTCCCGGCACTCGCTCGCTGGCAAGACGCATTCGCGTTTATCGAAAAACTTCCGCCAACAACGCTGAAGAAGAGCATGGCAGAGGGGTTTGAAGAATGGCGACGCGAGATTCTGGAGCGTCAGCGTTCAGAAGCGCCGGCCGCTGATCTGAATTCTCCTGTCCAGGTCGGCGCAAACTCAAGTTAGAGTCCCGGGCTCCCCTTTAGAACGCCCAGCGCAGCAACGTCGCGCCCACGGTAAAGCCAGCCCCGACCGAGGCTAACATCACCAAACTTCCCTTCTTCAGCTTGCCTTGCTCCAGCGCCGTATTCATGGCCAGCGGGATCGTCCCCGCCGTTGTGTTGCCGTAGCGCTCGATGTTGACGACTACGGCTTCGGGGCGCAGGCCCAGGCGATCGGCCGTGGCATTAATGATGCGGAGGTTGGCCTGATGCGGAATGAATGCATCAAGGTCCGAGCCTTTCAGCCCGTTGCGTTCGAGCAACTTCTGGCACAGCTCGGTCTGCTTGCGGACGGCAAACTTGAAGACCTGTTGGCCATCCTGGTGGACATAATGCATTCTCTTTTCAATCGTCTCTTTGCTCGTCGGGTTCAGGCTGCCTCCGCCGGGCATGTAGAGAAACTGGCCGCCGGAACCATCGACTTCGTGAATGAAGTCGATCAGCCCGACAGAGTCATCTTCGGCGGGTTCCAGAATCGCCGCGCCCGCTCCGTCCCCAAAGATCACGCAGGTCGCGCGGTCGGCGTAGTCGATGATCGACGACATCACATCGGCGCCAATCACCAGCACCCGCTTATGAGTGCCGGTGCCAATGAATTGCGCGCCCACCTGCACCGAATACAGAAAGGCCGAGCAGGCGGCGGAAAGATCGAATCCCCACGCTCCCTTTGCGCCCAGCTTGTCTTGCACCACGCAGGCAGTCGAAGGAAAAAACATGTCCGGGGTGACCGTGCCGACAATAATGGCATCGATGTCGGTTGCAGCCATGCCGCGCTGCGCGAGTGCTTTCTCAGCGGCTTTTACGGCGAGGTCGCTGGTAGCAACGCCCTTGTCGGCGATGTGGCGCTCACGGATGCCGACGCGAGCCATGATCCATTCGTTGTTAGTGTCGACCATCTTTTCGAGATCGGCATTGGTGAGCAGGCGAGGTGGCACGTACGTGCCCAGAGCGCTGATTTTTGCCCGAATCGGTTTCGTCAACAAGAACTCCTCAGATAAAGCTCCAGTAATTCTGAAGGATTGGAGGAAGAATGTCTAATGGCTGCCCCTAAAATGCCCAGCGCAACAATGTCGCCCCGGAAGTAAACCCAGCGCCCACAGTTGCGATCAACAAGCAATCTCCCTTTTTTAGTTTTCCCTCCTCCAGCGCCGTCTGCATGGCGATAGGGATTGTGCCCGCCGTGGTATTGCCGAAGCGGTCAATGTTGATGATGACCTTCTCCATCGGCATCCCCAGGCGATCCGCGGTCGCCGTGATGATGCGCCGGTTCGCCTGATGGGCAATGAAGCAATCGATATCCTTGCCCGTCAGTTTATTTTTCTCGAGGATGCGTTCGGTCATCTCCGCCATTTTCTTCACCGCATACTTGAAGACGTTCCTGCCATCCTGATGGATATAATGCATTTTCTGATCGACCGTCTGGTGCGTGGCCGGGTGCAGACTTCCCCTCCCGGCAGGCAGAGAAACTGTCCGCCCATGCCCTCAATCTGTGCCACATGGTCGACGACGCCCACCTCGCCATCCTCCGAAGGTTCCAGCAAAACCGCACCCGCGCCATCGCCGAAAATTATGCATACCGCGCGATCGGTGTAGTCCGTCATCGACGAATTCACGTCGGACCCAATCACCAGCACCTTCTTGTATTGACCCGACTCGACGAACTTCACGCCGGTGTTCAATGCGTACAGAAACCCCGAGCATCCGGCGGAAACGTCGAAGCCCCAGGTATTCTCGATGCCCAATTTATGCTGTACCAGGCACGCGGTCGATGGATACATCATGTCGGGCGTCACCGTGCCCACCACGATGAGGTCGACCTCCTGCAAATCGAAGGGGTACGACGCGCGCAACTTCTTCACCGCCTCCACTGCCAGGTCGCTGGCGGCCACGCCCTTGTCGACGACATGGCGCTCGCGAATCCCCACGCGCTCCATAATCCATTCATTATTGGTGTCAACCATTTTTTCGAGGTCGGAGTTGGTGAGAACGCGAGGCGGCACATAGGTGCCCACAGCGCTGATTTTCGCGCGGATCGGTTTGCTCAATGACAGCTCCTGCAATATGAAACTGAGTATTTTCAAGGATTAGGAGCAGAATGTCTAACGGGACTGCTCACGTAGCGACAGCCGCCCTTCGACTGCGCTCAGGGCAGGCTCTCGGCTGTCCCGCCAGGTGAAGCCGGCGATTCGATTCAGAACGAATAGTCGGGCGGTTTAATGCCCTTCGCCCGCATATAAACCTCGCACTGCGCCCGGTGGTGCGCCGTGTGCACGAACATGTTGACAATCATGGCGCGGCCGTCGGGATCGGTTCGTCCCTTCCACGATGGAATATGCCATGTGCGTTGAAGTTGCTCAGGAGTGATCTTCGGCAGTGCATCAATGACGTAGTCGAAGGATTGATCGAGCAACTTCAATACGTTTTCCTTGTCCGAAGCCGGCGGTTTAGCAGGGATCGAGGGGGGAGGGCGGCTTGATCCCAGTGATCTGGTTGAAGCGAAAAACGTTCCCCGCCGCAATGTGAATCATCTGTTCCCCGAAAGTCATTTCTTCGGGATTGGTCTTGAAGGTGTAGAGATCGGCGGGCATGGCGTTCGCCACGTCGAGGGTGAACTGCTTGGAGATTTGCCAGTCGCGCACGAACTCCGTCATGTCGAGCACCGAGTTCACTTTGGCCGTCTGGGCAGCAGCGCCGCCGGCCAAGGTCAAGACCGCAAGCAGTACACAGCAGCGGCGAGAGATGATCACGGCATCCTCCTCGAGTGCGATCTACATTGTAAACGGACCACATTCTAGACGGACGAGACGCAGATGTGTAACCAAACTCTGCCGCAGTCCTTCAAGCGGCGGCGCGACCGCTCTCGTGGCCCATCCACTCGCGGATGAAATTCGGGCAGGAAGCAATACCGAAGTCGCGATTTTCGCCCTCCTCGAGATATAAGATGGCGGCACGGTCCAACTCCTCCAATTGCGAGAGATTCAGCACAGGCCACAAGTGGCACTCAGCCGCGGAATGAACCAGTTGGTCCAAATATGCCAAATGTCCCTGGAATAGCTTTCCGGATACGCGAATGGTGACATGGGGAGCAAGATTGGGGGAAACGCCGTGATTCTTCATTTCTCTCCTAGTGGCCGGGGCTGATTTTGCCGAGCCTACATACTCTTGATGCGCGCGGCAAAGGTTTCTTGCGAAAAGAGTCGTAAAGAATGTGTAAATCCTGGTAATCAGGAGGGCAGGCACCACTCTGCTGCCAGAAAAAAATAAGCCAGGCACCGGGGACTCACTGCACACGCAAGAGCCCGTTACCGTTGCTTCCTTCCGGACCTGGCGGGGTTGGCGGGAGTACGTCGCGTGAGACCGATGCCTGACCTAAATCATTCTAGCATTCTGGATGTGGTTGCCCTGGAAGCGCAGGCGTCCCAGTGTAGCGCTGGCGTCCCGCCGGCTGTCGCGAGAGCCTGCCCTGAGCTTGCCGAAGCGCCATCTTGGCCTCGCACCCTAAACCTTCCCTCTAACCTCGCCGACTCCTGCCAAACGGCATGTGACTTTCGGTGCAAGAATTTGGCAGCAAACCCTTCCCTTCTGTTGAAGGTTGTCGAACAATGGCTATCTAAGCGTAAAGATATTGCGGAGGAGCCTCGTTCTCCTTCGCTCGAACCCAAATGTCACCCCAGCCCTCCCAATCCGGCGTGATCCCCATGGCCCGGGCCATTGACCATTACTTCGAACTTGCTCTCTATCTACTTGTTTGTACCGGATTTGGAACGCTGGCAAGTACGGGTGGCCTCGACCTGATATCGATTGTGCTGGTGGGAATCGCGCTCTCCATCCGGGGATATCTGCTGGCCAAGCGACGTCAGTTCGTGATTTCGGAGCGCTGGACCACGCCGCTCTCGATCGCCTACTTCGTCTTTTTCGCCGCCGACTACTTGCTTTTTTCGCGAGCGTTCTTGCCGGCAACTGTGCACTTAGCCTTGTTCGGCGTGGTGGTACGGATGTTCTCGCTGCGCCGCGAGCGCGACCACGTCACTCTTGCCATCCTCGCTTTCTTGATGGTGCTGTCAGCAGCGGTGCTCACAGTCGACAGCATCTTCCTGCTCTCCTTCGCGGCGTTCATGCTGATGGCAGTGGTAACGTTTGTATTGATGGAAATGCGGCGTTCCGGGCACGCCGCAAATATTCAGGCGAAGCATTCCAACGATCCCCACGAACACCGGCACCTAGCCTTCTCACTGGCGCGGGTCACACCGGCATTGATGCTGATGATTCTGTTCAGCGGCGCGGCCGTGTTTTTCGTGATGCCTCGCATGTCTGCGGGATACCTGGGCGGCTATTCGTTCGGCACCGACCTCTCGTCCGGATTCAGTGATCGCGTTCAGTTGGGGCAGATAGGCCGGATCCAGCAATCGAATGCGGTCGTGATGCACATTCAGATCGACGGCGACACAGTAGGCCGCTACGATCTGCATTGGCGCGGTGTGGCCCTGTCGAATTTCGACGGCAGCACATGGTCAAATCCACGGGACCAGTTCATTCTGCAGCGGCAAGCGGACAACAGTTTTGCCGTGCCACGAAGCAACGCGGCGCTGCCTTCCTACGTGACCACCAGTCTGGTGCGCGAGCACCTGATCCACTATCGCGTCCTGACGGAACCGATCGGGACCAACGTCTTTTTCCTGGCGCCCTGGGCCCGCAGCGTCAGAGGGGATTATCGGATGCTGGCCGCCGATTCCGCCGGGGCAGTCTACGACTTCGATATCCAGCGTGCCATCAGTCGCTACGAGGCGGAATCGGACATCGCGGCGGCGGCGCCGGCAGAGTTACGCGCCGCGGGACGGAACTACCCAGTGCAGATCCAGGCCGCGTATCTGCGTCTGCCCGCGCTCGATCCGCGAGTTCCACGCCTGGCAGCTCAGATCACAAGTTCGGCCAGCAATGATTTCGACAGAGCGGCCGCCATCGAAAACCACCTCCGAATGCGCTTCGGCTATACCTTGCAGTTGCCGCAGAGTAAGGTAAAAGATCCGATCGCAAATTTTCTTTTCGAACGCAAGCAGGGACACTGCGAGTACTTCGCCTCCGCCATGGCAGTGATGTTGCGCACGCTGGGAATTCCCTCGCGCGTGGTCAACGGATTTCGCAGCGATGAGTTCAACGACCTCACCGGAAACTACGTGGTACGCGCCAAAGATGCGCATTCCTGGGTGGAGGCATACTTCCCGGGCTACGGCTGGCAAACCTTCGATCCCACTCCGGCAGGCGGCGGCGAACGTCCTCAGGGCTGGGGCCGCGTCGCCCTCTACCTCGATGCCATGTCGTCGTTCTGGCGCGATTGGGTGGTCAGCTACGACAGTTCTCACCAGTACGTGCTCGGCCAAACCGCCGTCGGCCACAGTCGTGCCCTGTGGGAAGGCGTGCGCAATTGGGCCCGCCTTCACTATGAGTCGATGCTGAAGTGGGCGCGGCGGAGTCAGGATCACGTGGAACATTCTCCCGGACGCTGGGCCATCTTCGGGGCCGCCATCACACTCGGCCTTGTGCTGCTGGGGAATCTGGGGCGAATTGCGCGACTGCTGCACGAAAAATCGTTGCAGGCGCATCCCGAGCGATCTCCGGAACAGGCGGCGGCCATGTGGTATGCGCGGATGGCTCGTGCGCTTGCCCGGCGCGGCGTCGAGAAACCTGCGGCGCAGACGCCACAGGAATTCGTGAAGAAGATTTTAGATAACCGGCTGCGCGAGCCGGTCGCGCGCTTTACCCAGGTCTACGAGTCCGCGCGCTTTGGAAATTCCACCGAAGATGCACTGCGCTTGCCCGAGTTGTACGAAGAGATCGAGTCCGCCACGCGCAGTCGCTGAACCCTTCCCTGCCGCCAATCAGGAGAATCCAGCTAGAAGCGCCAGAACGCCCCGCCGCCCACAAAATAATTGTGCTGACGCGATTTCCCCGTGGGGGCCAGTGGGAAATCCGGCTCCCCGGACCAGAAGTCCCGCACCTCTGCGCGGATGCTGAGTTTGCGCCACACTTTCACATCCAGACCCAGTCCCCCCTCGACCACGCCGGAGGTCGTGGATTTGCCAGGGTTGGCGCCCCCAAAGATCAGGCTCGAGCCTTGACCGATGTGGCCGAAGCCCGCTCCCAGGCTAATCCACGGGGAAACGGCCGACGCCGGAAACAGATTCACCCGCGCCGCAGGGGTTACAAACAGCTCGCTGTACTGAGGAGGCACAAGCGACAAGGAGAACGTGCCGTTGTTGACATCTTCATCGTGGTTGTACATCAGCACGGCCTCGCCGGAAAGCGAAAATATCGGAGTCACCAGAAACCGGCGGGCGTACTCCACCTCAAAACTGAGACCGTTGCCGGTTCGGATGACGGCGGGACTGAAGGCACTCGCGACGTTAATGGCTTGATCGCTGATGAAGGTGCGGCCAAGAATGCCACCCAATTCGTTCTTCTCATCCTGCGCAACCGCCGCGGCGCCCATCGTGATCACTGCGAACAGGACTGCAACCCAAAGACGTTTGCCAAACATTTCCCCTCCCGCGATCCGGTTCCTACATTGTTGCCGCGGTTAACTAGCCTAGCATGATACGGGCTCTCTTTGAATCCACGTTCCATCTTTTCTGTGAGTTAATCGCCGGCGGAACAACGGGAGTAGTGCAACTTGATCTTCGAGAGTCTCCGACTTCGGGCGTCATCCTGAGTATAGGCGTTTTTCAGGCGGAACGAAGGATCTCGTGCGCAGACCGACAGTGTGTCCCGAGATGCTAAAATGGGTAGATTGCATGCCTGTGAAGGACCTCACCGTTAGCGGTTCCCCAGATCTCAAGCCAGATCGCAAGGAAGAGAAATCTCCGGAGAATCCGCAGGCCGAACGCCCGCAGAAGGTGGGCTTCGTCAGCCTGGGCTGCCCCAAAAACCTGGTGGATAGCGAGGTCATGATGGGCCTGCTGGCGCGGGCCGGAGCGGAACTCACCCGTCGCGCGGAAGACGCCGACGTGATCGTGGTCAACACCTGCTCCTTTATTGAAAGCGCCCAGCAGGAATCGATCAACACAATCCTCGAAATGGCTGCCCACAAAAGCGGCGGCAAGGCGAAGAAACTGGTCGTAGCGGGATGCCTGGTCGAGCGCTTCCGCGACCAGATTCGCCAGAACATTCCCGAGGTCGATGCGGTTGTAGGCACGGGCGAGTTGGAAAAGATTCTCGCCGCCACGGGCCTGGCGCCCGCGCCGGTACCGCGTAATTCCCCGTTCGTGGTCTTGCCTTCGCGGCCCGAAGGCGATGCGCGCGCGGCCCAGGGCCGCTTCTCGCGCGAATCGTGGGACGGCGCGATCGGCGACCTCCCCAACTATCTTTACGACGACGCCACGCCGCGCATTCTGGCGACGCCGCGGCACATGGCGTACATCAAGATCGCCGAAGGCTGCGACCATCCCTGCACGTTCTGCATTATTCCCCAGTTGCGGGGGCAATTCCGTTCACGGCGCTTTGAATCGGTGGTTGCCGAGGCCGAACGCCTGGCACAAGGGGGCGTGCGCGAAATTACCCTGATCGGCCAGGACACCACCTGCTACGGTGAAGATTTCGGCCTGAAGGATGGTCTGGCTCTGTTGCTCGAAAAACTCGCTGCCATCGAAGATCTGCGCTGGGTGCGTTTTCTCTACGCGTATCCCAATAAGATCACCGGCAAGCTGCTGGAGACGATCGCGCAGTACGAACAAATCTGTTCGTACATGGATGTGCCCCTGCAGCACGCCTCGGCGTCCGTGCTGAAGCGCATGAAGCGCGGCGGCGGAGCCGATGTGTTCCTGCGTTCGATTGAAAAAATGCGTCGCACGGTGGTGAACCTGACGCTGCGCACATCGTTCATCGTAGGCTTCCCAGGAGAGACCGAGAAAGAATTCGAAGAGCTCTGCGACTTCGTGCGCGAAGCGCAGTTCGACTGGATGGGCGCGTTTGCCTACTCCGATCAGGATGGCGCCGGAGCCTACGCTCTGGACAATAAGCTTTCGCCGCGCGAGATCGAGCGACGACGCAAGCATCTGATGGGAATCCAACGCCAAATCAGCAAAAGGAATAAGAAGAAACTGGTGGGGCGGCAGTTCGAACTGTTGCTCGAAGGCGAGTCCGAAGAAACCGAGTTGCTGCTCGAAGGCCGCACTCCCATGCACGCTCCCGAGATCGACGGCAAAGTCTTCGTCAACGATTTCCCCGAAGAAGTGGAACCGCAGCCCGGCCAGTTCTATCGCTGCCAAATCACCGAAGCGCACGATTACGATCTGGTGGCAAAAATTCTGTAGCAATCGTCTGTCTATACTATGCCCCGCCAGCGCATCGTCAAACTCCGCTGCCCGATCTGCAAAGAGTCAGTCAAAGGCACCGACCCGGACTTCCCTTTCTGCAGCGACCGCTGCCGCCTCATCGATCTAGGGAAATGGGCCAGCGGCCAATATGTGATTTCCTCTCCCGCAGCAGACGCCGACGAATCGATCCGGGAAAGCAATCCGGAAGACCAAGAAGACGAATCATGAAGCCCGACCCCACCACCGGCGCCGTTAGCGCCGCGCCGACCGACCGTAGCGCCGGCGCCCCGCCGGCTGTCGCGGGGGCATCCCGCCCGCGCGCCCCGCTATGGGCCGCGCTCATCGCGACTTTCTTCGGAATCGGCCGCCTCCGCACCGGACCGGGAACTTGGGCATCCGCCGCCGCGCTCGTCCTCTGGGCCGCAGCCGCCCATTTCCTCACGCCGTCCCTGCGGACTCCAGTTGCCATCGCCCTAGCTGCGCTGGTCACGCTGATCGGCATCCCCGCCGCCACTCGCGTATCCCGGGCGTCAGCCATCAAAGATCCGCAATTCGTCGTGATTGACGAAGTCGCCGGTCAACTGATCGCGCTCATCGCCGTCCCTCTCGCATGGAAAACATTTCTCGCGGGTTTTATATTTTTTAGAGCCTTCGATATTATTAAGCCGCCTCCGGTACGGCAACTGGAAAGACTTCCCGAAGGCACCGGAATCGTACTCGACGATGTTGCGGCAGGAATTCTCACCCTCGTTGCCATGCATCTCTTGCTGCATTTTGGGCTACTAAGATAGTACGGATTGGCATGCAGTGAGCTCTGAGATAAAAGCTCATGCTCGGCACTCTTCATGGGATTTTCTGACCGCATTCTCGGCAAGAAAAACGTCAACGGCGGACCGCACATTGATACGGTCGCGCCCTCATTGGCGCTGACCGGAGGCGACCTCCGAATCACCGGCTCGGGGCTGCGGCCGCACGACCTTCAACGTCCGAAAGTAAAATTCGGCGAGTTCGAAGGATCGATCATTGTCAGCTCCGACGGCTTTCTGGTCGCGCGCGTACCCGAAGGCGCCACCTCCGGTCCGGTCGTAGTGGCAGCCAACGGCCACGTCAGCAATTCCCAAACCGTCAAGGTGGCCGTGCCCATCGCCGAAAATCTTCATCCCGTGACTAGCCCCGCACTCGATCCCGAAGGCAACATCTACGCCACATTCTCGGGTTCGCGCGGCCGGAAAGTTCCGGTCGCGATCTACAAGATCGATACCAACTACACCATCAAGCCGTTCGTCTCCGAAATGATGAATGCCACCGCCATCGCCTTCGATCGCCAGGGACAACTGTATGTCTCTTCGCGCTACGACGGCGCAGTCTATCGCGTAGCTCTCAACGGAACCATGACCACGTACGCCGAAGGCATGGGTGTGGCCACAGGCATCGCGTTTGATCGCGACCAGAGCCTCTATGTCGGCGACCGTAACGGCACCATCTTCAAAATCGCGCGCGACCAGCAGGTCTTCGTCTTCGCCACGCTCGAGGTCAGCGTTTCGGCCTATCATCTGGCGTTCAACCCGCAAGGCGATCTGTTTGTGACCGGCCCCACCGACCGCGTTTACAAAATCGATCCCAACGGAACGGTGAGCACCTTCTATAGGGGGCTGGGACGACCGCAAGGATTGGCCTTCGACGTGGATGGCAATCTCTATGTCGCGGGATCGCTCTCCGGCACGCGCGGAATCGTGAAGATTGCGCCAGACGGCCTGGCCAATCTCGAAGTCGCCGGCCAGGGTTTGGTCGGCCTGGCGTTTGCTCCGGGCCGCTCCGTCATCCTCGCCACCACTACCAGCGTGCACCATCTTTCCTGGAACATTCAGGGCCTGCCCCTCCCGCCAGAGTGAATCTGCGTGTCATTCGCCACAATCTCATTGTCATTTCGAACGGTTCTGAAAGTAGTTTGTCATTCCGAGCGAAGCGAGGAATCTGCTTTTTGCCGACACCACGCGTCCCTTTTCGTTCCGCGACGCTTTTCATTTAAACTTCTAACGAGTGAATGCCGAAATCATTGCGGTGGGTTCCGAGATGCTCACGCCCTTCCGCATGGACACCAACTCGCTCTACCTTACTGAACAGCTCAACCTGTTGGGCGTCGACGTAATTTTCAAAAGTATTGTCGGCGACGATCTGCGGCGACTGGTAGCCGCGGCGCAGCACGGCCTGTTTCGCTCCGACATTCTGATCTTCAGCGGCGGCCTCGGCCCCACCGAAGACGATCTGACGCGAGAGGCCGTGGCCGAAGCTCTGGGCTTGAGCCTGCGCCGTGATCCGGAAATCCTCACGCGTCTGGAGCAGCGCTTCGCCGAGCGCGGCTGGAAGATGTCGCCCAACAACTCTAAGCAGGCCGACGTTCTCGACGGCGCCGCAGTGCTTCCGAATCCGAACGGCACCGCGCCCGGACAATGGTTGAGCGGAGAGTTCGACGGCCGCGAGCACATCATTGTGCTGCTGCCGGGCCCGCCGCACGAACTGAAAGCTCTGTTCGAGAGCGAAGTGCGCGAGCGCCTGCGCGCCAAAGTTCCTCCCGCGTCTCTGGCTATCCGCACGCTGAAGATTGCCATGCTGGGCGAATCGGCGGTCGACGCCCGGGTCGCGCCCATCTACAAGCGTTACGCCGACGTCGAGACTACGATCCTGGCCGGCGCCGGAGAAATCGAACTGCACTTCAAAACGCGCGCCGCCACGCTCGACGCCGCCCAGCGCCGCGTCGATGAAGTAGCGGGCGTAGTCGAAGACGAATTGGACGACGCGGTCTTCTCGCGCAACGGCGAATCGCTTGAGCAGATCGTCGGCTACTGGCTCCAGATGCGCAACGCCACCGTGGCCGTAGCGGAATCCTGCACCGGAGGTCTGCTGGCGGAGCGCCTCACGTCGATCAGCGGCAGCTCACGCTATTTTCTGGGCGGCGCAGTCGTCTACTCCAACGCGCTAAAGACCGAACTCGCCGGCGTCCCCACCGAAATGATCGATCGGCACGGAGCGGTCAGTCGCGAAGTAGCCGCCGCCCTAGCCGAAGGCATTCGCTACCGCTGCGAATCGAAGCTAGGCGTAGGCATCACCGGAGTAGCCGGTCCCAACGGAGGCACGCCGGAAAAACCCGTTGGCCTGGTTTTCCACGCGGTAGCCAGCGACCGCGGAACCGAAGTGATACTGCGCAATTTCCCGGGCGACCGCAAGCGAATCCGTCGCTTCGCCTCTACCATGGCGCTTGATATGCTGAGAAAGAAATTAATGTGAGGAACGCTTTGGGCTTTGGGCTCTTGGCAGTTGTATGAGTCGCGCAGGCGCTGCGAAGAGGCTCAAGCCAAAAGCCAAGAGCCAAAAGCCAAGAGCTAAAAGCCAAGAGCCATTCCATGCGCATCTTCATCGCTCTCGACATCGACGATGCCATCCGCGCGCGCATCGCTCGCTTCGTGGATGGCGTGCACGGATTCGCGCCCGAGGCGCGCTGGGCAAAACCGGAGTCGCTGCACGTGACGCTGAAATTTATCGGCGAGCAACTCGAACCTGCCGTTGAGCACATCAAGCATTCATTGAGTACCATCACGGCCACCATCGCAGACATTCAGTTCCGCGCATACGGCTTCTTCCCGACGGCAAGATCGGCGCGCGTCTTCTGGATTGGCATGGAAGCCAGCCCTCAATTGGCTGCGCTGGCCGCGGCCATCGACGAAAAAATGGCCTCACTAGGAATTCCAAAAGAAGACCGAGCCTTCAGTCCGCACCTGACGCTGGCGCGCGGCGCAGGCCGTTCGGGTTCGCCGCGGCGCAGCAGAGCAGATGTTTCCAATCGCACCTTCGAACGCCTGCAGCAAAAACTCGCCGCCCTGCCCACCCCGGAGTTTGGTACCATGACGGCCCGCGAATTCTTTTTGTACCAAAGCCAGCTATCACCGAAAGGATCCAAGTACACAAAACTAGCGCGATTTGATTTAAAGTAGCGCCGGCGTCCCGCCGGCTGTTGCGAGGGCGTCTCGCCCTCGCCGCCGGCACAATCGCGAAATGTGACGACGATTAAACATGCCGAGATTCCTCCTCATCGCCGCCGCAAGTTACTTACTGGGCTCTATCCCCTTCGGCTATCTTCTCGTGCGCACCTTTCGCGGCGAAGACGTCCGCCGTACCGGCAGCGGCAATATCGGCGCGACCAACGTAGCCCGCAAGTCTCCGGTACTCGGCGTACTGACCCTGCTGCTGGACGCACTGAAAGGATCCATTGCCGTGGCTGTCGGCATCCTCTTGAGTCCCGCGATTTTTGAACGCATCTCCCTCTCCAACATTCCGTGGCGCGCAATCCTGCCGGCCTCGTCGCCCGACTTTGCCTTGTGGGCAGCCGTGGCCGCGTTATTCGCAGTCGTGGGCCATATGGTTCCGATCTGGCTGAACTTTCGCGGTGGCAAAGGAGTGGCCACGGGGCTGGGCGCGTTCCTCATGATCGCCCCCAAAGCTGTCCTCGTGGCCGCCGCCATCTTTCTAGTCCTCGTGCTCGTGTTCCGTTACGTTTCTCTGGGATCCATCGTCGCAGTGGCGGCCTTCCCGCACCTCGCATTGCTTGTGCACGAATACGGGAACAGCCCTCTGGCGCTGTCGTTGATGGCGATGGCGTCGGTGCTCATCGTGGTGAAGCATTCCGCAAACATCCGCCGCCTGCTGGCGGGCACAGAAAATCGATTCGGATCGAGGCACGCATGAGCGAGATCGCCGTTATCGGCGCCGGGGCGTGGGGCACGGGCATCGCCATCGTGCTCGGACGCAAAGGGACGCACCGCGTCCGCCTGTGGGCGCATGAATCCGACGTTTGCGAATCGATCACACAGAAGCGGCTCAACGAGAAATTTCTTCCGGGCCGACGCATTCCCGACTCCGTCACCACCAGCAACGATCTGGCCGCAACTCTCTATGGCGCGCAGATCGTCGTCAGCGTAATGCCTTCTCAGCATTGCCGCGCCCTGTTCGAGCGCATGCGCCCGCTGATGCCTCCGCAAACCTTAATCGTCAGCGCCACCAAGGGTCTGGAAGAAGGCTCCCTGCAGCGCATGACCGAAGTGATTACCCAGGTGCTGAAGCGCGATGACGAGTCAACTTCCGCCGTCGGAGCGCTGAGCGGCCCTTCCTTCGCCCAGGAAGTCGCGCGCGGCGATCCGACAGCGATCACGATTGCCTCGCGAGATGCCGCACTCCTGCGCACCGTACAGCAAGAGTTCAGCGATTCAAGTTTCCGCATTTACACCAACAGCGATGTAATTGGCGTGGAGCTAGGCGGCGCATTAAAGAACATTGTCGCCATCGCCGCCGGAATCTGCGACGGTCTGGGCTTCGGTCACAACTCGGTCGCAGCCCTGATCACGCGCGGGCTGGCGGAAATGACTCGCCTGGTCGTGGCTTGCGGAGGTCGTGCCGAAACCATGGCAGGCCTGGCCGGACTCGGCGACCTCGTACTCACCTGCACCGGCGGCTTATCGAGAAATCGCAGCGTAGGCGTCGAACTCGGACGCGGACGAAAGCTGACCGACATCATCGCCGGCATGCACGGTATGGTCGCCGAAGGAGTGTTCACGACCACCGCCGCCGTCGGCCTCGCCCACGCCCGCAACGTGGAGATGCCCATCACCGAACAGATGCACGCCATTCTGCACCACGGGAAATCTCCGCGCGAAGCCATTCAGGAACTGATGGCCCGCAGCGGTAAGAGCGAGGGCGGCAGCTCTTAGCTCTTAGCTCTTA
>Ga0182024_10012945_pt1 | contig 16409 bp, 9 predicted proteins | sample P32metaG_FD_120480 | JGI IMG/M metagenome (GOLD analysis project Ga0182024, IMG submission 120480) | Permafrost microbial communities from Stordalen Mire, Sweden - P3-2 metaG (Illumina Assembly) | ecosystem: Environmental > Terrestrial > Soil > Wetlands > Permafrost | place: Sweden: Stordalen... | reverse complement strand
GCTGGCCGCCGCCGCGATCTGCAACGACTGACGGCGCGTCTGCGCCCGGCCGTAGGTGATGAGCGCGCCTTCGGTATCTTCGAGCGCATTCAATACCGCGCCTTGATACGTCGCCAGCGCCGCATTGGTCAACGCTTTGGATTCGCCGATGCGCGCTTGCACCCGGCCGAGATCGAAGGCTGCCCAGCTGATGCTCGGGCCGAACGCGAAGAAGCGCGCCTCGTTCGACCCGAAGTCGCCGAAGCTTGGCGCCGAATAGCCGATGTCTCCCGTCAGCGTTACCTTGGGAAAGAGATCGCCCATGGCGACGCCGACGCGCGCCGTAGCCGCGGCCAGCCGCCGCTCGGCGATACGCACATCAGGGCGGCGACGCAGCAATTGTTCCGGTGTGCCGATGGCGTTGAGCGGCGGCAAAGGTGGCGTTGCCGCGATGGGAGAAAGCCGCTCGCTCAAGGCCGCCGGCTGCCGTCCGGTGAGCACGCTCAAGCGGTAGATCGTGGTGGCAATGGTCGCCTCCAAAGACGGAATGGAGGCCAGTGTGGTCTGCCATTGCGCTTCGGCGCGCGAGGTATCCAGCTCGTTGCCGCGCCCCGCCTCCAGCCGATTGCGCGTCAGTGTCAACGTGCTCTGCTGGTTGTCCGCGTTGCGTTTGGTGAGCGCCAGCTGGTCTTGCAAGCCCCGCAGCACGAAGTAATCGCGCGTCACTTCGGCAATGACGCTGACGCGCGCATCCTGCAGCGTGGCCGCGCTCGCGCCCAAATCGCCGCGCGCCGCCTCGACATTGCGCCGCACCCGGCCGAATAAATCCAGCTCCCACAGCCCGTCGAATCCCGCCTGCGCGGTGTCGAATTCCCGCTCCTGGAAATCTGCGCCGAACGCCTGCTGCGCCGAATAAAGATTTTTTGAATAGCCGCCGGCGAAGGTCACCGTAGGGTATTGATCGAATCCGGCCAGCCGCCGCGCCGCGCGCGCCGCCTGCAGGTTGGCGACGGCCGCCGCCAAATCCTGGTTGTGCAGCAGTGCGTCCTGCACCAGATCGTTCAGCATCGGGTCGGCGAAACCGGTCCAATATTGCTGGACGGTGTCGCCTTGCACAAAGCCCTGCTCTCCCGCATTGACGAATCGTTCATCGACCGGGGTCTCGGGCCGATGATAATTCGGGCCGACCGCGCATCCCGCCACGACTGCGCCGATGGCGGCGGCGAGGAGCCTACGCACGCGGCGGCTCCTCCGCGGCCGTCAGGGTCGAATAATCTGCGTGCGACTCGCCATGCCCATGCCGCGCCAACCAGCTCTCGATGGTGACGAAGAACACCGGCGTCAGGAACAACCCGAACGAGGTCACGCCGAGCATGCCGGCGAATACCGCGATGCCGATGGCCTGGCGCATCTCGGCGCCGGCGCCGCTCGCGGTCACCAGCGGAATGACGCCCATGATGAAGGCAAACGAGGTCATGAGAATGGGACGCAAACGCAGACGGCAGGCTTCCACCGCCGCCTGCACCGGTGTCAAGCCATGCTCGACGCGCTCGCGTGCGAACTCGACGATCAGGATGGCGTTCTTGCAGGCCAAGCCCACCAAGACGATGAAGCCGATTTGCGTCAACACGTTGTTGTCCGAGCCCTTGAAGAACACGCCCACCATGGCCGACAGCAGGCACATGGGCACGATGAGAATCACCGCCAGCGGCAGCGCCCAACTCTCGTACTGCGCGGAAAGGATCAAGAACACCAGCAGCACGCATACCGGGAACACCAGTAGCGCCGTGTTGCCGGCGGATTTCTGCTGATACGTCAGATCGGTCCATTCATAGCCGAAGCCGTTCGGCAGCGTGTCTTGCAGCACGCGCTCCATGGCCGCGGCCGCCTGACCCGAGGATACGCCGGGTGCTCCCGCGCTATTGATGTCGGCAGCCAGGTACACATTGTAATGCGACACACGATCGGGACCTGCCTCGAAGCGGATGTCTGCCACGGCGCCGATCGGCACCTGATCGCCGTTCAGATTGCGCATCTTGAGGTTGGCGATGTCCTCGGGTTGATTGCGAAACTGCGGCTCTGCCTGTGCATACACCCGATAGGTACGGCCGAAGCGATTGAAGTCGTTCACGTAGACCGATCCCAGGTACGCCTGCAAGGTGTCGAAGACTTTCGACAGCGGTACCGCCTCGCGCTTCGCCTTGACGCGATCCACATCGGCGTACAGCTGCGGAACGCTGTTTTGAAAGGTGGTATAGGTCGCGTAGGGATTGAGCTCGCGCGTTTGGCGCGCCTTGTTGAGCACCTCCCCGGTGACGCGCGCCAGTTCATCGTAGCCATGGGCGCCGCGGTCTTGGATGAACAGCTTGAAGCCGCCGGTGTTGCCCAGGCCCTGCACCGGCGGCGGCGGCACCGCGAAAATCGTCGCATCCTGAATGGTGCTGAACTTCTTGTTGAGCGCCCCGACGATCGCGCCCAAGGATAAGTCCTTGGTTTTGCGCTTGTCGAAATCCGCCAGCGGAAAGAACAGCACCGCGGTGTTGCTCAAGTTGACGAAGCCCTGTATCGACAGGCCGGTAAATCCGATGGCATGCTCGACCCCGGGCGTTTGCAAGGCCAACTCCGACATCTGCCGCACCACCTTTTCGGTGCGATCCAGCGAGGCCGCGTCCGGCAGCTGTACGATGCCGATCGCGTACTGCTTGTCCTGTGCCGGGATGAACCCGCCCGGTACCAGCCGGAACATGCCCCAGGTGAGCACCAGCAGGCAGGCGAATGCGCCGAGCACGACCACGCGCATCGCCGTGATGCGCTTGACACCGTTGCCGTAGCGTTCCGAGGCGCCTTCGAAGCCGCGGTTGAACAGGCGGAAGAACCCGCCCAGGACTTTATTGATGCCGCGCTGAAACATATCCGGCTGCGCGTTGCGGGGCTTGAGCAGGAGTGCTGCCAGCGACGGCGACAAGGTCAGCGAATTGAAGGTCGAGATGATCGTGCTCGCCGCGATGGTAATGCCGAACTGCCGGTAGAACTGGCCCGTCAGTCCCGAAACGAACGCCACCGGCACGAACACGGCGCACAGCACCAGCGCGATGGAGATGATGGGCCGGGTGACTTCGCCCATGGCGGCGTGCGCCGCCGCGTGCGGATTCAAGCCCTCTTCGATCTTACGTTCGATGTTCTCCACCACGACGATGGCATCGTCGACCACGATGCCGGTGGCGAGCACCAGGCCGAACAGCGTCAAGGAATTGATGGTGAAACCCGCCAACAGCAGGGCGCCCAGCGTGCCGATGATCGCCACCGGTACCGCCACCAGCGGAATGACACTGGCACGCCAGGTTTGCAGGAACACCACGACCACCAGCACGACCAGCAGCACCGCCTCGAACAGGGTGTGTACGACGGCCTCGATCGAACTGCGCACGAATACCGTCGGGTCGTAATCGATTTCGTATGTCACGCCCTCCGGGAAACTCTTGGCGAGTTGCTTCATGCTGGCGCGTACCGCATCGGACAGCTGCAGCGCATTGGCGCCGGGCAGTTGGAACACGGGAATCGCCACGGCCGGGCCGCCGTCGAGCATGCTGCGCAACGCGTAAGTATCAGGGCCCAGTTCCATCCGGGCCACGTCGCGCAGATACGTGGTCTCGCCGTTCGCGCCGCTCTTGACCACGATGTTCTCGAACTCTTGCTCGGTCTGCAGACGCCCTTGCGCGTTGACGATGTATTGGAACTGTGTGCCGGGCAGCGCGGGCTGGCCGCCGATCTGCCCTGCAGCCACCTGCACGTTCTGCTCGCGCACCGCCGCGAGAACTTCATCCACGTCCATGTTGCGGGCAGCGATCTTTCCCGGATCCAGCCACAGGCGCATGGAATAATCGCCCGAGCCGAACACTTCCACATCGCCCATGCCAGGGAGCCGTGCCAGCACGTCCTTGATCTGAATGACGGCGTAGTTGCGCAAATACAGCGAGTCGTAGCGCCCGCCGGCCGATTTCAGGAATACGACCATGGTCAAATCGGGCGACTTCTTCTGCGTCACCAAGCCGATTTGAGAGACCACTTCAGGCAGGCGTGGCGACGCCTGCGCCACGCGATTCTGGGTCTGTACCTGCGCGATGTCCAAGTTCGTGCCCAGCTTGAAGGTCACCGTGATGGCGAACGAACCATCGGGTGTCGCCGTCGATTCGGTGTAAATCGCGTTTTCCACGCCGTTGATCTGCTGCTCGAGCGGCGTGATCACCGTCTCGGCGATGGTTTTGGGCGAGGCCCCCGGATACTGCCCGCTCACCACCACGGTGGGCGGCACGATCTCCGGGTATTCGCTGATCGGCAGGTTGGGCATGGCCAATAGGCCGCCCACCGTGATCAAGATGGCCAGCACGGTGGCGAAGATCGGCCGCTCGATGAAGAACGAAGAAATATTCATCGCGCGGCTTTAGGAGGCAGCGGGAGTAGGCGCGGCCGTCACGGGGTTATCGCCGCCCATCACCACCCGTTGCGGCGTCACGGTGACGCCCGGATGTACGCGCTGTGCGCCGTTCACCACGATCACATCGCGGGCTTTCAAACCCGCGCGCACGATACGCAGGCCGTCGACCACCCGGCCCAAGGTCACTTTGCGATACTCGATCTGGTTGTTGGCGCCCAGCACCAGCACGTATTTCTGGTTTTGATCGGTATTGACCGCCCGATCCTCGATGAGAATCGCCGAGTATTCGCCGCTGCCGAGCAGCTGCACGCGGGCGAAAAGGCCTGGCGTGAAGCGGCCGTCTTTGTTCTGCAGCACGGCGCGTGCGCGAATGGTGCCGGTCTGCGGGTTCAACTGGTTGTCGACGAAGTCCACCGCCCCCGCGTGCGGAAACCCGTCTTCGTTCGCCAGGCCCACCATCACCGGGTTGCCGGCGTCATGCCCATTCAATCCCGCGCCGGCATGCGCCGCCGTTTGCGTGTAGCGCAAGTAGCTCTGCTCGTCGGCATCGAAATACAGATAAATGGGATCGATCGAGACGACCGTGGAGAGCAGCGTGCCGCCGTTGATGCCGCCGGTGACCAGATTGCCGCGGGTAACTTCCGCGCGGCTGACTCGTCCGGCGATCGGGCTGGTAACTCGGGTGAAGTTCAAATTCAGGGCCGCCGATTCCAGGCTCGCCGCCGAACCACCCACGTTCGCCTCGGCCTGCGCCACGGTGCTCTTGCGCTCGTCCAACTCCTCCTGCGACACCGCGCCGCTGTCTTTCAAGTGCTGAACGCGCGTCAACTCGACGCGCGCCAATTCGAGTGCGGTCTTGTAGCGCTTGAGGTCGGCACCGGCGCGATCGTATTCAGCCTGATAGGGCCGCGGATCGATGACGAACAAGAGATCGCCCTGTTTGACGAGACTGCCCTCGGCAAAGGCCACTTTGTCTATATATCCGGAAACGCGCGGGCGGATTTCCACCGATTCCACCGCCTGCAAGCGGCCGGTGAATTCGTCCCAATCCTTGACCCGCTTCTCCAGCACCTGAGCGACGCTCACTTCCGGAGGGGGCGGGGCCTGAGTCCCCACGGATCGATTGCATCCGCTGAGGAGCAAAATGGCCAGCGCCGCGGCCCCTATTGTTGTTTTTCCCACCTAAAGCTCCCTGAAATCGGATCAAATGCGCAATGCGGCGCGATTGACCATAATGATGTTAATTTGTTAATAATCAATACACGTGCTCAAACGAATCGCGTGCCGGGCGCATGAGACGCCCACCGCGTAACCGGCGGTATTGACAATCATTCGCATTCGCGTTTACTATACGTCCCATGATTGTTTGCGTCTGCAAAGCCGTTTCTGATCGTCATATCCGCAGCGCCGTGAAGGGCGGCGCGACCTGCGTGCGCGACCTCGCCCGTGAACTTGGCGTCGGCACTTGCTGCGGAAAGTGCCTGCCCGAAGCCAGAATGGCGTTATCCCGTTGTCAGGCCTCTTGCCAGACATCCAACTCCTCCTCCGGATTGCTCGTCCCCGCATTGGGCTGATTTGAGGCCGATTTCGGGCATACAATCCGCCGTTGCCGTCGCGACGGCAGTCTTTGTAAATTCTTCAAAGGGGCCACTGTGCGCGGCGATACCAAAGTATTGGATTATTTGAATCGGGCGCTCAAGAACGAGCTCACGTCCATCAACCAGTATTTCCTGCACGCCCGCATGCTGGACAACTGGGGCATGCGCCGGCTCGGAAAAATCGAGTACGACGAATCCATCGATGAGATGAAGCATGCCGACCGCCTGGTCAAGCGCATACTTTTCCTCGAAGGTCTGCCCAACCTTCAGGATCTGGGCAAATTGTTCATCGGCGAGGACGTGCGCGAGGTATTGCAGTGCGACCTGCGCCGCGAGATGGAAGCGCACCCGATGTACAAGGAGGCGATCACGTACTGCGAGTCGGTGCAAGATTTCGTGACGCGCGAATTGTTGGTGCATATCCAGAAAAGCGAGGAGCAGCACATCGATTTCATCGAGGAGCAGCTCGGCCTCATCGAAAAAATGGGCTTGCAGAATTACGTGCAAAGCGCCGCCGGCGATTTGGACGAAGGCGGAGACTCCAAGTAAGTCGCCGGCGGATCGACGGCACACGGCTATCTACGCGGCACACGACTATCTACGCGCCGATCGAGTGAGCCTGTTCATGCGAGTGAGCCTGTTCATGCGCATCGCTGCGGCCTTCTAGGACACGCGCCGCTGCGCGGGCAGATGACGCTCGCCGGCAATTCCAAGGCGTCCGCGATCCATGAAATATTCAGCACCTGGGAGGCGGCGCGAATCGCGGCGCTGGCCTCATGCGGGATGACTCCTTCGCCGCCGCCGCGGCGGCACGCCTCCGCCACCGCTTCGACGATGCTGTCCCCCGCAAAGCCTTGGGCATCCAGGGCCGGCAGCAGATCCACGCCCACCGACAACACGTGCAGTTCGTCCAGCGCATCGCGCGTCAGCAGCGAATGGCAGCAGTACAGGCGCGCACGCTTGCCATCCTGCATGATGGAAATCTGGGATTTCGGCTGCCGCTGCGACGGTGCGGCCGGGGTCTGCTGCAGCAGGCGAAATACCGCCCAACGCGGACAGGGATCCGAAACCAAACTCATATTGCCCCAGGGCAACGGAATGCCGTTGCCGCGGTACACCGCGCGCAGATAGCCCGGCGCATAGGCGTCGAAGAAATGCCAATGCCGGTAAGGCGATACCGCCGTCATGCGGCGCATCACCAGCGCCGGCGTCACGCCAAGCTTGTGGCACGCCGTGACGCTATGCGCCTCGCGAATCAAGAACCTGCGGAACGGCACTCGTGGACACAACAGCGCTCCGGCGAAGAAACTGCATTCGAAGTCGCGCCAGGCGTACAGCACGTCCTGCGCGCCCATGCTCGCCGCCGAGTGGCCCCCGACGCCCTCGGGCCCGGAACCCTCAGTATCGCCGGAAAATGCCGCGCTATGCGGTGAAATGGCGCCGTCGCCGTTGTGCAGAATCTTGTGGCCGATGAAGAACGCCAGATCGTATTTGAGCCGCTCATGCTGGTTGCGCAGGCGCCGGTTGATGAGCACGGTTCCGGGCGCTTCGAAGCGCGAACGCACCAAGGCACCGCTCGGCTTGCGCCCGTCGCCGTCGAACCACTTCAGCTGCAGCCCGTGGCGTTCGCAAATCGCCATCATTGCATCCAAACTCAACGGCATCTCGCGATTGCCGCATTCTTCCGCGGCGCGTTCGATGTCGGGAAAGTTGTTGTGCCGGGTTTCCTGCCAGACGCGTATCAGCAGCTGCGCGAACTGGCGTCCCGTCGTCCCGGTCTGCGACAGCAGTTCCGGCAGTGCGTTTTGCAGCAGTTCGTGCGAGAACAGGAACGCCGGCTCCAATGGCATGGCCTCGAGGCCGCCGCGCTCGCGCACTTTCGGCGCCGCCTCGACCTCGGTGTTCTCATCCAGGAACCACCGCGCGTCCTTGCTGAAGATGCCGGCCAGCATGCCAAGCATCTCTGGCGAGGGCATGCGCTTACCCGTCTCCACCATGCTCAAATAGGACACCGACGGCGCGCCCGCCGCGTCGATCTGCACGCAGCGCGCCGACAATTCATCCAAGGTCAGCCCGTTGCGCTTGCGCAGATTGCGCAATTTAGCCCCTAGAAAGTGCCCCTGTCGGATGAGTCCAGCCATTTGCGCCTCCCGCCGAGTGAAATTCACACTGTGAAATTTCTAATGTGTAAATCCGCGTCCCAAACACTTTAAGCTTGCTCCATTCAGAGAATCAAGCCCATTTAACTTATGAGGAGAACGGCATTGAGCGATATCACCAGCACGCGATGGCAGGGTGTGGAACGCCCCTACAGCGAGGCGGAGGTCGAGCGGCTGCGCGGATCCGTGTGCATCGAATACACCTTGGCGCGCCTGGGCGCGGAGAAGTTTTGGCGCCAATTGCATACCGAGCCGGTGGTTACCGGTCTTGGCAGCATGACCGGCAATCAAGCCATTCAAACCGTGCAGGCCGGCCTCAAAGCCATCTATTGCTCCGGCTGGCAGGTGGCCGGCGATGCGAATTCCGCCGGCGAGGTGTACCCGGACCAAAGCCTTTATCCGGTTGATTCGGTGCCCAAGATGGTCGAGCGCATCAACAACGCACTGCTGCGCACCGATCAGATCCACCATATGGAAGGCAAGAAGGATATCGATTGGCTGGTGCCCATCATCGCCGACGCGGAAGCGGGATTTGGCGGCAACCTCAACGCCTTCGAACTGACCAAGGCGTTGATTCGCGCCGGTGCGGCGGGCGTGCATTTCGAGGATCAGTTGTCGTCAGCCAAGAAGTGCGGCCACTTGGGCGGCAAGGTGCTGGTGTCGACTCAAGAAGCCATCAACAAACTGGTTGCCGCGCGCCTGGCGGCCGACGTGATGGGCGTGCCCACCGTTCTCATTGCACGCACCGACGCCGATGCGGCCGATCTGTTGCTGTCGGACATCGATCCGCGCGACAAGCCGTTTCTCACCGGGCAACGCTCGGCCGAAGGATTCTTCTACGTGAAGGCCGGCATCGAACAAGCCATAGCGCGCGGTTTGGCCTATGCGCCGCACTGCGATCTCATCTGGTGCGAAACTTCGAAGCCGGACATGAATGAAGCCAGGCGTTTCGCGGCGGCCATTCATGCCAAATTTCCCGGCAAGCTGCTCGCCTATAATTGTTCGCCCTCGTTCAATTGGGCCGCCAAGCTGAACGCAGCTGCGATGAAGAAGTGGCGCGAAGAACTCGCCGCTTTGGGCTACCGCTTTCAATTCATCACGCTCGCCGGCTGGCACGCGCTCAACCTGTCGATGTTCGAGCTGGCCTCCGCGTACAGCGCCGACGGCATGCTCGGCTACTCGCAGCTGCAGCAGCGCGAATTCAGCCAGGAAGCCGCCGGATATCGCGCGGCCAAGCACCAGGCCTTCGTCGGCACGGGGTACTTCGATGCCGTGCAAACTGCCATCAGCGCCAAGAGCTCCACGGTTGCCATGGCGGGCAGCACCGAGACCGAGCAATTCACGTCGCCGGCGGCAGCGCCGCAGCGTGTGGTTGCATGAGACCCGACCTTGCCGCCGTGCCGGCTCCGCCTGCTTCCGAGGCAGCCGGTGCGGCGGCCAAGGTTTGCGCGGCATCGATCGCCGAACACTTCCGCCTCTACAACGAGGAATTCAGGCAAGTCACACGCCGCGCAGCCGCGCACTTCCTCAACGAGAGCTGGCACGCCGCCCAGCTCGAAGCGGTGGAGCGCATCGAACTGTACGAGAAGTGGGTGGCGCGCAGCGTCGCTGCCGTCTCGCAGCAATTGCAAGCAGCACGTACCGACGTCTCGAGCTGGGTCGGCATCAAGCACGACTATGAAATGTTGGTCGCGCGCCGCCCCGATGGCGACTTCTACAACACGTTTTTCAACTCCGTCACGCGCGATTTGTTCGGCACGGTCGGGGTCAATCGGCAGGTGGAATTCTGCGAAACCAGCGTCGGCCGGGCCAGCGGCGCGGTGCCGATCCGCGTCTATCGGGTCGGCTCATCCTTGCCGGCGGCGGTGCGAGAGATCATCAGCGACTTACCGTTCGGCGCCGCGATGGGCAACATGGACACGGCGGTGCATCGCATCAGCGCCGAGATCGGCCGTTTCTTTCAGCTGGGAAGGCAAAGCAGCGCGCCGGAGTCCATCGAGCTGATTGAACCTGTCTTCTATCGCGGCATGCAGGCTTTCGTCGTCGGGCGCCTCATCGGCGATGGCAGCATTACCCCCTTGGTGTTGGCGTTCACCAATTGTTCGCTGCACGTGCAGGTTGATGCCGTGATGCTGTCGCGCGCCGAGGTCGGTTCGCTGTTCGGCTATGCGCGTTCCTATTTTCATGTCGACCTGCCCGTGGTCAGCGCGGCCGTGACGTTGCTGCGCTCATTCATGCCGCGCAAATCCGTCGACGAACTTTACACCGTGCTCGGCCGCGCCAAGCAAGGCAAGACCGAACGCTACTTCGCGCTGCAACGGCACTTGGATAAATCCATCGACAGCTTCGTGCACGCACCCGGCGAGCGCGGCCTGGTCATGATCGTGTTCACCCTGCCCTCGCACGATCTGGTATTCAAGGTGATTCGCGATCATTTCGGCGCGCCCAAGACCACCACGCGCGCCGAAGTGATCGAACGTTACCGGTTCGTGTTTCGCCACGATCGCGCCGGACGCCTGGTTGATGCCCAGGAATTCAAGCGCCTGCGCCTGCCGCTGGCGCGCTTCATGCCGGCGTTGGCCGACGAGCTGCTGCGCGATGCCGGGATGAGCTGCCGCATCGAGGGCGAAGATTTGATCGTCGAGCACTGCTACATCGAGCGGCGCCTGCGCCCCTTGAATCTATTCCTGCGCGAGGCCGAGCCTGCTGCGGCCGAAGCCGCGATCCTCGACTATGGCAACGCGCTTCGGGACCTGGCTGCAAGCAACGTTTTTCCGGGCGATCTGCTGCTGAAGAACTTCGGCGTGACCAGCCACGGGCGCGTGATTTTCTACGACTACGACGAGCTATGCCTGGTTTCGGATTGCGTATTTCGCGACCTTCCGCAACCGCGTACGGACGAAGAAGAATTCAGTGCCGAACCCTGGTATCACTACGGCCCGCGCGACGTCTTCCCGGAACAATGGCTGCCCTTCCTCGCCATACCGGCCGCCTTGGCCAACGTCTTCCTGGAGCGGCATGGATGTTTGCTGACGGCGTCGTGGTGGCGCGCCCAGGCCGCACTTGCGCCGGCGGCGGCGGCGGCCTACGCATCACTGTCCTCCCTTGTGTCACCAATATCGCCCGCAGCCTAGCTGTATCCCCCTTGAGGACTTCTCGGCCCGTATAATCGCCGGCATGCTGCGCCGCACCCCTGTCTTGGTCTGGTATCGAGTTTTCGCGGCGATGCTGTTCATGCTCAGCACCCCCATTCACGCGGCGGGCCACGCCGATCTGTCCATCGATCTGAAAAACAATATCTGGCGAGGCGATCTCGATGTTTTGACGGCACACCGCGCGATCCGCGTCCTGGTGCCCTACAGCAAGACCTTATATTTCGTGGACTTCGGCGGCACTCAGCGCGGCCTGTGCTACGACTTCATGCGCGCCTTCGAAGATGCGCTCAACAAGAAACTTGCGCGCGGCGACCTGCGCATCCATGCCGTGTTCGTGCCCGTGTCGCGGGATCAACTCATACCGATGCTGCTGGCGGGCCAGGGCGATGTGGTGGCGGCCAACCTCACGATCACGCCTGCGCGATCCAAACTCGTAGATTTCGTGACGCCGGTCGCCGAGGGTGTGCAAGAGATCATCGTCACCGGACCGGGGGCGCCCGCCCTGCGCAGCTTGGACGATCTCTCCGGTCGAGAAGTCTATGTGCAGCCCGCCAGCAGCTACTTCGAGAGCCTGACCCGCATCAACGACGGTTTCCGCTCCCGCAAGATGGCGCCGGTCAAGCTGCGCAACGCGCCCGGGCACTTCGAAACGGAAGACATCCTGGAAATGGCCAATGCCGGGCTGGTCAATATCGTCGTCGCCGACGATTATCTGGCGAAATTCTGGAAAGAGGTCTATCCCAATATCACCTTGCATCCGGACATTGTCGTGCGCACCCAGGGCGATATAGCTTTCGCCATCCGCAAGAACTCGCCCAAACTGAAGGCCGAGTTGGACGAATTCACCCGGTCGCATCGAGCCGGCACTTTGTTCGGCAACGTCGATCTGCAGAAATATCTGCAGCAGACGCGCTGGGCCCGCAACGCCATGTCGCGCGAGGAAGTGCGTAAATTCGACACCATGGTCGCGTTATTTCGCAAATATGGAGATGAATACGCGATCGACTGGCTGCTGATGGCCGCTCAGGGCTACCAAGAGTCGCAACTCGACCAGACGCGCCGCAGTCAAGCCGGCGCGGTCGGCGTGATGCAATTGACCCCCGCGACCGGCGAACAGATGGGGGTCGGCGACATCCATGAACTCGACGCCAATATTCATGCCGGCATCAAGTACGTGCGCTTCATGGTGGATACTTATTATTCCGACGACAAGCTCGATAATCTCAACAAGGTGCTATTCGCCATCGCCTCCTACAACGCCGGGCCCAATCGCATTCGCGAGCTGCGCCGGCAAGCCGCCGGCCAGCATTTGAACCCGAACGTCTGGTTCGACAACGTCGAGCGAGTCGCATCCGAGAAAATCGGCCGCGAGACGGTGCAGTACGTCAGCAACATCTACAAGTACTACATCGCCTACACGCTGGTACAAGAGGACGTAGCGCGTAATTTCGAAAAGGCGAGCGCGGCGCACTAGCAGTCGGCAGCGAGCGCCGCCCGCTTGCCGCGCCCGGCCAACTTCACCGCCACCCGCAGCGTGAATAAGTCGGCGCTGGTCAGGCGGTCCGACTGTTGCGGGCGGGGTAAATCCTTGTGCGACCAATCCCTGGGCGTATGCACGAACAGTCCGACGGCTACTATCAAGGCCAATTTGAATTTGAACATGGGCTCGCTCCTCGCTCTTCCTGAGAAGAACGTTAGCGCCGCTTAAGTCCCCAATCCTTAGCGAGTTATTATCAAGTTGTGATTTCTCGAGCTCCGCACGCCGGACGCCCCGGGGTCGCGAGCACGCTTCAAGCGCGGCTTTGGTAGATGAGCGTCGCGCGCGCCGGTACTACGACGGACACGCCCGCATCAGTCCCTTCGGTCGTCTCCGAGGCGAGAACCAGGTTCCATTCTCCCGCCGGCCTCGGGACGCGCTGCGGCTGCTCGGCAAAATTGAACACGGCAAGGATCGCGCCGTGCGCAAAGCTAAGCCAGTTTTTTTCCGCGCTGAATTTGACCGCGGGCTTGGCGCGCGCCGCATTGCCGACGCGGTTGGATTGCCGCAATCTGATCAGCTGCCGATGCCACTCGAACAGTTGCGCGTGCCTAGGTTCGGTCATCTCGCGCCAATCCAGCTTGGAGCGCAAGAACGTGTTCGGATCCTGGGGATTCGGCACGTCGCCCTGCCATTTGAAGCTTGAGAACTCGCGCGCGCGTCCCTCCGCAACGAGGCGGCCCAGCTCCTCATTGTGATCGGTGAAGTATAGAAACGGCGTGCACGCGCCCCACTCTTCGCCCTGGAACAGCATGGGCACGAACGGCGACAGCAGCGTCAGCGCGGCGATGGCCATCAACGGCGCCGGCTCGAGCAGCATGCTCAATCGCTCGCCCTGCGCGCGGTTGCCGATCTGATCGTGATTCTGCGCACTCACCACCATTTGATCCGATCCGATGCCGCGCGGCGGCCGCCCGTGATGCCGCTGTCGATGCACGGAATACTGGCCTTGATAGACGTAACCGTCGCGCAGCGCCTTCGCCAGGTCGCCGAGGCCGTCGAAATCGGCGTAATATCCGGCTGTCTCGCCAGTGAAGAAGCGATGCACGGCGTGATGAAAGTCATCGCACCAGTGGGCGTCCAGCCCTAAGCCGCCCTTCGAGACGTCCCGAACCAGCCGCGGATCGTTGAGATCGCTCTCGGCGATCACGACCAAATTGCGCTGCGAGTCGGCCGCCAGCTTCATCACTGCCGCGGCCAGATCCTCGAGAACGTGGACGGCCTCGAAGCTGAAGATGGCATGTACCGCGTCCAGACGCAGGCCGTCGAACTGATAATCATCGAGCCACATCAATGCATTGTCGATCACGAAGCGGCGCACCTCGTCGCTCTGCGGGCCGTCGTAATTGATCGCCGCCCCCCACCCGGTCTTGTAGCGGTCCGTGAAGTAGGGCCCGAACTGGCCGATGTAATTGCCGTCCGGGCCGAGATGGTTGTAAACGACGTCCAGCAGCACGGCGATTCCCATTCCGTGACAGGCCTGGATGAATTCGGCTAGGGTTTCGGGCGTGCCGTACGCCGGCAGAGGCGCGTACAGATCCACGCCGTCATATCCCCACCCACGGCCGCCCGGAAATGTCGCCAACGGCAACAATTCGACGTGCGTGATGCCAAGGCTCTTCAGATGCCCCAGCTTGCTTTGCGCCGCGCGATAAGTTCCTTCGGCCGTGAACGTGCCCACATGCAATTCGTAAATGATCGCTTCGCGCAGCGGTACCGCTCGAAATCCTGGCGCCTCGGACGCCTGTCTCGCGCCGCCCAGCCCTTCGGCATCGATTGCGAACGATGCCCCATGAACTCCATCACGCTGCCAGCGCGAGCGCGGATCCGGAACGGGCGATCCACCGTCGAGCGAATAGCGATAGCCCTCGTTGGCGTCCAGCTCGGCCTCGCATTGCCAGTGACCGCCCTCGAGCGCCTGTAGCGCGACGCGCCGCTCTCCGACCACCAACTCGACCGATTTTGCCGCAGGCGCCCAGACGCTGAATCTCAAGCGCCCTCCCGCATGAGCAAGGCCACGGGGAAAGCCGCCAACAGCGCCTCTGGCGCGACCTCGCGCTGCACGACTTCATCGGTGAAGCAGTTGCGCCATTCGCCCCCCGGCAGGGGCAGGCATGTGTCGCCCCACTCCGCGTGCAAGGTCATGGTGAAACGCGGCACCACGGCGATGAGATTTTCGCCGCGGCGGAACGCGAGCAGCTTTCCCAGGTGGCTGCCCTGAGCCACCAGCGGCTGGTATCTGCTGGCCGGGGCGAACAGCTCGCTGCGTTCGCGGCGCAATGCCAATATCCGCATGATCATCCATAACTTCGGTAGTCCTGACTCACATTCCAGCAGCACCTCCGCTGCATGCATGCCCCGGGCCCGCTTGAGCAGTTGCATGCGCAACGCGAAATCCACGGGCCGTCGATTGTCGGGATCGACCAGGCTCAAGTCCCACAGCTCCGTGCCTTGATAGAAATCCGGCAGCCCCGGTGCCACCATCTTGATCAAGGTTTGCGCGAGACTGTTGATGCGGCCGGGGAGGATCAGCGGCTCGATGAATTCTTCCAAGGCGGCGATGAATTCCGGGACTTGGAACACGCCGTCGACGAAGCCGCGTATGTTCTCTTCGTAGCCCTGGTTGGGTTCGTGCCACGAGGTCTTGATTTTCGCCTCGCGGCAAGCCTTGAGCATGTACTGCCAGCAGCGCTGTTTGCTTATCGGCCACGCGCCTATCAACGTTTGATACAGCAAATACTCCGCATGACGGTCGGGCGTACGATTGCGCCACGCCGCGGCGGTAAGCGTCGACCAATGATTCAGCGCCTCCGACCAACGCTCCGGAATCTCGGACAGAATCGAGATGCGTGTGCGCACATCCTCGCTGCGTTTGTTGTCGTGCGTCGATGTGGCCAACATGTTGTTGGGATGCCGCTCGCTCAGATAGTGGCAAAACTCGTGAAACCGGTCGGCGGAGATGCCCACCAACGAGGCCTGGGAGCCTACTTCGTTGCATGACACGAGTCTGTCGAAGCAGTAGAACGTGGTGTCCTCGACCCCCTTGGCCATGACCGCGGGCGTCAGTTGCTGCCACTTCGCGACGAAGTCCGACTCGGCGGAATTCAGGCTCGCCTTGCTGAACAACTCGCTCAGAAAATCGAATGCCGCCGGATCGATGTGCGAGGAACTCATGCGCGCGCTCTGGATGGCCTCCGCCAAAATGCGCTTGTCTTCCGGGTGCACGCTGTCCGCGGTTCGGTAGGTGCGATACACGGGCATTGCGACGATCAACCGCGCCAGCGCCTCATCGAGCTGCCGCGGGCTCAAGTCGCGGGTCTCCCGCCGCGCGCGCGCGATCTTCAGTGCCGCCACAGCCAGCTGTTGATGGTCGCTCGGGAAGGTCGTTTCGATGATGGCGCGCTTCTTTTCCCGCACCAGCTTTCCTAAATTGACGCTGTGGCCCGTGAAGTCGGCGTAAGCGGCCGTCAGCACGTCGGTGCGCTGATCGTCCATCCACAGGCGGTTCACCTTGGACAAGAATTCGTAGCCGACGGTGCCGTCGAT
>Ga0182024_10012944_pt1 | contig 16409 bp, 15 predicted proteins | sample P32metaG_FD_120480 | JGI IMG/M metagenome (GOLD analysis project Ga0182024, IMG submission 120480) | Permafrost microbial communities from Stordalen Mire, Sweden - P3-2 metaG (Illumina Assembly) | ecosystem: Environmental > Terrestrial > Soil > Wetlands > Permafrost | place: Sweden: Stordalen... | reverse complement strand
TGCCGCCGGCAATCCAAAACCCGGCTATGAGGGTCCGCTCCACTATCTCAAAAGCCTCCGCCGGACGGAAATCCGCGCCCTCGATGAGCACATGGAAGCCACCCTCCGGGAGATGGGCGTCAGCTACGGCCTGCCAAAGGGGGAGCAGGCCCAGCCCTGGGTCTGCGATCTCCTCCCGCACATTTTTTCCGCCCAGGAATGGGAGCAGGTCACAGCCGGCGTATCCCAGCGCATCCGCGCCTTCGAGCTTTTCTTGAAGGACATCTACGGCCCGCGCCAGATCCTTCGCGATGGCATCGTCCCGGTCCAGCCCGTCCTCGGCAGCCCCCTTTACCAGGCGGCCTCGATGGGTGTGCCGCTCCCGCAGGAGGCCTACCTGCACCTCGGCGGCGTCTGCCTCACCCGCAACTCGAGCGGCCAGCTCGCCGTCAAGGAGCATCACATGAGCCGCGCCTCCGGCATCTCGTATATGATCCAGAACCGCCGCGCCCTCGCCAGCGTGCTGCCGATTCTTTTCGAGCAAAATGCCGTCTGCTCGCTGGCCGATATCCTCTCCCCCGTCGTAGAGGCCCTCCGCGGCCTGGCCGAGCGCACCTGGGACGAGCCCTCCGCCGTCCTCCTCTCCCCCGGCACCGGCAATCCCCTCTACTCGGAGCATAGCTTCCTGGCGCGCCGCATGGGCATCCCGCTCGTCCAGGGCGGCGATCTCCTCGTGCTGGACGATCACGTCCATCTGAAGACCGTCCGCGGCCTCAAACGCGTGGACGTGATCTACAACCACGTCGCGGACGACCGCCTCGATCCCCTCGTCTTCAAGAAAGGCTCCACGGAGGGCATCCCCGGCATTGTCCATTGCCTCCGCCGCGGCACGGTCAAGCTCGTCAACGCGCTCGGCAGCCAGTTGGCCGATGACGCCAGCCTCCTCGTGATGGCACAGCGCATCATCCGCTACTACCTTCACGAGAACCCCATCCTGCCCACCGTGCGCACCTATTGGCTGGGCGATCTCGACCAGCTCGAGATGGTTTTCGAGAAACTCGACGACTTCTGCATCCGCCCGATCTCCGCCTCCAATTTCGGCGGCTCCATGCCCGCTTCTCCGGAGGAGATAGCCCGCCTCGTCCGCAAGCATCCCGGCAACTACATGGCACAGCCCATCGAATCCCCGGGCCGGGAAAAAGGGGACCTCGACCAGGATCACATCGTCTTCGCCCTCCGTCTCGACGAGGACCAGTACGAGGTTTTCCCCGGCGCCCTTACCCGCGTCTTCTCCCGCCGCGACGAAAGCCGCGAATGGATGAGCAAGGATTCATGGGTCCCCGCGCTCACCCAGGAGCCCGAGGCCGCGCAGACCTGGACCCGCAATACCAACGAGACCCACCACCCCACCCGCGAGGTCACCAGCCGCGTCGCGGAATCCTTCTACTGGATGGGCCGCTATCTCGAGCGCGCCTATCACCAGGCATACCTCATCCAGGCCATCGAGACGCTCGAAAGCGAGGAACTCAATGCCGCCGAGCGCAAACTCTACACACCGATGTGGAATCGCCTCCTCCCTCCTCTCGAGACCACCGCCGGCGAGAGCCGCCGCAGCATCACCACACGGCAGGATCGCTACCGCCTCATCGTCGATCCCGAGCCCGGCACCGTGGTCCGCACCATCAGCCGCGCCATCGCCAACGCAGAGTCCATTCGCGAATCCCTCAGCCCCGAGTCCCTCGCCACTCTCAACCGCCTCAGCGAACTCTTCCGCCGCGCCCGCTTCCGCGAGAACCTCCCCGAGGAGGAGTGTGGCCAGATCGCGCGCCGCCTGAGCAACAGCGTCATAGAGTTCATTCCTCAATTCTTCGCCATCGCCCAGCGGACCGTCCTTGGAGACGACGGCTGGCGCTTCTGCGAGACCGGCGCCCTCCTCGAGCGCGCCGTCATCACCGCGCACGCCGTCGTCTCCATTAGCCGCTCGCTCGTCCGCCCCCCCCTGGCCACGGAGATCCAGCTATCCGCCTTTCTCCGCCTCCTTGGCACTCGCGACGCCTACCGCCGCGTTTACCAGATGCGCGCGGAGCCTGTCCCGATCATCGAACTGCTCTTCCAGCATCCGGAGAGCCCCCGCTCCGTGCTCCATTGCCTCACAGGCTGCGCCGGGCTCCTTCGCAAATCCGCTTCCCCGGACCAGGCCGGCGCCGCCGGCACCCTCAACGGCATCGAATCCCTCATCCACGAGATCAAGCGCATCGATTTTGGCGGACAAATGCGCCTCTCGCTGGAAATCGCCACCTCCCGCGACCGCAAAGGCCGCCCCCTCGATGGCATCGAGCGAGTCCTCGCCCACCTCACCGAGTGTACCCTGCGCGTCCATCACCTTATCTCGGACGGCTTCCTGAGTCACCAGGCCTTCATTGCGGAATCCATTCAACCAATGCTGCTCGGTTGAAGATTTCGAATTTCGATTTCTTTCCGCCCCCTATCCACATCAGGTGAACCGCTACGGAATCCCCGTTAGCGCGACTACAGTCTTTCCCCCCCTCCCCGTGGCACACGCGATGCGTTTGTGGATTATCAGAAATGAGCACCCCGGCAGAGGCACTCCACGCGATCCGAAACGATCTCACCCCCATATTCTTCTGCGCGGAATTGGCTCTCGAGGGCGACCGCGACGCCCAAAACCTCTGCATCCGCGAACTCGCCCGCCACGCCGATTCCATCCAGGAGGAATTGGATATCCTCTCCACCGCCATTCGCGCCGCGCCCGCCGGCCATATTTGAACGGCAGCCACGTCTGAAGCCAGGTCCTTTTCGCGGAGAGAGTGGAGGAAACAGGTCGCTTTCCCTCCGGCGCTGGGCTCAAAAGCCCACGCACCACCCCACGGCGCTCAATCATTTCGACAGATTGAACCGAAACCGTATCTAACATGTCGAAGGGCGCCCTTCCGCTTTCATCCTTCATCCTTCATCCTTCATCCTTCAAACTTCAACCTTTCCGCCCAAACATGGAGTTCAAGATCTCGCACATCACCAGCTACCAATACGGCACTGCTGCCGCCGAGGCCTATGGTGAAGCGCGCCTTACTCCTCCAAACCTCCCCACCCAAAAAGTCCTCCGCCACCGCGTCACCATCGATCCCCCCACGCGCACGTCCAGCTATCTCGACCACTTCGGCAACCACGTCGATTTCTTCTCGCTCCCCTTCCGCCATCAGAAACTCGTGGTCACCAGCAGTCTCCCTGGTCGATGATTCATTCATCTTCAGGTCGGAATCAAAGAAATGAAAAGTGATCTTACCCCCGCGGCACCGTAGTCTCATAAACCACCGTCCCATTAATATCGATCATCTGCAGATTCATCCTATCCGCGTGCAATGACACCGTCGTCAGGCCAGAGGACGATTGCGCGAATTTCGTATGCTCCGTCTCGGTCGTTGGCCTGACTTGCGATCCCGCTCCGGATATAAACAAATTCACATCACCCGCCGTCAAATGCTGCAAGTCATGGTCATGCCCGCAGAAATACGCCTGCACCTTGTACTCATGCAGCAGTGGCAGAATACTTTCGATTAATTCCGCCGTGTCTCCATGGTCGCCCCCGGAATAAATCGGATGATGGCCGACAACAATCTTCCACTCCGCCTTCGACGCCGCCAGCGACCGCTTAAACCACGCCATTTGCTTCGGCACATCCTGCGTGATCACATTCGCCCGCGTCTTCTCCTTCCCCGCTTCATCGTAATACAGCTTAATCATCGGCGTCGTATCGATGTAAAAGAAATCGACCAGCGCATTCGCGTCAATCCGCTCCGTTCTCGTATAATAACGCTCCGGCATCCCCCACCGGTGGCTGATCTTGCTGTACGCAATCTGCGCGTCGCAATTCCCGTGATAGTCATGATTCCCCAGGATCACCCGCCACGGTATCTGCAACGCCGTCGCATCATACACCGCCTCAAACGAATCCTTCCACTGCTTGTCCTCCGTCGAAGCCACGCCGTCCTCATAAAAATTATCTCCCACCGAAATCACGAACTTCGCTCCCATCGCCTTCGACGCCTTCGCCATCTGCGTCGCCACTCCCACTTGATCCGCCTCCGCCTCCCTCCCCCAATCGCCGAACACAATAAAATTCAACCCATTCTCCGTGGCCGCCGGTTCCGCGAACAAACTCCCCTGCAATATCCGGCCCGCCACCCCCGCCTGGCTGGCGGCAAACAAAATGCGAACAAACTCGCGGCGCGTATGTTTCATGTGTGGTCGGTTCTAACTAAAACTTTTTCCACCCTTTGTCCATCGAGAGGCGCCGCATAACCCAATTGTAACTTTTCCAGCCCGCCGTCCGGCGCGAATCCGAGGACCCTTTCCGCGCTACTTCGCCATGATTTGCAGTGTGCCCCGGGCGGGCAAGTTACCTTCAGTTATTTTACCCGATTGGAGTGCCGGATCGAAGATGATTTTGTATTTGGTGCCGGTGAGCTTCTTTCCCATGACCGCAGGCGGAGTGGTCTCGACTACTTTCCAGGTGAACGCCTCCGAATTACTGACATTCCAGCGCGCCTGGCCATCCGGCAAAAAAGTAATGGTCTGGCCACGCCACCACTGCCATGTCGTATTTGATAGCTTCTGTGTAATGAGATCGGCGGCCGCGGAGTCAGTCCCGGGAATATCCGCGGTTGCGGCGACAGGGCTTCCGAGTGAGGCAATCTCTTTGCTTATTGCATCCGCCAGTGACGAGTTGTTTGTAAAAAGTGCCGTGGGTTTAAGTTGTTCGAGTTGCTGGACGTAGCGCTCTTTGTCGGCCTCGATTGACTTCTGATATTGTGCGCGGGCCGCCGCGAGTTCCGGTGGCGGGCTTGCATCCGGCGCCTGCGCAAACAGGAAGGGTGCGCATTGCAACAGGGACGCCACGCATACGATTATGATAGTTGTCATTCGCATCGCTTTGTATGGCTCAGTTCTGTCGCGACCGGTTGATTTGGACCGGGATTTCCCGGAAGGATCGTTGTTCAAGGGTTCGAGGGGGCGAATCGGATGATTTTCTCGCATCAGGTTTATGGTTCAAGCGGATTCGCGGGCGCGGACGAGTACCTCGGCTCGCTCCGTCCCCAAGCCCACGGAACGGAACCGCCCGCTGCACTCGAATCCCGGCAAATCCGGGTAAACCCGGCGTTCCGCCCCATCCTTCATCCCCCCAGCATCGCTTGGGACGCTTGGCCGTCCAAGGGCGCCCTTCCCCTTTCATCCTTCATCCGTCATACTTCAACTTTTCCGCCCAAACATGGAGTTCAAGATCTCGCACATCACCAGCTACCAATACGGCACTGCCGCCGCCGAGGCCTATGGTGAAGCGCGCCTTACCCCTCCGAACCTCCCCACGCAAAAAGTCCTCCGCCACCGCGTCACCATCGATCCCCCCACGCGCACGTCCAGCTATCTCGACCACTTCGGCAACCACGTTGATTTCTTCTCGCTCCCCTTCCGCCATCAGAAGCTCGTCGTCACCAGCAATCTGCTGGTCGAAACCAAACCCCATAACCTCCCCGACGAGAGCCTTCAGGTCTCCGTGCAGGAGGCCCGCCAGATATTTTCCTCAGCCCTCCCGGTCGTGTTCGAGTACCTCCAGCCGACCGGGATAGTAAAAACCGGCAACACCGCGCTCCAATGGTCCCGCCGCTATCTGCGCGGCGATGCGAGCCTCAAGCACGCCCTTACCGCGCTCAATACCGCGATCCACGAAAGTTTCGATTACATCAAGGGCGTCACGGAGAACTCGACCGAACTGGCCGTGATCTGGAAGCACCGCAAAGGGGTCTGCCAGGACTTCGTTCACATCGCGCTGAGCGTCCTGCGCACCGCCGGCATCCCCGCGCGCTACGTCTGCGGCTACATCGAGGCTGTGGCCCCCCGCGACGAGCCTGGCAGGAAACGGCTCGTCGGGGCATACGCCACCCATGCATGGGTCGAGGCGCTGGTCCCCGGAATGTTATGGGTAGCGCTGGACCCCACGAACTGCCAGTGGTGTAATGACCGTTACGTCGCGGTCTCCTACGGCCGCGATGCAAGTGACGCCGCCCCCCTCCGGGGCACCTTCAAGGGCTCCGGCGGACAGAGATTAAGCGCAAAAGTATTGATGACCCGCCTGAAAGCCTGATGATCCGATTTCAATCCTTCGATGAAGCAGCCAAAGCCGTATCAGCGCGATTTCAGCGAAATAAAACCAAAGTAACCCTCGGCGGAGAGCCGAGCTACATCCCCATCCAGCCGGACGGGCTCGAGTGGGTCGTAGCCGCCCTGGGCCCCACCAAGCTCCCCTACGCCCGCGCGATGGCGGACGCCCTGGTCGAGCGCGAACTCCCCGGCGCCATCGCGTTCCAGGCCCAGGGCAAATACTATCCCGGGGAGCCAAATGCGCGCTGGGCGCTCCACCTCATCTGGGCCAAATCCGGCAAGCCCCTCCCGGGCTCGAAGGCATGGCAGGCCCATCAAAAAACCCGTCCGAATCTGAACCTCGCCGATGCGCGCAAAGCTATCTGCAAGGGGATCGGCCTCCGCAATCGCTGGCACCGGCTCATCGATGAGGCCCATCCCGATGCCGAATACTGGGCCTACCCAATCGATCACGACGGCAAGGGATGGTTCACCGCCCCATGGCCCCTCACCGCCGCGCAGCTCAAGCTAGTCGGCGCCGAAGGCCCGGCCGGCCTCCGGCTTCCGCTCAATCTCCTCCCGGAGGGGGCCATCAAGCGCGCGATGGTCCTTGAGAAGAACGGCTCGGAAGCCGCCTTCTTCTTCCCACCGCTGCTTCAGCCCGCCTTCATGGAACTGCTGGAGATAATCGCGCCCGCCGTTTGCATGCCCCAGACCGGCCTCTTCCGGTTCGAGGGGTATATCCCCGAGGATCTCGAAAAACGCTGGACGAAGCTCTCCCTCACCCCGGACCCGGGAGTCCTCGAAATCAATCTCCCTCCCTGCGCCTCGGTCCAGGAGTACGCGTGGTGGCTCAATACCCTCGACACCGCCGCCGAACACGCCGGCCTCCGCTCATTCAAATCCACCCCCAATGGCGAACTGGGCACCGGCGGCGGCAATCATCTTCTCTTCGGCGGTCCCTCGCTCGATGAGAACGCGTTCTTTCGGAACCCGCGCTGGGTGACCGCCATCCTCCGTTACTGGCAGGCGCACCCCGCGCTTTCCTATCTATTCACAGGGTGCTACGTCGGCTCATCCTCGCAAGCGCCCCGCCCCGACGAGTCCGCGCGCGACCACTACGATCTCGAAATGGCCTACCGCCATCTCGAGTCCCTCGAGCAGGGCCAGGATATCCGCTACATGATCAGCGAGACGCTGCGCCACCTCCACATCGATCTCTCCGGCAACACCCACCGCAGTGAGATCAGCTTCGACAAATTCTGGAACCTCGAGTGGGAGACGGGCTGCCGCGGCCTTATCGAGTTCCGCGCAATCGAGACCCTCCCTCACCCCGATTGGATGGCCGCCGTCGCCCTGCTCTGGACATGCCTCATCGCCCGGCTCTACGAGCCCCGGCGCATCCACCCCCTGGCCGTCCACGGCACCCGGCTCCACGATTACTATTTCCTCCCCTCGGGCCTCTGGGCGGATTTCGAACTCATCCTCAAGGACCTCAAGCGCGACGGCTTCCGGCTGAACCCGGAAACGTACCGAAAAATCTGGGAGTGGCGCTGCCCGAAGAGCCTCGATTTCGAACTCGACGGCGCACGCTTTAGCATCCGCAAGGCGCTCGAGGACTGGCCCTTGTTATGTGAGACGCCCATGGAAGGCGGCAGCACCAGCCGCTTCGTCGACACGTCGATGGAGCGGCTCGAACTGCTCGGCAATAACCTCTTCGCGAAGAAATACGCGGTCTTTGTCCAAGGCCGCGAGCTGACTCTGGCCGACTTCGCGCCCGATGCCCACCTCGCGGGCCTCCGCTACCGCTCGACCGCCCTTTACCCCTCCCTCCATCCGGGCCTCCCGCCTCATCTCCCGCTCCACATCACCATCGTCGACAGGCAGACCGGCAAGCCCATCGCAGCGTACCGGCTCACCGCCGGCAGCCGCGCTTTCGCAGAGTGCGCCGCGAAGGAAGTAAAACTCTCCCGGCGCCCCTGCCGGAAGCTGCGCCAGCAATCGCTCACGTTCGACCTGAGGCTGGCGTGATTGCCGGCACCGTCAGGTTTACTTCAATCGTAACATGTTGAAGCTCTTCATGTGCGGCCAGTCTCTGTTTGTAAACTTCCGGCGCTTCCGGCTGGCTGGTCACAATCGAGATAATCGCGGAATAACGGTCAACGCCCACCTGCCAGATATGCAGGTCGCATATCTTTGTATCCGCAAAATGATCGAAAGCCTTCCGGATTTCCGCCCGCAAATCGCAACTCTCCGGCTCGCGATCCAGAAGGATGGCCTGCGTGCTACGGATTAGCGAGAGCGCCCATTGCCCGATGACAAGACTGCCAATAATTCCGCAGACGGGGTCGAGCCACATCCATCCAAAAAGCTTGCCGCAAGAGAGCGCGACGATGGCCATCACAGAAGTAAACGCGTCCGCAATGACATGGATATATGCCGAGCGGAGATTGAGATCCTCACCGCCGTGTTGATGGTCACCGTGATCATGATCGTGGTGGTGATCATCAGGCCCGTGATGATGATGGTCGCCGCGTAACAGGAAAGCGCTCAGGATATTGACCATGAGCCCGAGTAACGCAATCGGGATCGCCTCGGCGAAAGCGATAGGTTGCGCATGGAAAAGTCGCGCGAGTGATTCCGCAAACATGTAGAGCGCGACCAGCCCGAGAACGATCGCGCTCGTGTACCCGCCGAGCACCCCGATCTTCCCAGTGCCAAACGAGTAACGCTCATCATCCGCATGCCGCCGCGCCAGCCAGTATGCCCCCGCGGAGATCGAGAACGCGGCCACGTGCGTCCCCATGTGGCAGCCATCGGCAAAGAGCGCCATCGACCGGAATTGCAGGCCCGCGACAATCTCCATCACCATCATCCCCGCGGTCAGCCAAAGCACCTTCCGCGTATTCTTTTCCGCCGCCGCAAACTCCCCCGCAAAATCATGCCCATGCGTCCATCGCGAGAGATCGTCTGGTTGCATGGGCGGAACTTAGTTCAAACGGGGCGGCTGGAACAGTGTTTTGCAACAGAGTTGCCAGACGCCGGAAAGGAAAAAGCGCTGATCATCCGAGCGGGCCCAGGCCGTAACCCTCCAAGAAATAGATCAGCCCCTCGTGGAGGCCCTCGCTGGCGATGCCGCGCGCGACGTATCCACCCGCGTTGCGCACGGTTTCCTTTGTCGCGTCCGCCGAGTTGCCGGGGCAGGAAACCCAGCGCGCGAATTTCCCGTCTAGCATGGGGATGTCGTTGTGATGATCGCCGCATGCGAAAATCTCCTCCCTCGTGATACCGATCAAACGGCCGAGCTCCCCGAGGACGGCGCCTTTTGAATAATCCGCATGGCAAAACCGGATGTAGCGCGTATTGCGCTGGAAGGCGAAGAGCGGCATCTGCTCCCGGGCTGATTCGATGAACGCAACGATGCGATCCATCTGGCCCTCATCCTCCGCGACGAGGCCGACGGGCCGCGTATTGTCCCAGATCGCCTGCGCGCTCGTCTCGCGCTCGATGAAATGAAGGATGCGGTCGAGCAAAGGCTGGGCCTGGGCGTAGAGATCGTCATGGGCCTCCGCGCACCGGTCATTCCAATCGCCAAACGGCTGCCAGCCGCCGCCATTGCGCTTGTGAAAAAGATCGCGCTCGCTGGTGAGGACAAAGTCGGGCTGGACCGGGATGGCGAACTCATCGAGCCCATGGACGATGTGGCCGAGGTCGCGCCCGGTATTGATGGCCCAGTAGACACCGGACTTCCGCAGGCTGCGCAAAAGGTCGAGCAATTGCGGCACGACGGGGGGGCGCTCGAAGTGATTGACGAGCGTGCCATCGAAGTCCGTGGAGAGGAGTTTGATCATGGCGCCGGGGGCGGAAGTGGGATAGATTAAGAGTTGAAGCCCGGCTTGCAACGGGCAAAAATGTATCCATGAAATCGGCTTACGAACTTGCGATGGAACGCCTTGAGCGGCAGGCGCCGACGCAGCAATTGACCGCGGCGCAAAAGAGCGCGATTGCCGAGATCGAATCGTCGTGCAAGGCCCGCACCGCCGAGCGCGAGCTATTGCTGAAGGATGAAATCGCGAAGGCGATGGCCGCCGGGAAACTGCACGAAGTGGAAGCGCTCGACCGCCAGCTCTCGATGGACATCCGGCGGTTGAACGATGAGTGCGAAAAGAAGAAAGCGAAAGTCCGCGAAACCGCATAACCGGGACCCGGGGGCTCCCCGCAAAAGTGCCCCCGCCCATCATGGCCGGCAATCCCAGAGCAGCTTGCATAGAGGCGCTGACGCGCTGGGAGAAGGGAACGGAGTTTGCCGATGCAATCCTGCATCGCGCGCTCGAGGAAGAACGGCTCTCGACGCTGGACCGCTCGCTGTTCATGGAGATTTTCTATGGGGTGATCCGTTGCCGCCGCACCCTCGATTTCCTGATCGGGAAACTGCGCGACGAGGAGGCGGACACGCGAACGCGGCAGGCGTTGCGAACGGGCCTTTACCAATTGCTGCGGACGCGAGTGCCAAGATATGCCGCGGTCAATGAAACAGTTGCCAACGCCGGCCGGTCGCGGTCGGTGGTCAACGCGGTGCTGCGGCGATTCCTGCGGGAGGAGAAGGGGTTGCTGAAGGCGCTCGAGGAGGCGCCGCTGGGAGTGCGCCTGTCGCACCCGGACGTGCTGGTGACGCGGTGGACGGGCCAGTTCGGCGAGGGGGACACGGCAAGGCTGTGCGAGTGGAATAATGAGCCGGCGGAGATACTGGTGCGCGTGAATGAATTGAAGGTTTCGGTTGGGGAATTGACGCGGGCCGGCGGGGGAGAGCCGATCGAAGGGCATCCGCTGATGTTGCGGATGGAGAAGCTGCCGATTCCGTGGATCGTAAGCGGACTCTGTTACGTGCAGGACCCGAGTACGCTGATGGCGTGCGAGCTGCTGGCGCCGAAGCCTGGCGAACGGGTGCTGGACGCCTGCGCGGCGCCGGGAGGAAAGACGAGTTACCTGGCGCAACTGATGAAGAACGAGGGGCTGATCGTGGCGTGTGATGTCTCCGCGGATCGATTGACAAGAATGCGGGAAAACCTGGAGCGGCTGGGGGTGGGCAACGTGGAAGTGAGAAAGGCGGATTGGCTGCGCATACCGCCGGAGGCAAATGATATGGGGACTTTCGACCGGATCCTGCTGGACGCGCCGTGCAGCAATACGGGAGTGATCCGGCGGCGTGTGGATGTGCGGTGGCGGCTGAAGGGGGAGGATTTTCAAAGGATGCCGGGGGTGCAGATCGGCTTGATCAAGAACCTGGCGCTCCTGCTGAAGCCGGGCGGGAGATTGGTGTATAGCACTTGCAGCATGGAGCCGGAGGAGAACGACGAGGTGGCGCGCAGAGTCACACAGGATGTGCCGGGATTGAAGTTTGAGACGGCGCGTCGGACGCTGCCGTTCCGGGACAAGGTGGACGGAGCGTTCGCGGCGATGTTTACGAGGAACTGACGGTGGTCGCATCAGGTGCTTGCCCGGTAAGAAGCACAGGCAGTTAATCGTCCGGTAGTGGCTCAATTTGCTGCGCCCTGACAGGGCGCGCCACGTTACGGACCTATACCCAGGGCGTTGCCCTGGGCTGATATGCCAGCGCGCCGTTGGCGCGCCCGATGGTAGGCAAACTGAGCCACTACCAATCGCCCAGACGGATTGACCTTCGATCAGGATGTTATAAAGATGGCGAAGCAATATTGCCGCCATGAAATACCTAATCATAATCATATCCTTAGTCGGACAATTGCCATTATTGATTTTTGCATCCGTCGTGCTCGTCTTACGTGGTTATCTGACTCTGGCCGGAAAAGGGATGGCTCGAAATGACGATTCGACCTTCTCGTGGTTTTCAATGTCGGCAGGCAATTTTCACATCGCGCTAAGCGACAAACTCTGGCCCTCGATAATGGTGGTGCTTTGTTTTGCCGGCTTCTTGTTAGCCTCGGTTAAATTGCTTAAATACAATAACTAATTGATTGCTGGAGCCGCTTCCACCTGGAGGCGAGCAGACTCGAACGACACTGAGGGAGCATTGATTCTCAGCTCGATAATACCTCAGCAATCGCCATTTCGACAGCGTCACAGGCTTGATCTATCTGCATGGGCGTCGCGCAGAGCGGCAGCATCAGGACGATGGTGTCGAGGATCGGCCGGGTGAGCAGGCCGTGGCGGCGGGCGGCGAGGCAGACTTGCGCGCCGGTTCGTTGAGCTGGATCGAGGGGTGCGCCGCCCGGTGCGCCTAGCTCGATGCCGGCGATGAAGCCGGTTTGCCGGATATCGCGGACGTGGGGATTGGCACGCAATCGCTTGAGGCGTTCCGTGAGTTGGGCGATCTTTGGCTGCAATTGGGCGAGGATGGCGTCTTCGTCAAAAATGCGCAGGCTGGCGAGCGCGGCGGCACAGCCCAACTGGTTGCCGCAATAGCTGTGGCCGTAATAGAAGGTCTCGCCGTGAAAGGCCTGGAAGATTGACTCGGTGGTGAGAGTGGCGGCCAGGGGCAGGAAACCGCCGGTGAGGCCCTTGGCGAGGGCGAGGAAATCCGGCACGGCATCCTCCTGCTGAAAGGCGAACATCGTGCCGGTGCGGCCGAAGCCGGTCATCACTTCATCGGCGACGAGCAGGACGCCGTACGAATCGCACCAGCGGCGAACGGAGGCGAGGAGCCCGGAGGGCCAGGGACGCATGCCGGCGGCACCCTGGATGAGCGGCTCGATGACGACCGCGGCAATGGTATCGGGATTTGGCAGTGTCTCGAGATCCGCAAGGGAGGAGAGATGCTCGACGGGAAAGTGATGCGGCGAAAAGCGGTCGTGAAAAAGGCTGATGCCGCCAAGGCTGGCGGCGCCCAGGGTATCGCCATGGTAGCCATTCGCGAAGGCCGCGAAGCGGGTCCGGCCGGGCTGACCAATGAGCTGGAAGTATTGCAGGGCCATCTTGATCGCCACTTCGATGGCGGTGGAACCATCGTCGGAGAAGAAGACGCGGGTCAACACATCTGGGGCCGCGATGTCGACCAGCTCGCGGGCGAGTTCGACAGCGGGCGGATTGGTGAAACCGAGAAAGGATGTGTGAGCGACCTGATCGAGCTGGGCGCGAATGGCCTGATTGATCGCAGGGTGATTATGGCCATGGATATTCGTCCAGATGGAGGAATTGCCGTCGATGTATTCGCGCCCGGCGGTGTCGCGAAGCATCGCGCCGTGGCCGGAGACGAGGATGAGCGGGGCGTGCCCCGGCTCGCACCAATCGCGCATGGGCGTGAATGGATGCCAGACGTGCCGCCTGTCGAGGGCGATGAGCTGGGCGGCGCGGAGCGGGGTCATGTGTTTTCGAGGCGCTTGATCCAGGACTCGAGGGCGACGATTTCCTCGTGGGTGGCGCGGCGGCGCTGGTACTTGCGGAATAGAACCTCGCGCAACTCGCGCAAGTCCTCGATGAGCGGGGTGTCATAATAGGTCCACGATTCCTCGCCTTTCAGGCGCGATTGAAGGCGCCAGTTGCCGCCGAATTTGGTGGCGCGCACTTCGCGCCTGTCGCCATCGGGGGTGGTTTCTTTCCAGGTGTGTTCGTTGCGCATTAGAGCGTGGTCTGTTTAATTTGGTGTAGCTCTTGACGTATGGGTAGCCGCGGAGCGCTGGCCCGCACGTACTCGCCCACCCACCAACCTCCGCTACGCCCTTCCGCCTCCTCGGCCATCGGCCCGTGGCTACAATGCCGGCGCGCGAGGTGGAGGTTTAGTGGGAGTTTTTGCATTTTTAAGAAATCACTGATTTAGCAGTTCGACTTAACCCGTGGCCACACCGATTGCTGCGCCCTTTTCAGGGCGCGACCGCATGCGGTCTAGTTACCCAGGGCGTTGCCCTGGGCTGATATGCTGCACACCTTCGGTGTGCGGCGACAGGATCTTCCAAACTGATTTAAAAAACTGGCTTAATTTGGCTTAATTTACCTTAAGTTTGATTAAGGTGGGTTAAATTTTCTGGCGCAGGGGATGGAGTTGAGGGTTCGGGTTGGTCCTCGGTGAAGAGGGAATGGAGCGGGTCGGAATCATGGGGCGGTGCGCCGGAGGGAAGGGATTGGCGGACCTTGGGGAGAGCGGTCCATTGACGGAAGTATTGGTAGATTTCCTCGTCGGTTTTATCGCGTTCGCGATCGAGGCGAGCTTGCTCGATGCGGATGCGGGCGACTTTGTGATCGCCACGGCGGAGCTCGGCGACGTCGCGGCAGAGATTGCGCAATGCGCCGATTTTGCGCTGCAATTCTTCGACGTTCTCGCCGTCCCATCCGGCAAATATGGCGGCGTAGCGAGCAGCGAGCATGGTAGCAATTTGATCTGAGATGCAGCCGTGGGCGGCGCGGTCGAGTTCGCCGGCGTTTGCAGCGAAATCGGAGATTTGCTCGACGATTTCGAGCTGGGTGAGCCATTCGCGGTAGCCGCCTTGTTTCCAATCGGTAAGATTCGGTTCGTTAATCTCGCGGGAATCGAAGTCGCGCTGGAGGATGGAGCGGACTTCCGGGAGGGCGTTGAGCCACGCAAGGAGGGCGCGGCCACATTCGCCGTCGGCGAGACGGCGGTTTAGCTGGAGGCGGAGGTGACGGGGGAGGCGGGCTATTTTGCCGGTGCGCATAGGAAGGGGAAAGGATGAAGGTTGAAGGATGAAGGATGAAAAGGGGGAGGGAGCGATGTGGCGGGTCGGGAGGGTTGGAGGGGTTCGGTTGGGGGAGTGGGAGGGGAGTGGAAGCCGATGGGTTCGGGGCCGAAGAGGAGGAGGATTGGCTTTTTGATTTTTTCGGGTTCGTCTTCCTGCTCGGGGTGGGCGCGTTTGAGGCGGGCGTCGATGTGATTGAGGGCGGGCTTGAAGCCGCGGAGGGCGGCGCGGAGGGATATATTTCCGCGAGGGAATGGATGGGTCATATATCCATCCAGAGCAGACTCGACTGTGCGGTACCTAATGATTTCTTTTCTGTTGACTTTTTTGGGTGTGACCAGTTTCGGCGCGCACTGTGGTGTCAATGGATTTGTAACTATTTTTTTTGGGGAAGTATTTTTGGGTAAAAATGGGGGTGAAATGTGGGTCTTTGAGATGGAGATTTTTGCGGAATTCCTGGGGGTACGAGGTGGTTGTGGGGCGACGAGGGGAGAGGGATTTTAACCGCAAAGAACGCAAAGATCGCAGAGGGAACTGCTGGAGCCTTGCGGCGCGCTTAGTTCCCTGCCAACGTGAGACTTTATGGGGACACTTACCGAGATTGAATCCGCCAGTGAGTTGCTACCCAAGGAACAACAGCGCGAGCTTCTCCTGTTCCTTCTGGAGCGGCTTAGGGCTGATGGTCCCCCCTGTCCGAGCCCCGCGTATTCAGTGATGAGCGTATGAAGGCGTGGATGGATGAGGATGAAGCGGATATGCAGCCTGCTCCTCTGCATTACGCTGGCTTGGCTTTGCCGCCGGATCAGGCTTTGTCAGAACAACGGGGCCTGTGATCCCGGTAAAGAGAACTCTGTAAATTGCAAGTTCCTCCGAATCCGCAACCTCTGCCAATCCGAGATGTGGCAGCAGCAATAGGAGGAAGGTAGACTGAAGAAAAAGCGAGAGTTGCATGGGGAGAACTCGGTTAATTATCATCCTTCCTTCTGAAATCCGCTCGGGATTTTATTGCAGCCTTAGTATGAGATTGAATTCGATGAGCGGTACGTCTGGGACTGAAGTGGCGGAGGAGGAGGCGTCCCTTCAGGACGCGAGCGTTTTTGACGCCAAACTACCTGGGGTTGCGCTTCGCTTCACCCCAGGCTATCTCCGGCGGCTCTTTCAGAGCCGGTTGTTTTCATTATCAGGCTGCCGTGAAACAAGTTAGCGGTTATGGGGCGTCGGCGGCTCGCCCGCTCGCCGACCACCACTTCGCCCTTCCGCCTCCTCGTTGGGCTGATATGCCAGCGCGCCGTTTGCGTGCCAGATAGTTGCCGGACTGAGCCACCGCGCAGTCAAGCGGGGCTCTTACTTCCGGGTGCCGCGTCGAGTGGGCACCGATTATTACCTAATATTACCAAGTCTGAAAGATGCTTCGACAATGGGGGGGTGTTGCCATTAAAGGGGCGGGTCTTTGAAAGCGCTTGGGCAGATTCTCGTTTATCTTGCGGCTACGGTGCTCATTGGGGCGCTGATGGCGCCGGAGCTTTACTGGGCGGCGCAAATGGGGGCGGGGCATCTGCACAATGCGTGGCTGACGGGGGTGCTGGCGAAGACGGATTTTCAGCGGTA
>Ga0182024_10012943_pt1 | contig 16410 bp, 11 predicted proteins | sample P32metaG_FD_120480 | JGI IMG/M metagenome (GOLD analysis project Ga0182024, IMG submission 120480) | Permafrost microbial communities from Stordalen Mire, Sweden - P3-2 metaG (Illumina Assembly) | ecosystem: Environmental > Terrestrial > Soil > Wetlands > Permafrost | place: Sweden: Stordalen... | reverse complement strand
TCGACCGCCTGCGGATTGATCGACACCGTCTCGGCGGCGGCATCCCTGTCGATGATCTGTTGCAAGTCGGCCGGCAGGGATTCGTACCATTTCTTGCTGATTTCGAGCATCAGGAAGATCGAGGGCTGATTGATCTCGGTCACGTATTTCGCCGCGTCCTGATAGTGGAACGCCGTGAACACGGTGATGCCGGCGATCGCGCCGTCGATCGCGCCCTGCTGAAGCGCCGGCAGCACGTCACCTAGCGTCATTGCCACCGGCGTCGCGCCCAGGCGCTTGTAGGCGACGGATTGGAAATCGGACGCAAAGATCCGGATCTTCTTACCCTGGAAGTCGGCGAGGTGCCGAATAGGCGTCTTTGAGACCAGTGAATCCGGCTGCGCGATGAACATGCCTCCGCCGTGCAGTCCCTTTTCGGCGCCAAGGCTGAGCATGAGTTTTAAGACCGCGGGATCTGCGGCAATGCGCTGGCCGTGATCGAGCGAATCAACGAGCCCGGGAGCCGCCATCACTTCGAAACGCTCATCGACGCCGACAAAGAATTCCGGCGGAATGATCGCGCATTGAATCGCGCCGAACTGCACGCCTTCGATCTGGCGCGGGATCGAGCCCAACTGGCTCGCCGGATAGACCTCGGACTTGATGCGTCCACCTGAATCGCGCTCGACAGCGGCGGCAAAATTCTTGGCAAGCTGGTGCGGCCCATCGTTGATGGTGGGCGTGGTGACTTTCATCACGTAAGTCTTGTCCTGCGCCTCGGCGGCACCGAGCGTCAGCGTCAGCGACAATGCAATCGCGCCGATGGCGAATAACTTCCGCGCGAAGATTTCTCGTTGTTCGAAGCGCATATCTCCCCCCTGTCAGGTGCCGATTCCTGCGTAGGAACGCAGCGGCCAGGCATGAATTCCCGGTTGGCGGCTTTTTTGCTTAGCGGACAGCTGCGGCGTGACACCGCACCCGTGCGACTGCCCGACAAGGACGTTAAATGATCGATGGTCGTCGAACAATGAGAATCTCCTGCCTATCGCGTGCGCTGTGCTGCGTCCGTGACGATTTGATAGGCCGCGTTGAGTTCAGGCTTGGTCTTCGATACTTCCGCGCCGACGCTCGCGAGCGTCCTAAGCAACGTAGACTGCTCCTCGGCCGGCAGGGCGATCAATTCACCGCCGCCGTCGACCCATGCTTTGCGCGCTTTGTCGTTGATCTCGACGGCCTGCGGATTGATTGCCAGCGATTGCGCGGCGGCGTCTTTGTCGACGATTTGTTGCAAATCTGCGGGCAATGAATCGTACCATTTCTTGCTGATCTCGACGATTCCGAAGATTGCGGACTGGCCGGTTTCGGTCACCGATTTCGCCGCGACCTGGTAATGCATGGTGGTGAAGATCGTGATGCTGGAAATGGCGCCGTCGATGGCATTGTCCTGCAGCGCCGGCAGCACGTCGCCCAGCGTCATCGGCTTCGGCGTTGCGCCGAGCCGCGTCACTGCCTCGCTCTGGAATTGCGAGCCGAAGATGCGGATCTTCTTTCCCTTGAAGTCGTCAAGATGACGGATCGGGGTTCGCGCGATGACGGAAGAAGGCGTGATCATGAACAGCCCGGCACCATGGAGCCCCTTGTCGGCGCCGAGACCGAGCATCAACTTGCGCACCGCGGGATCGGCGGCAACGCGTTGCCCGTTCGCCATGGAGATGACGAGGCCGGGGGCGGCCAGCACTTCGAAACGCTCATCGATGCTGACCAGAAACTCGGGCGCAACGACCTGGCACTGGATTGCGCCGAATTGCACACCTTCGGCCTGCCGCTGGATCGAGCCCAACTGGCTCGCGGGATAGACTTCGGCCTTGATGCGGCCGCCGGAATCCGTCTCGATCGCGGCGGCATAGTTCTTGGCATATTGGTGCAACCCGTCGTCGAGCGTCGCGACGGATATCTTCATCACGAAAGGCTTGTCGTCAGCCGCAAGCGCGCCGAGCGTCAGTGCGAGCGAGAGGATGCAAGCGCCGATGGCCGAAGCTGCCTGTGTCACGATTCCCGGTGCCGCGGCGACCATCTTGGCCGCATCCTACCGCAGCCGCTGTGCCGCGTCGGAGACTATTTTATAAGCTTCGGCGAGTTGCGGCTTCGCCTTCGAAACGTCCGCGCCAACGCTCGTAAGGGTCTTCATAAACGTCGCTTGCTCATCTGGCGGCAGCTTGATCAGTTCGCCTCCACCGGCCGTCCACGTCGCTTCGGACTTCTGACGGAGGTCGATGGCAAACTGTCTGATAGACTCCGCCTGCGCTGCGGCGTCCCTGTCGATGATCTGCTGTAAATCCGGAGGCAAGGATTCGTACCATTTCCGGTTCACCTCCGCGATGATGAAAATCGCGGGTTGGTTGGTCAAGGTCACGAATTTCGCCGCGTCAATGAAGTGCATATGAGTGATGGGCCCCATCCCAGTGACGGAGCCGTCGATGGCGCCCTGCTGGAGCGCCGGCACGACATCGCCAAGCGTCATTGCCACCGGCGTCACGCCAAGTCTCTCGAACGCTACGCTTTGAAACTGCGAGGCGAAGATTCTCAATTTCTTGCCCTTGAAGTCGGCGAGCGTGCGAATCGGGCTCTTTGAGACGATTGTGGAGGGTTCGGCGATGAACAGTCCGACACCGTGCAACCCCTTATCGGCGCCAAGCGAGAGCATCAGTTTGAGCACCGCCGGATCGGCGGCGACCTTCTGCCCGTGCACGAGCGAATCGACGAGCCCGGGCGCGGCCATCACTTCGAAGCGCTCGTCGAGCCCGACAAAAAATTCGGGCGGTACGACCTCGCATTGAATCGCGCCGAACTGCGTGCCTTCGATCTGCCGCGGGATCGATCCAAGCTGACTCGCCGGATAGACTTCAACTTTAATGCGGCCGCCAGAATCCTTTTCGACCGCCGCCCCGAAGTTCCTGGCGAAGGTGTCGGGCACATCGTTGATGGTCGGCGTCGAAATCTTCATCACAAAGGTTTTGTCCTGCGCCGACGCCGCACCGAGTGTCAGCGCCAGCGACACGACGAGCGTGCCGGCGGCGAGGACCGACCGTGCAGTATTTCCCCGTTGCATGCTGTTCATGGTGCCCTCCCTCTTGGCCAAGCGCGTGCTTACGCCGCTGAACGGCGGTGCGCTCGTCTCTTGGCCGGAAGCCAGAATACAGGAATCCTTCGACGATCGCGCGCGTAATCCGGCTCTGTGACGGACTGCCGCGCCTGCGCGACGATCATTGTTTCGGAGGTGATTGCGCCTCGCCGCAGAAATGCGGCACCGCCTCGCGCAGCATGCCATAAATTGCCGCACGTTCGCCGTGGTCGAGGTCTTGCTTCAATTTCGCGATCCAGCCCTGAATCACGTCGATCGAAGGACAGACCGGCGTGGCGGCGACGACGCCTTCGACACCGATATCCGCGCTCGGTTCTTCTTGCGCGAACAGGATTTCATTGAGCCGTTCGCCGGGCCGAATGCCGGTGAATACGATGTCAATGTCCCGCCCGGGTTCGAGGCCGCTCAGACGGATCAAGCGCTCGGCGAGATCGACGATCTTGATCGGCTGGCCCATGTTGAGCACGTAAACGGACGTCTCCGAGCGCGTTTGCCCAAGCGCGTGGCTCGCCGCCGTGATGACGAGATCGCAGGCTTCACGGATGGTCATGAAATACCGCACCATTTCGGGATGGGTGACGGTGACCGGTCCGCCGGCTTCGATCTGGGCCTTGAATTTCGGGACCACCGAGCCGTTGGACGCCAGCACATTGCCGAAGCGCACGGCGATCAGGCGCATCGGCGGCTTGCCGCCATTGGTGCTCCTGCTGGCCGCGTCCAGCGCCTGACAATACATTTCGGCGAGGCGCTTGGTCGCTCCAAGCACGGAGACCGGCTCGATCGCCTTGTCGGTCGAGATCATAACCATGGCGTCGGCGCCCGCGTCGAGCGCGGCGTCGGCGACATTGACCGAGCCGAACACGTTGGTTTTGAGCCCTTCGTCCCAGTCGCGTTCCAACAGCGGCACGTGCTTGAGCGCGGCCGCGTGAAACACGAAATTCGGCTTGAATTCGGCGATCAGCCGGAACATGCGCTCGCGGTCGCGAATGTCGGCGATGCGTCCCTCGACCACGGTCGACTTGGCCAGGACGGCAAGACTTTCAAGCACCGCATGGAGCGCCGGCTCGGAATTCTCAATGACGAGCAGCCGTCCGGCGTGGAAATTGACGACCCGCTCGCAGATTTCGGCGCCGATGGAGCCGCCGCCGCCGGTGACGACGACCGTCTTGCCTTCGATGAAGTTCTCAAGACGCCCATAATCGATCTTCACGCTTGGCCGCAGCAGCAAATCCTCGACATTGACCGGCGCCAAGCGCAGCGCGTCGTCGCCGGCGCCGAGCGAAGGCAGGCGGCTCGCGGCGAGGCCGAGCCGGCGCGCCAGCATCAGCATCGTCTCCGGATGCAGTTCCGGCGCCAGCGCGCTCGGCGTCAGGACTAGGCGGCCGACCCGGATTCCTTCCGAACGCAAGGCGATGACGGTTGCTTCCAGATCGCTGAGGAAGCCGCGCACCGGAACGTCGCGAAGCTCCTGGTCCTGATCCGCCGACGACGGCGACAGGATTCCGACCGGAAGGACGTTTCTGACGGCACCGCTCTCGATCGCCCGCAACAGCACTTCCACATCCGCGGCCCGCCCAACGAGCAGCGTTGGAATGGCATCGGGACCTTTGACTTGCTGCTGCGTGCGCGAAAGCCTGAATAGCCGATAGGCGATGCGCGGGCCGCCCAGGAAAAACATCTGCACGAACCAATAAAGCGCGATCGTCACCTTGCCGAAGAAGAAGGTGCCGTAGAGCGTCGGGTAGAGCATGATGTAATCGAGAACGAGCAGCGAGATTGCCAGCACCGTCACGGCGCGGAAAATGTTGCGCAGATCCGGCAACGAGGCGAAGCGCCACTTCGCCATGTAGAGATGGAAATACCAGTAAACGACGCCGGCATAGACGATGTAGCAGGGCAGGATGACGAGGAGCCAATGGTAGCGCTCCTGGAGGCCGCCATTTTCGCCGTTCTCGAATCGAAGATAGAGCGTCGCCAGCACCGCCAGCGCGGTGACAGCGAGGTCGTGAACGACAATCAGGAGGCGGCGCGGGTTACGCAAAAATCCCATCATGACGCCACTATAGTCCAACCCGCATCCCAAGAGGAAATGTCATAAATCACGATCATCGCTGATGAAATTCGCGATACCAGGCGGCGAATTTGCGCACGCCGTCTTCGATTGGCGTCGCCGGCCGAAATCCGACATCGCGCATCAGGTCGTCGACATCGGCGCAAGTCTCCGGCACGTCTCCGGGCTGCATCTCAACGAGCTCCGTTTTCGCCTTGCGGCCCAATTCCTGTTCCAGCAGCGCGACGACACGGGAAACCTCGACGGTGCGGTTATTGCCGATATTGTAGATTCGCCACGGCGCCGTGCTGCTTGCCGGATCGAGTTCGCCACCCGGCGCCACATTCGCTTTCGCCGGCACTTTTTCGATGAGGCGTTCGACCGCTTCCACGACGTCATCTATATAAGTGAAATCGCGCCGCATGCGCCCGTAATTGAACAAACGGATCGGCTGGTCCTCGGCGATCGCCTTGGCGAAGATGAACATCGCCATGTCGGGACGGCCCCACGGACCGTACACGGTGAAGAAGCGCAGGCCGGTGGCGGGCAACCCATAAAGATGACTATAGGCGTGCGCCATCAGCTCGTTGGCCTTCTTGGTCGCGGCGTAGAGGCTGACCGGATGATCGACGTTGTCGTGCACGGAAAACGGCAGCCGCGTATTGGACCCGTAAACCGAGCTCGACGACGCGAACACGAGGTGCCCGGTCTTGCGGTGGCGGCAGCCCTCGAGAATGTTGAGAAAGCCCGCGAGATTGGCGTCGAGATAGGCGTACGGATTTTGCAGCGAGTAGCGCACGCCGGCCTGCGCGGCGAGATGAACGACCGGCCCGAACGCGCCGTCGCGAAATACGGTTTCGACTGCTTTGCGGTCGGCGAGATCGATGCGGTGAAAAGTGAAATTCCTGAATTGGCGCAAGACCGCGAGACGCGCTTCTTTGAGCGCCGGGTCATAATAATTATTGACGTTGTCGACGCCGACCACCGCGCGGCCACCTTCGAGGATACGCCGCGCCAAAGCGAAGCCGATGAAACCCGCGGCGCCGGTGACCAAAACCGGATCTTGCGACATCGGTTCCCTTTACGCTTTTTCCGTTGTGGCGGTGAGCATCTGCGTCACATCCGCCAGAGCTCGATCCGGTCCGGCCGTTGCCGGCGGTCGAGCTTGGACTTCACGTCGAGCACGACGCCGCCGCCGTCTTTCAACAGCCGCGACACCAGCGGCCAGCCGCCGCCAACGAAAGACTCGTGGGCGACAGCGAATATCACGGCATCCGCCGGACGCAATGCCTCCATCGCCATGAGCTCGATGCCGTATTCGTGCTTGACGTCGCGTGCATCGGCCAGCGGATCGTGCACCTGCACCGCGAGGTCGAATGTCCGCAGCTCATTGACGATGTCCGCGACTTTCGAATTTCGCGTATCCGGTACGTTTTCCTTGAACGTCATGCCAAGGATGGTGACCGTTGCCGCACCCGCCTTGCGCTTGAGCAGCCGGCGCACGCATTCACGCGCGATACGCTGCCCGACGCCGTCATTGATCTTGCGGCCGGCCAGGATCACCTGCGGATCGTAGCCGGCCTTTTCCGCGCGGTGGGTCAGATAATAGGGATCGACGCCGATGCAGTGGCCACCGACCAGGCCCGGGTAGAATTTTTGGAAATTCCATTTGGTCGCCGCGGCGGCGAGCACGTCGCCGGTGTCAATATCGAGGCGCTCGAACAACGCGGAGAGTTCGTTCATGAAAGCGATATTGAGATCGCGCTGGGTATTTTCGATGACCTTGGCCGCCTCGGCGACTTTTATCGAAGGCGCGCAATGAATGCCGGCCTTGACCACGGAACCATACACGTCGGCGACGATGCGCAGAGTCTTTTCATCCTGGCCGGAAACCACTTTGGTGATGGTCTCGAAGCGGTGCTCCTTGTCGCCGGGATTGATACGCTCCGGCGAATAGCCGACGGTGAAATCATCGCCGCAGCGCAGACCCGAGGCGCGCTCCAAGAGCGGCACGCAGTCGTCCTCGACAGCGCCGGGATATACGGTGGATTCATAGACAACGATATCGCCGCGCTTGAGAACGCGCCCGACCGTATCTGAAGCGGCGTTAAGCGCGGCGAGATCGGGACGGCGCGATGCATCGATCGGCGTCGGAACGGTGACGATATAGAAGTCGGCCTGCGCCAATGCCGCCGGATCGCTCGCATAGACCAGCGTCGGGTGCGACAGTTCGGACTTCGCCACCTCGCGCGTGCGATCGACACCCGCGCGAAGCTCCTCGATCCTGGTTTGATTGACGTCGAAGCCGATCACTGCGGCACCCGATCGCGCAAAAGCAACCGCCACAGGCAGGCCAACATAGCCAAGCCCGATCACGGCAATCTTGCGTTTATGCGCCACCATATCCCTTAGCCGGCAAGCCCCGCGCGGCAGATACCACAGTTACAGCTGCCGCCGCCAAGACTTTGCGAATATCAATGGAAAAATGCGTTAGGACCAAGATTGCAAGGGTTCGCCACGCAGGCAATAGTGCGAGCGCAAGCGACCGAACCGGTACAGCGAATCATGCTCTGGAGGATTTTTATCACGGCGCTGGTGCTGCGATGGGCCTATGCCATCCTGATGTTCGCGCTGATGGGCGATGCCGGCCTCGAGAGCCTCGATTCCACAACTTACCTCTTTTACGCGCAGGAATTTGCCGGGCAGATCGGCTCCCACTCGCTGAGCGGATGGCAATGGCTCGGTCCCGTAGGAGACACGATGCCACTTTCCCAGTGGCTGTTTAGTCTTTGCGTTCTGGCGTTCGGTACGTCGGCAGCGCTTGCCTACACGCTACTGCAAGGCCTGCTCGACGCCGGCACGTGCCTACTCGTTTATGGAACCGCAGGGATACTGGACGAGAGATATGCCGCTCCGGCAGGTATCGCGTCGGCGTTCAATCCGACACAGATCGTCTTGAGCGGTTTCGTTCTTACTGACACGCCCTTTTTGTTTTTCTCTGCTTTATTCCTGTTTGCCGCAGTGCATTGGCTGCGCGCGCCTTCACGGCACTACGCCGCACTGTTAGGTCTCGCGCTTGGCGCAGCGGCGATGACCCGCGCGCTCGCTGTGCCGTTCGCGGCGGTCCTTCTTGTGTTTCTGTTGGTCGCGCTGCTGATCCGAAGACTGCTTTCGATCAGCCTCATCGCGCAGCTCATCGGCGCGGCTGCAATTTTCTTACTCTGCATCGCGCCGCCGCTTTGGCGAAATGTCAGCCAGTTTGGCGCCTGGTCCCTTACGCCGCAGAGCGGAATCCATCTCGCACTGTGGATAGCGCCGCTGGTCAAGGAGGCGGCCGACGGGACGCCTTGGGCGCGCAGCTACGATGAAATGCAGCATCGCGTCGATGAACGATACAAGACACCGACGGCCGATCCATTCGAGCAGTCGCGCCGCTATCGGGAAGTTGCACGCGAGGAACTGGCAGCGCTCGGCATACGCGCGTTTGCAAAAGCGTGGCTGACGGGCGCGGCGATCAATCTCGGCTCGCCGGCGATCATACTGTCGCCGCCGATATTTCAGCTGCCGCGCACCGGTTTTTACGCAACGCCCGGAGCCTCACCGCTCGACAAGGTCAAGAACTTTCTGTTCCATTCCGACAATTCGACTTACGCATGGATATTGCTGATAGGGATTGCCGGCGTGATGGCGCTTCGCCTGGTCCAATTCATCGGCCTCGTCGCATTGCTGCGCCAAGGCGGGCATCTGTCGGTCCTATGCCTATTCGGTCTGTGGACTGCATATGTGCTCTCGATAAATGGACCGGTGGCGTCGCCAAAATATCGCTTGCCGATTGAACCGCCACTCATGGTGCTGGCCGGAGCGGGCTTGAGCATGCTCCTTCGGCGCCGACCGGCGTGATTGCGCTCAAGCAACCGCCGCCTTCTCGATCACGAGCATAATCCGGAACGCCGCCAAACGACCGACCGCAGGTTCGAACGGCCGCTCGACCCGTAGCAAGCGCCGCGCAAAGCTCTCCGAAATGAGGCTCCAGCTCTTGAAGCCGCCGCTTAGCGCATAGGCCGCGAATGCAAACCATTCGACCCGCACAATGCGCAGATCGGGAAATAAGCCATGGAACCGATCGCGATCGCGGGTAGCGAGAAGTGTCGGGATGGCCTGATTGGAATCATACGGATCGCGGTCCGGGGCGGGCCGGCCGTCGCCGAGGATATCGGCGGACATGCGCACCGGCTCGTGGTGCAGCAGCCGATAGAACAGCGTGCTGCCCCAGGTGATTGCCGGCTCGACCATGACCACGCGGCCACCGGGACGCAGCACGCGGCACGCCTCGCGGAAAAAGACCGCGGGATATTCCAGATGATGCAGCACGTCGATCATGACGATATTGGCGGCGCTGCCCGGTGCGAACGGAAGATGTTGCGCATCGGCGACGGCATCGAGCCATGGCGCGAATTGAATGTCGGTTGCGATCACGTTGCCGAGCCGCTGCTTGAGGTTGCCGACCCCACCGCCGATCTCGATCGTCGCGCCTGGCACGCAGGCGGCGCCGATACGATCGTAGAAGTCGTTGTAGATCGCGCGCAGAACCGGCTTGCGCTCCCACGTCGCGCGGTAGGTCTGCAGCGGCTCCGAAGTGCCGGCCCTCTCGCCCATCACGGCGCTTTGATGCGCAAAAACGCAAACCACAGCATATGCAGCAACAGCAGTCCGTGGCGGAATCGCGAGATTTGAGTCTCGCCGTAGGTGCGACTGGCGTAACGGATGGGGACCTCGACGATCTTCAAGCCCAGCTTCGACGCACCGAAGATGAGATCAAAATCGCCGAACGGATCGAAGTCGCCGAAATAGCTGCGCGCGCTTTTTAGCCGAAGGTAGTCGGAGCGACGGATAACCTTGGTGCCGCACAGCGTGTCGGTGAAGCGCTGCCCGAGTAGCCAGGTGAACAGCAGCGAAAAAATCTTATTGGCGACAAGGTTGAGAAACCGCATCGCTTCGTGTTCCATCGGATAGGTGAGACGGCTACCATTGATGAACTCGCCTTTGTTCGAATGGATTGCTTCCCAGAACTTCGGCAATTGTTCCGGCGGCATGGTGAGATCGCCATCCAGAATCATGAGCACATCGCCGGATGCCGCGTCGAAGCCGGTATAGACGGCGTCGGCTTTGCCCTTGCCGGCCTGACGCAGCGCCTTGATGTTGACCTGTGGATTAGCGCCGATCACCCGCTCAATCTCACTCCAGGTGCCATCGCTGGAATGGCCTTCGACGAAAATGATCTCAAGCGCGTCGGCGAAGCGCGGCATGCGCTGGATGGCCGGTTCAATATTGCCGCGCTCGTTGCGCGCCGGAATGACAATCGTTGCCGTGCGCGGTGCCTCGCCGAGCCGCCGCAATGAACGGCAAACCGTGTAGTGCCGCAAACATAGGCTACTGAAGACCGGAAGCGGCGCGACAAAGCGATTGATGAACCGCCCTAATCCGAACAGCCGCAGCGGCGAGAGAAGCCGGCGTTCGCCTTTCATCGCGTCGAAATCGGCCAACGCCGCGAGCGAACGTACGTCATCCGGCGCCAGCACGTTTTGCGACAGCTGCGGCATTTTCTGACCAACCGCCTCGGCAAACTTCAGCACCGGATACCAGAGATGCGAAAAATAGCCGACGATGAGCCGTGTCTCGCGAGTGCAGAGACCATGCAGATTTTCGAACATGCGCTGGCAATCGTCGAGCGAACCCAGCGTGTCGACGATCACGATGTAGTCGAACGGCCCCGGCAGCGATTCGATGAACCCGGGCGCTTCGATGTCGCCGACACGAAAATCATAAGCGGGATAGGACCGCCGCGCCTCCTCGATCGCGGAACCGCTGAGATCGACGCCGACGCCAAACGAGGGCTTGAGCTCCGCCAGAAGTTCGCCGGTGCAACAACCGAGTTCGAGGACCCGCGCACCCTCGGGAATGAGGAACTTGAGATAGTGCAGATCCTCGCCGTGGAAGAATGCGGCGCGCCGGCGCCATTCCGCGCGTTCGGACGCGGTCGCATCGGATTGACGACGAATCTCGTCCTTACGCGGCGATAGAGTCGCTGGTGACGCTTGCGCAACGCTCATCCGCCGCTCCTCAAGGATTGCGCGGGCCGTGGTATCGCAACGGCAAACCACGTCACCGCGCCGGGCAGCGAAGCGATGACACAGGCAAGGCCAAAATACATCGAGAACAACAACGCGCGCTCCGGCGTCAAGCCATAATTGCCGAACAACGACACCATCGCCAATTCGCGCAAGCCCCAGCCGCCGACCGAGAACGGCACGAGCGCGACGCCCACCATCACGGCGAACAATGTACCGGCGTCCGTGGGCGACAGGACCAAGCCCTGCGCTCGCCCGAGCGACCAGACTGCCGCGATCGTCAGCACGTGGATCAGGGCACCCACACCAAGGATCGCGACGCAGTGCGGCCCGAACACCGCGCGGTAGGCGCCGGTGAAGAAACTCGCGATCCATTTGGCATGGCGCCGCTCCGCGAAGGCGGGGCTAATACGTGCACCCAGCACAAGTCCGACGACGCCAATGAGAATCATGGCACCGAGCGTGACGACAACTTCGCCGCGATAACCTCCGAACAGGTCGAGATGCGAAGGCAGCAGAAGAATCGCGAAGGCAAACACAAGTAGCAGACCGACACCGATACAGCGGTCGATCACCACGCTTACCGCGGCGTCTCGCCAATCGCCGCCGAAACGGGCGAGAAACCACACGCGAATACCGTCGCCAGCGACAACTGGCAGGATCTGTCCAAAAAATTGCCCTATGGCAGCCGCCGCGGTCATCCACGGATAGGTCAATCGCTCGCCGCGCATCTTCAAGACGTTTACGATCTCCAGCCATCGCAGCGCGATGAGCGGAATCTGTGCCATCAGCAGCACTACGCCAAGGCCGGCCCACGGGACATTGAAACCGGGCAGCGTGCGGCGCAGCTCCGCTACGTCGATGTGCCGAAACAGGTACCAGAAGCACGCCAGCGTGACGAAAATCTTCAGTGCAAAGACAGTGATTTGACTCTTGCTGAAACTCCGCACCGGCGGCAACGCGGTCTCGCTCCTCAACATCGGCCTCTAGTTCTGTTGCAGCGGAGATATATCCGCTGGATTACGCGGCGATCGCACAGGTTAACTGTTGATCGGGCATGTATCGAGATCAACTCGGCAAGCAACCCCAAGCCAACGCATCATCATCAATCGATGCGGCGTCGGTCAAAAAACTTCGTTGTTTGTTTTTGATCCAGTCTATATTGCTTGTTCTGTCGGCAAGTAACGCGGAACGAGATCGATGTGCGGCATTGCAGGTTTCGTCGGCGCGTCAAATATCGGCGGCAGCAATCTCGACAATATTGCCGAGGCGATGGCCACGAGCTTGCAGCATCGCGGACCGGACGACCAAGGCATTTGGACCGATCCCGAGGCTGGAACCGCGCTCATCCATCGCCGGCTTTCCATCATCGATCTGTCGCCGGCGGGACATCAGCCGATGGTTTCCACCGACGGACGCTTCATCATCACATACAACGGCGAGGTCTACTCTTATCAGCCCATTGCCGCCGAGTTTGTTGCGCGCGGGCACAAATTTCGCGGTCATTCCGACACCGAAGTCATTCTGGAATCGTTTGCATTAAGCGGCGTCGAGGCGACGCTCAAACGCATGATCGGCATGTTCGCCATCGCGCTGTGGGACCGGCGCGATCGAACCCTCACGCTTATGCGCGATCGTCTCGGCATCAAGCCGCTGTATTGGGCCAAGTTCGGCAACTTGCTTCTGTTCGGATCGGAATTGAAGGCGCTGCGCGCGCATCCGGGCTGGACCCCGCGCATCGATCAAAGCGCGGTCGCGGCATTTATGCGGCACAACTATATCCCGGCGCCGCGCACAATCTATGAAGGCGTTCATAAGCTTGAGCCGGGCACGATGCTCACGCTGCCGTGGCAAGGCGAGCCGCGCATCACCCGTTACTGGGACGCGCGCACAGTGGCACGGGATGGCACCAATCTGCCGCTTGAAGGCACGGACGCCGAGCTGATCGAGCAATTGGAGGAATTGCTGCGAGATGCCGTCGGCCGCCGCATGATCGCCGACGTACCGCTCGGTGCTTTCCTGTCGGGCGGCGTCGATTCATCCGCCGTCGTCGCGCTGATGCAGGCGGCGCGCAGCGGCAAGGTCAAGACGTTCTCCATCGGCTTCGACATTCCCGGATTTGACGAGGCGCCCTACGCGGCCGCGGTCGCGCATCACCTTGGAACCGAACATACCGAACTCACCGTCACCTCGAACCAGGCGCTCGATGTGATCCCTCGCCTCCCCGAGTGGTATGATGAACCGTTTGCCGATTCATCGCAAATCCCGACTTATCTTGTATCGGCAATGACAAGGCGGCATGTCACCGTGGCGCTGTCGGGTGACGGCGGCGACGAGCTATTTGGCGGCTACAATCGGTATCAGTTGACGCAGCGATTTTGGCGCGCGCTGTCGCTGATGCCGCGCGCGGTGCGAAAAGGCGCCGCCGCCGCCTTGACCGCGATGAGCCCCGATCGCTGGACCTCGCTCCTGTCGGCGCTGCCGTCCCGGCTGCGGCCGCCGCAAGCCGGCGACAAAGTGCACAAGGTCGCTTCCGTGCTCAAGCTCGACAGCGCCGACGCCATCTATCGCCGCCTTGTCAGCGCTTGGGAGCCCTCCGAGATCATGCCGCACGTGCGCGAGCCGGAGAGCATCCTCGACGACGACAAGCTCACGACGGAATTTTCGGAACTGATGTCGCGGATGCAGTTTTTGGATCTGGTCACCTATTTGCCGGACGACATTTTGACCAAAGTCGATCGCGCCAGCATGGCGGTGGCGTTGGAAGCGCGGGTTCCGCTGCTCGATCATCGGGTCGTGGAATTTGCCTGGCGCTTGCCGCAGGCGGCCAAGGTGCGCGGCGGCACCAGCAAGTGGATCCTGCGGCAAATCCTTTATCGCCACGTGCCGCCGGCGTTGATCGAGCGGCCGAAGATGGGTTTCGGCATCCCGCTCGGCGAATGGCTGCGCGGCCCCTTGCGCGATTGGGCCGAGACATTGCTCGACGAACAGCGGCTGCGCGAAGCGGGCCTGCTCGATCATGCCGTGGTCCGCCGCTTTTGGCAGGAGCACATCGACGGCGGCCGCAATTGGCAGTATCTGCTCTGGAACGTGCTCATGCTGGAGTCTTGGCGCGAACGCTGGGCTTGATCCCCACAGCGCACCAAAACGGCTCGCGATCCGAGAACCGGACATTTTCAAAGCCCGCCGCGTTCAACATCCGTTCGATTTCGACGCGCGTAAAACGCTTCTCGATTCGCGTGCTGAATCGATCATAGGCGTCGGTCCGCATCACATAGAATGCCTTGTCGGCGTAATATGACAATGGCAGAGCCCGCGGCGACAGTCCGATGCTTGGAAGCATGCGGGCGGCGCGCGCAAGCGGCCAGTAGATGAATGCCGCGATCGTCTGGCTGACGGCGAGCCGGAGCGCGTGCGGCAAGCGCGAGATCACAAGACGTGCCAGATTGGTCGCCCGCCACAGCAGGCGATACCACGCCGGGCGGTTGTCGAACGCATAATAGAGATAGACCAGAAACGGCGCGCCCGGCTTGAGCTTGCCGGCGATCGCTTCAAGCGCGGCGGCCGTGTCCGGAACGTGGTGAAGGACGCCGAGCGAGTAAGCGAAATCGAGCGAGTTTTCGGACAGCGGCATCTCGGCCACGCTGTCGGCGTGGTAGCTTACGTTTTTCGCGGTACCAAGGTTTTCTCGCGCCACCGCCAAGGCTTCCGGGCTGGCGTCGAGCAAGTGCAGATGTGCAACGCGTGGCGCGACCAGCATCGCCCAACGCCCGGTGCCGCAGCCGACGTCAATGCCGACACCGCCGCCCGGCGGCAGCAGATACCATGGGAAGATACGGAAATAATCGTCGAAAATCTGCAGCCGCTGCTGTTGCGACAGGTGATCGTCGTCCTGCCGGAACGTCGACCATTCTTGGCCAAACCCGCGCGCGACCTGCGGGTCGACATTTTTACCAGCGCTAATTTGCATGTTCAGGTGCCGTCGCGAGTTCGCTTCGCGCGCCGGCGCTGCCCGCCACGGCCAGAATTTCGCCGACCGGCTTCGGCTTCGGTTCGTTCAGCGCCCGGTAGAGTTTTTCATAGCGGCCAACGCAAACATCGAGCGTGAATAGCTGCTCGACGCGGCGGCGCGCTGCAGCGGCGAAACTACGGCGCAGCGCGGGATCCTTTGCCAGCCGCAGGATCGCTGCCGCCAAGGCGCGCGGATCGCTCGGGCGCACCAACAACCCCGTCTCATTGTCGACCACGGCATCGAAATTGCCGCCGACCGCCGTCGCGATTGCGGCAATATTCGCGGCCATGGCTTCCAGCAATGCGTTGGAAAAACCCTCCTGATGCGACGGCAATACAAAAATGTCGCTCGCCGCGAGCAGCACTTCCACTTCGGCTCGCTCGCCGAGCCACATGATATTGTCGGCGATATTTTTCGTCTCCGCCTGCCGATTGAGTTCGGCGCCGATCCCCTCGTCGCGACCGATGGCGAGCACGATCCACGGTTTCGGCAGTTCGTCTTTCACCAAGGCAAGCGCATCGATGAGATCGCGATGCCCCTTATAGGCCACGAGATTGGCGACCACAGCGATCACCAGCGCGTCGTCGGCGATTTGCAGCGCCTGCCGCATGCGCCGCCGATCGGACCCCGCGGCCGGCGAGGGCAATTCAATGCCGTTATGGATGAGCGCAAGCTTCCTACGATCGCCAACTTCCGCCGCAAGCTGGTCGACCACCGCTTGGGAATTACCGATCACGCCGAAAGTTCGGCTGTGCAGAAACCGCTCCACGCTCCGCAACAGCGGATATTTGGCGCGGTAATCGGTCAGTGAACGGCGGCTCATGATTCGCCGCCGGTGTCCGGCAAGTTCGGCAGCAAGTGAGCCGAATATATAGGGGCGCGGCAGAAAGAAATGGACGATGGCCGGGCGCTCGCGACGAAGGAAGCGCGCCAGCGTCAGGGTCGCGCGTGTCCAGTGAAGGAAAGCCGGCGTGCTCCGCGACGGGCCTTCCAGACGAACGCCGCGCTGCAAAAGCTCGCCTTCCAACGGGCCTCCCCGTTCCATGAGATAAAGCGTGACGTCAATCCCTCGCCGCTTCAATTCCGGCAGGACGCGCGT
>Ga0182024_10012942_pt1 | contig 16411 bp, 16 predicted proteins | sample P32metaG_FD_120480 | JGI IMG/M metagenome (GOLD analysis project Ga0182024, IMG submission 120480) | Permafrost microbial communities from Stordalen Mire, Sweden - P3-2 metaG (Illumina Assembly) | ecosystem: Environmental > Terrestrial > Soil > Wetlands > Permafrost | place: Sweden: Stordalen... | reverse complement strand
GCCAGTCGAATAATCTCGCCACTGTGTACCATCTCCCAAAGAGCCCAATCGACATAAGCACGCTTGCCATAACCGAGCATCTCGCGCGTCGTAAAAATCGCATCATCCTTCAGTTTGGCAATATGATTTCTTATAAAAGCCTTCGTCCGCATTTTCTTTTCCTCCTTCATTGAAAAAAAGAATTTCCGCAGAAAATTCTTTTTTTCTTGCCCAGGTGTAAAAGCGGGGGAGCGTCGCTCTTAATTATGGTGGCAAGTCTTAGATATAGATACGATCGGAGGGACAAAAAAGTTCAATTGAAATTGATGAGAGTCCGATGCGATAGAACTTGGCGCCTGCAAGTATGTTGAGAGCAACTGCAGTACGCGGGTCGGCATAACCGGTGGAACCACAACAGGTTCAGTACGTCTGGCACTGCAGTACTTTTGGAGGTAGGGAAGATGAGAATACTAGAACTGCTAGGCCGGGCCCTGCGTCCGATTCGTTCCGATGAAACGAAGCTGACTGAGGCAATGCCTGCATTTACCTCGCGACCGGCGATAATTAGCGTGTCCAGTTCGGTTTTTGAGCCGGGCGCCTCAATTCCGGCCGAGTACTCGGCTGACGGTGCTGGGTTGTTTCCCACCATTAGTTGGACCGGCGTGCCACATAACTGTGCCAGTCTCTTGCTGATCATTGAAGATCCCGATGCACCAAAGCCGACGCCGTTTGTTCACGGGATTTTCTTCAACATTCCGCCTTCTGAGATTGACTTACCGACAAGCGCGGTGACATCTGATGGTCTGTCCGGAGAATTCAGCAGCCGTGGCGTCAAAATGGGCACCAATTCGATGTCTAAACCGGCATACATGCCGCCCACACCTCCGCCTGGACATGGACCGCACCGCTATCACTTCCAACTAATCGCTCTAGATACGACGTTGAGCTTCGCCGATCCTCCCTCACTGTCAGAAATCAAATCTGCCATTGAAGATCACATACTTGCCTACGGTGAACTAGTCGGAATCTACGAAAGATAGCCCCCACGGAATTAGTTAGGCGATTTGCCAATATCGGCGGCAGCATCGCCGGGAATAGTCAGTTTGCATAAGCTTGCTGAGGGCGACCAGATGGTGCAGGCTACGGCGCATAGTCCGACCGCCAGCAGCCCTGCCGCGATCAAAATCGAGTGCGTGCTTGAAGAGAAAAGGGATTCTGCGGAAAGCGCCTGCCCGGTGAGAAGAGCAATTAAAATCAGATAGCTAAGTGCGAAAATCGATACGAGCATTTGCTGCCGGCTAGATTTCAGCCTTGGCAGACCGACATCGATCAGCATCCCGATGATCGGCACGACCTGCAAAGCATGTATGCCGACGAAGTGCGCGATCCGCAAGTCACCAGCCACGGTGCTCCAACCGAGGAACGGGATTCCTGGCCCGCCTTCAGAAAATCCGATTGTGTGTCCGTCGAACTGCTTGTAGCACGTTATTGCATCTTGCAGGCGATCGGGCAAAATCATAAGCACGCCTGGTATAAACCCGACGATCGTGATCAGCAGCGCCCATCGCAATGCCGCGCCGAGCACTGGATGCAAGTTTTTCTCGCGCAAGAGCATCACGAACAAAGCAATTAACGCAAACGCCACAGGAACGATCGCTGAGGTCGTAATCCAGAACATCACATGATTGAACGTAGTTGAAGTGTTGAAATGGCTCGTGGTTCCGCGCAAAACCTGAATGATGATAGTGGATAATTCGACGATTGTTCCAACCATTGCAGCAACGGACATGCGCCGCATCAGCACCTGATGCTGCGTGAGAAACCGCGAGTACCACAGGAGCGTTAAACCATACGTTGCCAGCGAAATACTGAACTTGCATGGTTTGATCCAGGCGTTTTCGCCCGCGATCACCTTGTGATCGAAAGCCAATCCGGATGCTGACACCGTCAAGCAACAGAGGCTGTACATCACGATCACAACGAGCGGACGATGTTGCTGCCATGATTCGATCACGAGTTCTCGAAAGCCGTGCATACAGCCTCATCTGGTCACGCAGAAAAGCGTCGATATCTGCAATTGGTCAACAGTAACCTCTGCGCGTGCAGAAATCGTGAAAGCACTTCTGACTTCCTCACAATCTCTGTCAATATTCAATGCGTCCAATACTTCATACCCGACGCGGGCAGCAACTCTACCCCAATGTCGAATGAGCGTGACAATCAGCACGTCCACCGACGCCTCGAGAAAACTTTGTTGAGGGCGCGGGTGTGCTGTTCACACAAATTGCACGAGGCGGGGGTAGATTGTATCTAGGCAACATTGGAGGATCATGATCATTCCCCTCCGTAATCGGTTACGACTTGCGCTGACGAGGCTAACTGTGGCCTCTGTCACTGTTGCATTAGCCATGTCAGCCCCGGTCAGAGCTGCCGGAGCGGGAAACGCGGACATTTTTTCGACACCGGACACGCAAACACCTCCCACATTTAGCAAACGAATGCTCCAAACGACACAGTTCACCGATCCGCTGCTCGGTCCGAGCGGGGATCCTCCCGGTCGAGATTCAATACGCGCCATTCCTTCGATGACCGGCCAACAGCTCGGCACACTCGACAAGATCATCTTTAGCAACCGAGATGCAATAACTCCCTTGCAGGAAGAGCTGTCCTCGCTTCGCCGTATTTTAGACCGCAGAAAGAAACAAACGCTTCCCGCCATGGTCGAGAATGCAGGACCACCAAGTGCTCCGGATGTGCTCAATCGCGGCGGCGGTGCGATGATGATGGAATCGCCAGCCACTGAATCAGGCTCGAGCGTTGCCTATGCCGACGAGCCCGATGACGCTATCAATGCGCGCATCGAGATGCTGACAGAGCAGATTTCCGATACTAAGAACAGTCTCTGGCCAAGTATCAGACGGATTTTGTCGCCGGATCAGCTCAAGCAACTACAGTTGATGAGAAGTGGACAACTTGTGATCAGCAGCACCGCCAGCACTGACATTCCCGAACCGCAACCGGCTGCCACTGCGGTGCACCCTTTTCACGCACCAGCCACGGTGCTGCCTCCGCGTTCGAGCGGCTTCTCCGCGGGGGTACCGCATGCACTCGCGTCTCCGATTATGTATACGACTAAGCAGCTCCTATACCGAGCTTTGTGGAGGCTGTGACCATGGTGGCTGGCAAAGCGGGCAGAAATCTCTTCTTGATCAAGCATTTGCTTAGACGCGCCGGTTTTGGTTGCACACCTCCGGAACTAACGTATTACGAAGGGCTTGGCTACGAAAAGACTGTAAAAGTTCTGCTCGACCCGGAACGCATAGATGACTCAGAGCTCGAAGCTTTAGTGGGAAACCAGCAGTTCGATTACACTCGCATCGATGATTTAAAGCGCTGGTGGTTCTACAGGATGACTTATACCAGGCGCCCCCTGGAAGAGAAAATGACCCTGTTCTGGCATGGGCATTTTGCCACTTCCGTTCGAAAAGTTGAGCTTCCGTACCGCATGTACATGCAGAATCAAATAATGCGAACCATGGGCCTCGGCAATTTCCACGAGCTGTTGCTGGCAATGACAAAAGATCCGGCGATGATTGTTTGGCTGGACAATCAGCAAAATAAAAAAGGTCAACCAAACGAAAACTATGCTCGCGAAGTGATGGAGTTGTTCACCCTGGGAATCGGCAATTACAGCGAACGCGACATCAAAGAGTCGGCACGAGCATTTACAGGATGGCAGACCCATCAGGACGGTTTTTTCTTCAACGCTTCTCAGCATGATTACGGGGAAAAAACCTTTCTCGGACAAACAGGAAAATTCAACGGCGATGACATCATCGAAATTATTGTGCAGCAACCGGCAGTTGCGCAGTTCCTTTCGCAGAAACTGTGCAAATTCTTCGTTGCCGATGAACCTACCCCGGCCATCGTCGCAGATGTCGCCAAAGTCTATAAGCCTCGCGGAAACAATATCAAGGAGATGCTGCGAACGTTGTTTATGCATGAGGATTTTCAAGGTTCCTATCTCGCGAAAATTAAAAGTCCGGTTGAATTTGTGATCGGCTCGCTGAAAAGTCTGCAGGTAACACAACTAGACAATGACGTGGCAACGCAAGCCGGAAGAATGGGTGAAAGCCTGTTCGAGCCGCCTAACGTCAAAGGTTGGGACGGTGGTGCGGCATGGATCGCCACTGATACCATGATGGAACGTTTCAATTTCACCACAAGATTGACACAACAAAAATTCGACGCAATCGAAGGTTACATGAAGCCTTCGGTGCTGATTCAAAACCAGGGATTGTCGACTCCTGATGCGATGATTGACTACTTTTTGACATTACTGGTCGATCACAATGTGTCGGAAAACACATCGTCGAATTTGCTGCATTACCTCTGTAGCGATTCAGCGGGCAAAACGATAAACCCGCTGCAAAACGACAAAATACTTGATTCAAAACTGAGAGGACTGGTGCATTTGATTATGACGCTGCCCATATACCAGTTTGAATAGATGAAACCGCAGTCAGCGAGGCGAGGCGGCGAGGAGCCGCCGGAGCGAATCGATGGCAGGAGCGGAGGCGGCGAGGAACGGCGGAGCGAATTGATGGCAGAAGCGGAGGCGGCGAAGAACGGCGGAGCGAATTGATGGCAGAAGCGGAGGCGGCGAAGAACGGCCGCGCGAATTGATGGCAGGAGCGGAAGCGGCGAAGAACGGCCGCGCGAATTGATGGCAGAGCGGAAGCGGCGAAGAACGGCCGCGCGAATTGATGGCAGAGCGGAAGCGGCGAGGAGCCGCCGGAGCGAATCGAATCAGTAGACTACCCATGGAGCCGTGAAGTACATGACACTGACAAGAAGAGATTTTCTCAAATCGGGACTGGCGATGGCGGGAGTTTGTTACAGCTGGACCGATTTATGCATGCTTGCCAGTCGAGCCGGCGAGCTGGAGCCCCGAAAGCCCGGCAACGGCAAGATTCTGGTGCTGGTGCAACTGGCTGGCGGCAACGACGGATTGAATACTGTCATACCTTACAACAATGGAACGTACTACCAGATGCGCCCCGCCATTGGTATCAAACAAGATAAGGTGCTGGCATTGAATGGACAAGTCGGGCTCCACCCCTCGATGAAACAAATGCACGATTTGTACGCGCAGCGCAAACTTGCTGTACTTCTGGGTCTGGGCTATCCGCGGCCCAATCGCTCACATTTTCGATCGATCGAAATCTGGCAGACTGCAAATCCAGACAAAATCATAGATACCGGTTGGCTCGGAAGATACCTTGATCTATCGCTTAATGGCAAGCAAAAGCCCGGCAATAACCTATTTCCAGCAGTGAACGTCGATCCGATCTTGCCCAAAACATTGTCGGCGGAAAAGGTTGTGGTGCCATCGGTATACGATTTGAATCAGTTCCGTTTCGCGACCGACTCACATTATCAGCAAGATCACAAATGCCAGGTCGATGCCTTCAACAAACTGTATTCCGACTTCGATACGAAGCCTGGAGAAATGGATCTGGTGAAAAATGTCGGGATGGATACTTTGAAGGCGTCCGACTATCTATTTGCGGTTGTAAAAAATTACAAGGGAACCGTCAACTATCCCGACAGCGCATTTGCTCGCAGCATGAAGTTTATCGCGCAGATGATTACCGCAGGAGTGAGCGCCAAAATCTACAATGTGAGCCTGGCTGGTTTTGACACGCACTCAGGTCAGATCAATGCTCAATCCAGACTTTTGCAACAGTTGTCGGAGGGCGTGGCGGCATTTCAGAAGGATATCGAGGAGCATGGCGTCGACAAAGATGTGCTTGTCATGACTTTCTCGGAATTCGGACGGCGGGTAAGTCAAAACAATGGCAATGGTACCGACCACGGTACCGCAGCTCCGCAATTCATTATCGGCTCCTCTGTCAAAGGTGGCATCTATGGTGACTATCCCAGCCTTACCGACCTGGACGCCGGCGATCTGAAGTTCAAGGTAGATTTCCGCAACGTCTACGCCACCGTGCTGGATCGTTGGCTAGGAGCCGACAGCAGGCAAGTGCTAGGCGCCCACTTCGACGATATGGCGTTCGTTTAGGTTCAGGTAGGGCCGTTAACGATTGACCAAATCAGTAGGTTAACGCACCTGAGTAGCATCACCATCTATTTCCAAATCATTGCTGGGACCGTCTTCCTCCGTTCAAGCAATTGGTTATTTCGCCCACCGACAGCCTCGGTGCGAATACGGGTAGCTGTTGTGGTTGCCACGAAATTCTCACGAGTTTTGTCGGTGTTTGTTATATGCGTTCACTATTGTTGGACGTACACGAGTTCAACTGGTGGCACCAGGGCGATAGCAATTCCAGCAAAGAACCGATTCTCGGAATGACCAAGGAGTAATTTCATGTCCTCACTTGAAAGATCAGACCTAATAACCCACGGCCCACTTACCACCGGACTGAGCACCACCATTGGAGATCGTGAGCATTTAGCCGAGCAGTTAGCCTTCACTCGTCAGCATCGAGCTAATCAGCAATATGATCCAAACATACACCCAGTCTCCTTTACCGACTCGGCAGCGATAACGCAAAACGATCGACCCAATGGCGGCGCAGGTAACAACCCGGTAAGAACTCGCGCTGAGATCAGCAGTCTGATATTGGGACCCGCAGAAGGCGAGAACCTTGGAAGTAACAGCTTCCAAGCGCGTGAAGGAGCTACGCAACTATTGCTTCAAACCGGTCTGAGGGCTGTACCGCAATTGCTTCTGGCGGCAATCGGCAGACATCCAGACACCGGACAACCCTTGGCCAGCACAGATGCGGAAGTGATGACGCGGTCCGGTCGCCTTATTACTAACATCCTCGACAATCGGGTTGATGCAAACCAACTGCTGTCATTGCGCAATCAGCAGACTCGAAATCAGTTCCTGGAGCAATCCTTGGGCAGGCAACCAACCGCAGCAGAAAGCGGGCAATTCCTGGGAGCGATCGACGCTGCCATGGCCAGAAGATTGGAACCAGGCGCGTTGCAGCATGCGTTGACTGAACTCAGTCCGCTTCTGCCCAATGGTGATTTCATCAGGAAATTGGTCGATGGTCTGGGCCAACAGGTATCGGAAGGAAGTTTGGCCATGGCGGATCGGCTGGCCACACCCCAGGGACAAGCTCAGTTGTGGTCGGAAATTGACAGACTGCGCGTGATTAACACATCGCAGAACGCTACCGCGCAGGAGCGCTCCAACGCTGCCGCGCAGATCAGGCTTCTGACCACGGGAGTGTCGCCCGAACAAGTTCAAAACATGCGTGTATTTGGCCGGGTGGCTCAAGCCGAGAGCCTGATTCAGAACCCATTTCCGGGTTCGCAACAGACAGCTCACAATCACATGCTGGAAGCCTATCGCTTAGCCACAGCCCCAGCAGGAACCGCAGTGCAGCGCGAGCAAATCCTTGCCAGCATAGGGTCGCTGGACTTGGACCAGAACGCAACGTTTATGACAGCATTTGTCAATGCCGGTGGCAACCGGCAAGCGGCCGAGCAAGCAGGACAGAATGCCCGCAATCGAGCGGCTCAGTGGAATGGGATTCTCCAAGGCATAATCAGACCTGGACAGATGCAGCAGCCAATCGTACCGCAGGCCCCTCCTGTTCCCGCCGGTCCACCAGGAGGGTGACTAGCGTTTGGCAGGCGGCGCTGTTGAGGTAAGAAGAGTTTGCCAGTATCTTCAGATCCAGGTGCAAATGGAACTCGTTCCAGAGTTGCAAACTCTACAGCCAGGGCACCTGCTGGGCGGGCATTACCAGATCGAGTCTTTGTTGGGAGCCGGCGGCATGGGCGCAGTTTACAAAGCGCGTCATGTAATGCTCAAGACTGACGTTGCGATTAAGGTTTTGCTCAACGATTCGGGATTGAATCTCGCGCGGTTTCAGCGAGAGGCAATCGCGGTCGAAAAACTGCGACATCCGAACATTGTCTATTTGCGAGAGTTTGGCAAAGCGATGACGAGCGCTTTTTTATGGTCATGGATTTCATCGATGGTGAAAGCATCGCGCAACTTCAAAAAACAGAAACAAATTTCAATCACAGACAGCCTGACAATCTTGCGTCAGGTTTGTGATGCAATGGCATTTGCCCACGCTCAGTCGATTCTTCACCGCGACCTCAAACCAGGCAACGTCATGGTGCGCCGAACAGAAAGCGGCGACCTGCACACAACTGTTGTCGATTTCGGCATTGCCAAGATTATGGATCCAGCAAACGAAGACAAGTCTTTTACTCGCACTGGTCAGTTGTTTGGCAGCGCGCTCTACATGAGCCCAGAGCAGGCACAGACCAGGGAACTCGATGCGCGCAGCGATATTTATTCGATCGGCTGCATCATGTATGAGATGCTGACAGGAATTACTCCGATTGAAGGCGATTCGTTCGTTTCCACGTTGATGAAACAGGTGAGCGAGAAACCGCTGTCGATGCGCGAAGTAACGATGGGGCAGGTGTTTCCCGTCGAGCTGGAGGAGATTGTTATGCGCGCTCTGGCGAAGGAGCCCGCCGATCGATTTCAGTCAGCTGAGGAATTGGCCGCAGCATTGGACCAGTTTCAAAAAGGCAAATCAGAGAAAACCCATACACCTAAGCCACTCTCCACTGGTCCTAAGCTCAATAACAAGTTGTTGGCGATCGTCATTCTCCTGCTGATCTGCGTGTTGGCCGCAGCATTCATTAGCATCGGCAAAACATTTACCCAACATGGTGAAAGCCCTCCTGCGCCTGCTGCGCTCAAATCTGAACGTGCACAAATCAATGACTCTTCGGCAATACTTGAACGAGCGCCCGCAAGTAAGTCGTCTGAACAATCGGTATCACCGCCTGAATACACTGAATTTGATGATGCAAAGCGATTTCGCTCCCTGGTCAAGGAAACCACGGATAGCCAGCCAATAATGGCATCCGGTTTCACGATTGGCGATGAAGTGCTTGATTGCTTGCGTGGGCGAAAGAATCAGAAACTGGATTTAAGTAAAACCCAGGTTACAGATGCGGGGCTCGCTGATATCGCAACCATGAGCCAACTGCGCGAACTAAGCCTCCAGGAAACCCGCGTTAATGGAACGAATTTCGGTGTGCTGAAGAAGCTGCTTCATCTGGAGAATCTCGATATCAGCAACTTGCCGTCGCTGGCACCGCATGCACTGCGTGGTCTTGCAGGAGTTGCCATAACCGAACTCCACGCGGATTCTGACGATCTAAAAAACGCCGATTTGCAGGACATTGCGAATATAAGAGGGCTGACTAAGCTCTCGATAAAAGGTAACAAAAAATTGGATCACTCCGGCATGTTCTACTTGAGACCGTTAAGCAAGCTTGAACTCATTGAAATTCGTTATGAAAATATTGGTGATAATGGCGCACAAACGTTGAGCAAGCTCAAGCATTTGCAGGACGTCACTATCGAAAATGACTTTATGTCAGATAGGGTGTGCGGTATCTATCGCGATTACCGATCTTCAGAAGCTTAATATCAATGCTAATTTCTACTTAACGCAAAAGTTCTACGATTACGTGGCAACGGCAAAGAACTTACGCCAGTTAACGATCAATCAGCAGAATTATGACAAAAACAAGATCGCCAAATTAAAGAAACGGTTGCCGCACCTGGATGTACAGGTAGTCACAAGGGACGGTCTAAAAGACTCGGACGACTTCAAATAGCAGCATACCAATCAAACAATTGGATTGATTCGGGGCGAGCTGCTAATTTACCTCAAACTCGACGCGAATTTTTCGCGTCGAGTCGACCGGCTTACCATCCAGCATGGCCGGCTTGAAACGCCACCGGCGCAGGGTAGACAGCGCTACTTCGTCGACCTGCTCTGACCCTGACGTGCTGACCAGGATGACCGAGTATTTGCCGTCATTTTTGATTCGAAAACGGGCAACACAGCTTGATTTGAAGCACTCAGCGGCAAGCTCAGCCGGAATTTCCGGCTGCGGGCACTCGACCGCCATGGCGTCCTCATAGCGAGAGCTGTCCTTCGTCCCGATTTTGAAGGTCTTGTTCGTCTGATCAGCATTAGCCGGAACGACAAAAACAGCCAAGCAGACGAAGGCTAAAAGATGTGACCGCTGCATAAATCCTCTCGAAATGAGAAACGAAAGTGATTTCCGTTATCAGTTTAACAGCAAGCCGGCAATTAGGAAAGATATCTCTTGGCATTTAATGGAAATTCCGTCATCTCGCGCCGCCGCGAGCAGGCGCACCTCTGGCAGTGGCGCATGATCGGGTGGCCTCCATTGGCACCTCTGATAGCAGCGGATAATTGGGCGCCTCCCTCGGCACCGCATATAGTGGCGGACAGCCAATCCTTAAACGAGCCGTTCACAAGTGACGGATCGCGGAGTTCAGTGCAGCGGTCCGAGCAGCTCAGGCCCGACTACGCCACCTTGCCGAGGCGCTTTAACGACAGCTCCGGGCGGAAGCGCTTTGCGAATACTTTCAATCTGTGCCGGTTTTAAGTATTTGAGATCCATCACGACTGCGCGCAAATGTTTCATTTTTCGAAAGGAGTCGACGGCATTCTGGTCGACATAAGTTCCATCAAGTGTGAGGTAGGAGAGGTTGGGCAACGCCGTCAGAAATTCCATTCCCTTATCGGAAACCTTTTGATTGAAGAGTTCCAGCGTTTCCACAGTCTTTAGCTTGGCAATATGCACCAACGCCTTATCGGTGAGCTGGCAGGCTGGAACATACAGATACCGCAGGTGGTGCAGACCTTCCAGATTCTTCAAAGAATCGTCCGTCAGCTGATTGTAGCCGATAGCTAATCGTGCCAGTTGCGGCAGCTTTTGCAAATTGACCAGTCCGTCGCCTGTGATCAGGGTCTTCTGCAGATCGAGTTCGGTCAAATGAGTCAGCTTTGTTAGACTGGCAAAGCCGGCATTTGAAACGTCACAGCTGGCACAATTGACGTCGGTGAGGCTGTTGACACGACCAACTACGGCCAGTGTTTTATCATCACAGTTATCCAGATCGCGCAGGTCGATCGCAGTCAGAGCGCTGCTGTTCACTTTTAGCAAAGGTGACGGGTCTGCGCATCCCTTGTAATTAAGTTCAAGACGAACCTTGCCGCCGGCTGGTACTCTTACCTCTCCTTGAGCTTCGGCAAAATGATGCTTCTGCCAGCTCGTACCTGTCACGGGGTCATGGGACGTCATCAGGTAGAGCCGTCCCATCGAATGATCGGGTGGAAACGTCATGATCTGTTCATTCGGTTTACTGGGCTGAGCCGGCTTCACATCGCGCGAACGTGCCGGGCTGTCCTTAGTCGGGGCGCCGACAACAACACAAGGAATTAGTGTCGCGCTGATCAGGGCAGCACTAATTGCAGCAACAATTGTTCGTCGCAAGTTCATTGCAATGCACCGCCGGGATTGCGCGCACTATGTTTGCATAAACATTATCACACGTATTGGCCAGATGGATTGGCAGCAATAACATCATGCAAGCAACAGTGCGCTCATCCTGTCCAAATCCTGCGCCAGATTACAACTTGCCTGGCACGCTAGCCGGCAAGACAATTGAAGATTCCAGCATTGGCGGCGGCGTCTTTTCGATCACAGTGGCTGTCACATGAGATGAGTGCCATAACTGTAAGCACTCTTGGGCACCACGTTCACCGATTAGTTTTGCCAACTCGCCCTGCGCCTCCGGGCAATGCGAGTCCGAGAATTCCAGATGTTGCAAGATCGCCTCCACCTGGCGGCGAATCTCCTGGCGCCTGGCTTTCACCTTGCTTTGCAGCCCGTGATGAAAGACGGCGTTGCCACCAATTACAAGACCGACAGCACCTTCAAGCACGACTCCGACAATGCCCGGAGCATAGCTGTCCGGCACTCCAGCCGGTGGATTGAGAGTAGCGATCGAGGTTATATTCTGCCCGAGAGTGGCGCCGGAAATCCCAGTCAGCGCGCCGATTGTAGCATTGTCGACATGACGTCGCCGGCGCAACATTGCCTGCAGCTCCTGATCATGACTGTATGCCATTTTGAGAATCATGTTGCCCCAGATGCTATCTGACAGCAGTCCTCGCGATTCTCTTGTAGTATTGGCATCCATCATCGCCACCGGACACACCTCCGAACAACCGCACGTAGCGCATGCCCAGGCTGCCAGAGGCGCAATCAACAGATTCGCGCAAACCAAAATGAAAAAGATGCGAGTGAGGTAATTCCGAAATTTGCTCATGACCAGTGCCCCTTGAATGATTGCCGCCACTAGTGCCCGAGACTGTGAAGCAGTGAGATTCGTTGAGGACTGCTCATCGCCACTTGATGGCTGGACTGCCAGAGTTGCACCCATTCGCGGCAGGCCCGCTCACCAATAAGCTCAGTCAGCTGGCTCTGCGCCTGGGAGCACTTGGCGTCGGATTGTTCCAGATGGCTGAGAACGGATTCAACGCGAGTCCTAATCTCCACTTGGCGCGTCATGATGTGTTTTTCCAGTCGATGATTCAAATAGATTCTGGCTACGAATGCGAGCAAAGTGGCGCTGCTCAATGCAACTCCAAGATTGAGCGGGGCGTAGCTGTCAGGCTTCCCACTGGGTGGATTGATCACGTAGAGCGCGCTAATACCTTGCGCCAGCGTTCCTCCGGCGATGCCGACAACGCTTGCCATGGTACCGATATTGATTAGATTCAACTTCTTCGCGATCTTCTTTAGTTCAGGGTCGCGTTGATAAGCCATTTCAAGAATCAGGTTGCCCCACAAGCTGTCTGTGAGCAACGACACGTCCTTTTTCTTATGCTTGACACCATCCGCTTCGGCCAGCGCCAGAGCATTCAACTCCGTTGCTCCGCATGCGGCACAAATAGTAGACGCCACTAATCTTGGTGCGGATGCAGTTGTCACTGTGGACGCTGTTAATTCTGCTGTTGACTCTGCTGCTGCCGAATGCGTGGGCTGTGACGCAGCCGGCTCCAAGCCGCTCTCAGCGTACGTTGGCAAGCAAAGAGAAACAGTGGCAAAAATGGTAACAGCTGAAACAGCTCGTGAAAGAGATTTTGTGAACAACAAGGTTGCATACTCCGACCTACTGCGATGTAAGAAGCTAAGCATAAGCAATCTCCCTCGAGCCTGTAAGCCAACCCCCGGGAGGGGATAGCACACCGTCGCCAAGAGATCATCCACTCACTTTGCGTCCGCTCACAACACCACGTCCGCCACTACGGGCAGTATCAAGCAGTTCCGCAACAGCAGCTCCAGTATTGCCGGCAAATTAGCGAATGTATTCGTAGTGATCGCCCTCAACAACAATCATTTTGGTTTCTTGCGTATGTACAGACCACCAGCTTGCACGCCAGCCTCGAAGTATTCTCGGCTCGTCGCCTCGCTCAGCTGCCAAACGGTCCACGACAGGCTCTAAGTCATTTGCCAGCACTTCACCTTGATCTCACTCTGTCCGCGCAGCTCGACCGCAAACGCTCCGGAATATCCGGGAAACACTTCTTGATCCTGAATCAACCACGTTTTACCAACGTTCTCAATCACACATTTACGCGCCGATGATGATGATGATGATGATGATGATGATGAAAGCACGCACAAATGGTTGAGCGCGCGCTCGAGTCTGGTGCCTGAAGCTTTGACGCAGGACTCCTTGCGAGTCCAGATCCGAAAAAACTCAGCACGCTGATTTTCGACATCGGAATTTTTCAGGGCGGCGATCTCCGCGGAAGTAAAAAATCGTTCCGCGATTGCAAGCGCTTCGCAGTGCCTGTCCAGCTGCTGTATGTCGGCACCTACAGCCACCTTGCTCACTGCGACAAACGCCACTTCATGTGAGTGCGACAGGCTGAACTCAATTTCAGCACCATCTTTGATACCAGGTTTCCCATCCTCATTATATTCAAAGCCCAAATTCTCTGCCGGTTGACCCAGGTGAACCGCCAGGACCCGGCGCAAGAATGCACGATTGGCAATAAAACGATCCCGATCTTGCGGTCGTCTATACCGTGCGGCACGGTGCAACTCGTCGGCGGCAAGCAATTGCACCCCAGCCTTTGCCGCCGCACTGCCGTCACCGACATGGAAGCGCCACAGATGAACCTCGTTGTGCTCCACTCGAACATATGCTGTGTGATCGTTCCAGTCCAGATCGCGAGCACCGAAATGCAGAGCAATAGAGCTGGCGTTGTCGGGTAAAACTGTCATGGGTAAGGCAAATTGGAATATGTCATTATGTCAGCCGGTTGCTCCGCCCACATGATAACCATTCAATCATTGAACTACGGCGCAGCTACCGCTCTCCCTTCGATCGAAATGGCGTCTCGGCTCAGATATGCAACAGAGTTGTCCTCGCTTGAACTATTGAAAATACTTCATGACCGTCCTTTGACTGAGTTGACGTCGCCATCACGCTGATTTCGTGTTGCTGTAGCGTGGCGGTCCGAACAGCTCGCTACGCGGAGATAAAGCCTTGTACAGGTGGTCAACAGCAAGGTGAGGTAGGATCGCAGCCTGGTTATAGTGAATAGCGTCCATTCTTGCTCGCTCGGGACTTCCAGTGCTTTTCTGCAGCTTCAAATATTTTTTATTTCTACCGATCGTCTTTGTCATGTATTGGCGGCTGCCGGTAAAGTTCAGAAAGCCAGTACTGCTTTTCGCCAGCTATTACTTCTATATGAGCTGGCTGCCAGTTTATGGCATTCTGCTATTTGCACTCTCGGCAGTGAACTATATTTTTGGGCTTCTGCTGGAGCGATTTCGGCGGCGCTCAGTTTTGTCGCTGGCGATCTTCTTCAACCTGGGCGCTTTGTGTTACTTCAAGTACGCCAACTTCTTGATCGACATTTGTTGGAAAACAGCAGGATTCGCTTCGCACCTCACCAATCGCCCCGGACTTGAAGCACCGGCGCCCGTGCTGAACATAATCTTACCGCTTGGTATCTCCTTCTTTGTATTTGAGTTCATCCATTACGTTGTCGATGTCTACAGAGGCGCCAAGGCGATTCACAAGCCGCTGGACTTCTTCGTTTTCGCCTCATTCTTTCCCTCTCAGATCTCGGGTCCGATTAAGCGTTATCAGGACTTCGACCAACAGCTCAACCAGTCAAAAAACTTGCAGAGAGACGACGTGTTCGATGGGCTGGCCTTCTTCCTCAAAGGCTTGTTCAAGAAGGTGGCGCTAGCAGACAATCTTGCGCCGATTACGGCGCTCGGCGCCGGCGCGGCACACAGCATTAGCAGCGCTGACGCGTGGATTGTGATGATCGCTTTCGTGCTGCAGATCTACTTCGATTTCTCCGGATATACAGACATCGGCATAGGATCGGCAAGGCTCTTAGGAATTCATCTGCCAAACAATTTCAACTTGCCGTACATCGCTTCGCGCAACATGATGGAGATGTGGCAGCGTTGGCACATTACTCTGTCCACCTGGTTGCGCGACTATATGCTGACACCGCTGGCCAGCTTTCGCGCCTCGAAGTTGCGATTTCACATGGCTACGATGATCACCATGACGGCTTGTGGGCTCTGGCATGGCGCCGCCTGGCACTTTGTCGCCTGGGGATTCTTGCATGGCATAGCACTGGTTCTTACTCGCGAATACCAGCAGTTGATCAGGCAGTCAACCATTTTGAGGAACATGCATGCTCATCCCTTAGCGCACCCGATAGCAGTACTTGGCACAATGCTTCAGTGGCTCTTAATTGCCACATTTTTCCTGGCCAAGTCGATTCCCGATGCTCTGAGCATTCTCAGTCACATGTTTGTATTTTCGCCCGGTGTTGAACTGACCATGCAATTTGTACAGTCACCATTTCTGGTGGCATTTGCCATGTACAGTATTTACGGACTTCTGTACGTAGAGATTCCCTGGTTGAAATTGCCGTCCATCAAGCAGGCGGGTGCGCTGATCGCCAGCCGCACTCCTACTCGGCTGGCACTTTACGCGGCGTGTTTTGTCGCTGCGGTAGCTTTCAGTCCAGGACGCACCAATCCATTCATATATTTCCAGTTCTAATCGAGCGAGCAAATTGACTCAGACACTAGCAAATCGACCAACCGCAACGTCAGCACCGCCCAAACGGTCTGTGCGTAGAAATTGGCCGCTCATAGTCATCGAATTCACTCTTGTATTGGCAGTGGCACTTCTCTCGCTGGAGCCACTTTTGACCTTCGCCGGTGCTGCTGACGATCAAATTCAAGACATTGATGTCGTTACCGGATGGTCCCCGATGGTCAACCGGAGCTTCGCCTGGAGAAAGGAATGGTATTGCCGAAGTGCCTTCAATTCTATGGGGCTGCGCGGCGCAGAGCGTTCCTTTGCCAAACCGGCGAACACGTTACGAATAGCCGTCCTTGGCTGCTCGCTTACTGAGGCGCTGCAGGTCCCAAATGAAAAAACGTTCTGCAGCGTTCTGGAAAAACGACTTAACACCGCATC